>SDBS01002110.1_pt1 | contig 20011 bp, 19 predicted proteins | sample 2277091 | NCBI WGS metagenome assembly SDBS01 (sample SAMN10404972, study PRJNA504765) | marine sediment metagenome | isolation source: marine sediment core GS10_PC15, 163 cmbsf | place: Arctic Ocean: Southern Knipovich Ridge | collected 2010 | reverse complement strand
GACGGGTGGGCCCGGTCGCCCCGGACTCCATCCTGGCGCATGACAGCACGGCTGCCCTCCGCCGGGAGTTCGCCAAGCTTGGTGTGGAGCGGGTCCGGCGGCCGGATAAGAGCGTCATCATCCTGGTTCATGTGGTCCCGGCGTCCTCCGAGAAATACGCCCTGAACCACAAGCTCATCCGGGAGTTCGTGGCCGACCAGGACATCCCCCATTTCTTCGACATCCAGAACGGCATCTGCCACCAGGTCTTTTCCGAATCAGGCTTCGCCCTCCCCGGGAAGCTGATCCTGGGGGCGGATTCCCACACCACGAGCTACGGCGCCTTCGGCGCCTTCTCGGCCGGTATAGGGAGGACCGAGGTGGCCTGCCTGTGGGCCACGGACGAGATCTGGCTGCGCGTGCCAGAGACCATCCGCATCGAGCTGGAGGGCTGGTTCGGAGAGGGGACCTCGGCCAAGGACGCCATCCTCAAGATCATCGGCGACAACGGCTCGGATTTCGCCAATTACATGGCCGTGGAGTTCGCAGGATCGGCGGCTGCCCGCTTCAGCCTGGCCTCGCGCCTGGTCCTGTCCAACATGGCGGCTGAGATGGGCGCCAAGAACGGGTATTTCGCCCCGGATGAGAAGACGCTGGCCTATCTCGAGGGCCGCGCCCGGACGGAATTCACCCCGGTCTATTCGGACGAAGACGCCGCTTTCGCCCGGGTGCTCCGCTGCGACCTCGCCTCCCTGGAACCCCAGGTCGCCTGCCCGCACACCGTGGACAACGTCCGGCCGGTGACCGAGGTGGCGGGGACCCGCTTCCATCAGGCGCTCATCGGGACCTGCACCAACGGCCGGATGGAGGACCTGGAGGCCGCGGACCGCATCCTCAAGGGCCGCAGGGTCCATCCCGGCGTGCGTGTGCTCGTGATCCCGGCCTCCCGAAAGGTGTATGTGCAGGCCATGAAACAGGGGATCCTCGAGACCCTGTCCGAGGCGGGCTGCGTGATCCTGAACTCCGGGTGCGGGCCCTGCCTGGGCGCCCACCAGGGGGTCCTGGCCCCGGGCGAGGTGGCCCTAAGCACGGCGAACCGTAACTTCCGCGGCCGCATGGGGAGCCGCGACTCTGAGATATACCTGGCTTCACCGGCCACGGTGGCGGCCTCGGCGCTGACCGGGGTTATCACCGACCCAAGGACCGTGTCATGACAGAAGGAAAGGTCTGGAAGTACGGGGACGACGTCAACACCGATGTGATCTTCCCGGGCAAATACACCTACGTGCTCATGGAGCCCGAGGAGATGGCCGGCCATGCCCTGGAAGACCTGGACCCGGGTTTCTCGCAACAGGTCAAGCCCGGGGACGTGGTCGCGGCCGGCACAAATTTCGGATGCGGGAGCTCCCGCGAACAGGCCGCCTCCTGCCTCAAGTTCGCCGGTGTGCAGGCCGTTATCGCCAAGTCCTTCGCCCGCATCTTCTTCCGCAATGCGATCAACCAGGGTCTGCCCGTGATCCAGTCACCGGAAGCGGTCGACGCCCTGCAGACGGGAGAAACGATATGGATCGACTTCGCCCGAGGCCTCATCCACACCCCTCACGGCGACTTCGAGTTCCCGCCCCTGCCCGACTCTGTCCTCGGCATCCTTCAGGCCGGCGGCCTCGTCGCTTACACGCTGCAGAAGCTCAACTCGTGAATTATCCAGGTTCAGTAATGGATTTGAACTTTTCGCCCCGCTCTTCTATGATATAAGTCCCTGCGGCTGTGTGCGGGCTGAAGGGGACGAAATCATACATAATAATAACAGAGGAGCCATAGATGCCGAAATATAGGATAGCCGTCCTGCCCGGAGACGGGGTGGGTGTCGAGGTCATGGAAGCGGCCCGGATCGTGCTGGATAAGATACATTTCGATGCCGAGTATGTGGAGGGGGACATCGGATGGGAATTCTGGTGCAAAGAAGGGGACCCTCTCCCTGAAAGGACCATCTCGCTTCTCAAGGACACGGATGCCTGCCTGTTCGGCGCCATCACCTCCAAGCCCAGGGAGGATGCGGCCAAGGAGATCGACCCTAAGCTGCGCGACCAGGGTTTCGATTACTTCAGTCCCATCGTGAGGCTGCGCCAAGAATTCAACCTCTACACCAACCTGCGGCCCTGCAAGGCATACCCCGGCAATCCGCTCAACTACCGGGACGATGTCGACCTGGTCATCTTCCGGGAGAACACGGAGGGCATGTATGCGGGCGTGGAATTTTTCCCCATTCCGCAGAAGGTCAAGGATGCGCTGCTCCTCCACCCCAAGATGCGGAAGTTCGCAGAGGTTCCCAACGATGAGTTGGCGCTCAGCACGCGGATCATGACCCGGAAGGGGTGCACCCGCATCCTGCGCCGGGCCTTCGAATACGCCCGCCAGCACAGGCGCTCTTCGGTCACACTCGTGGAGAAGCCCAACGTGCTGCGGGAGACCGGGGGATTAATCCTCGACATCGCCCGCAGGATGGCGCCCGAATTCCCGGATGTGGAGTTCTGGGAGGCCAACGTGGATGCCATGGCCATGTGGCTGGTCAAAAACCCGCAGAATTATGCGGTGCTGGTGGCGGAGAACCTCTTCGGTGACATCATCTCCGACTTAGCGGCCCAGCTGGTGGGCGGCCTGGGCTTCGCCTGCAGCGGCAACATCGGGGACGACTATGCGGTGTTCGAGCCCACGCACGGCTCCGCCCCCAAGTACACCGGCATGTACAAGGTCAACCCCACGGCCATGCTGCTGGCCACCAAGATGATGTTCGACTGGCTGGGTGAGGAGGAGGATGCCCTCCGGTTGGAGGCGGCCATCGCGGCGGTGATCAAGGAAGGGAGGGTCCGGACCTATGATGTGGGCGGGACCTCGATGACGCTGGACGTGGCCCATGCCGTGGCCGCGCATCTGGAGTGAGGCCGAATGGGACAGACCCTGATCGAGAAGATCATCCAGGGGCACACCGGGGACGAGACCGCGCCGGGGAAGATAGTGTGGATGGACCTCGACGTCCGCTCGGCGCGGGACTTCGGCGGGCCCAACGTGGTCAAGAATTTCGAGGCCGAATACGGCCAGGCTCCGGTGGGCGACCCGGCACGGACCTTCTTCACGTTCGACCTGTGTGTGCCGGCCTGTTCCCTTAGATATGCGGACAACCAGCAGATCTGCAGGGAGTTCGCCCGCAGGCAGGGGATACGGGTGTTCGATGTGGACGAGGGGATCGGTTCCCATGTCCTGATCGAAAAGGGGCTGGCCCGCCCCGGCGGCACGGTCGTGGGCACCGACAGCCACCTCAACATCCTGGGTGCCGTCGGGTGTTTTGGGCAGGGCATGGGCGACGTGGACATCACCTTCGCCTTCAAGACCGGCCGGAGCTGGTTCCAGGTGCCCGAGACCCTCAAGGTCGTGCTGGAGGGGGAGTCCGGAAGCGCCTCTGCCAAGGACTTGACACTGTTCCTGCTCAGGGAGCTGGGGACCAAAAAGGCCGCGCTCCGGGCCGTGGAGTTCTATGGCGAGCCGGTCCGCGGGCTTTCCCTCTCCGGCCGCATCACCCTGTGCAGCATGGTCACCGAGATGGCGGGGATCATCGGCTTCATCCCCGAATGGAATGATGGGGCCGCAGAGGAGATGGAACGCCTGAGAGGTGGGCCCTTCCGCCATCCCCGGGCTGACGCGGACGCCGGCTACGCCGAGGTCCTGGAGCTCGATACCGGGGACATACCGCCCCTGGCCGCGGCTCCGCATCTACCCACGAACGTGGAAGAGGTCCGGGACCTGAGAGACGTCCGCATCGACACGGGTTTCATCGGGTCCTGCACCAACGGCCGTTTCGAGGACATGCAGGCGGCCGCCCGCATCCTCAAGGGCCGGAGATTAAAGGACGGAGTCACCCTCAAGGTGGTCCCGGCCACCCGCCGCGTTTACAGCCAGATGCTGGAGTCCGGGCTGCTTCAGGACCTATTCGCGGCCGGCGCCGTGATCGCCAACCCCGGCTGCGGCGGCTGCGCCGAGGGACACATCGGCCTCACCGGACGCAACGAGGTGCAGATCAGCACGGGCAACCGCAACTTCGAGGGCAAGCAGGGCAAGGGCCGCACATACCTGGCCGGCCCGGAGGTGGTGGCCGCCTCCTGCCTGACCGGCCGCATCACTTCTCCGGAGGACCTCATATGAGCAGGCCAACGGTTCTGGAGGGGCGGATCTGGGTCCTGACCGGCAAGGGCGGGGCGCTCATCGAGGACATCGACACGGACCAGATCTTCCACAACGCCCATCTACACATCACCGAGGTGTCGGAGATGGCCCCCCACGCGCTGGGCAACCTGGAAGGCTGGAAGCACTTTGCGGCCGAAGCCCGGGACGGCGACCTCATCTTCGCCGGGCGGAACTTCGGGGCCGGCTCATCCCGCCAGCAGGCCGTGGACTGCTTCCTGGCTCTGGGCATCCGCCTCATCGCCGCCCCTTCCTTCGGCGCCATATACTTTCGCAATTCCGTGAACTCCGGGCTGCCGGTCCTGGACGTCCCGGACCTGGCGGAGTTGGCCAGGGAGGGAAAACTGCAGACGGGAGATTCGGTCCGCATCGACCTGCTCTCCGGGGAAGGGCGCAGCCTGACGCGGGGGTCGGATTTTTGGCTGCATCCCATGAGCGGGGTCCAGCATGACATCTGGCTGGCCGGAGGCCTGTTCGCCTATGCGCGGCCGGGGGCGGGAGGATAGGCCATGCTGATCCTGGCCGTGGACACCAACACCTCTGCCGGGTCGGTCGCGGTCCTGCGGGACAGGCGCCTGCTGGCCGAGGTCAACCTGGACTCGCCCCGGACCCATTCGGAGCGGCTGCTCCCAGCCGTCGATCTTCTGTTGAACGCTTTGGGCATCGGCCTCCCGGACATCGATGGGTATGCCCTGGCCGTGGGTCCCGGGTCGTTCACAGGGATACGTATCGGCATGAGCACAGTGAAATCCTTTGCCTTCTCTTCCCGCAAGCCCATAGCGGCGGTCTCCAACCTCGAAGCCCTGGCCCTGAAGATCAAGCAGCCCCAGGCGCGGCTGCTCTGTCCCCTCATGGATGCCAAGAAGAACGAGGTGTACTCCGCTCTGTTCGAGGTACAGGCCGGAGGCATGCAGGAAACCGTCCCCCAGGGGGTATACAGGCCCGACCGCCTGTTCTCGCTGCTTCCCTCCCACCGGATCATCACCTTCATCGGGAGCGGAGTGCCCGTGTACCGGGACAGGCTTTTGGACTACTTCAAGGACAAGGCCCGACTCTCCCGGCGCTCGCTCTATATCGGATACGAGGTCGGTCTCCTCGGCTATGAGCGGCTGAAGTCCGGCCGGGGCCTGGACAGCTTCCAGGTCGATCCCCTATATTTCCGCAAATCGCAGGCTGAGGAAAACCATCCGTAAGGTCATGCTGTCCCCCTCCTCCTGTTATCTCAGGCGTATGCAGGAGCGCGACCTCCCGTTCATACTGGAGATCGAGAGGCTGTCCTTCCCCAACCCCTGGCGTGAGTCCTCGTTCCGGGGTGAGATCGAGAACCTGCACATCTCCTACCCCAGCGTCATCGCGCAGAGGCCGCACGACCGGATCATCGGGTACATCATCTTCTGGTACCTGGCCGATAAGGCCCAGATCAGCAATTTTGCGCTGCATCCGGACTTCAGGGGCCTGGGGGTGGGGGAGTCGGCACTCAAGAAAACCCTGGGCGCCATCCGAGCCATGGGGGCCAGGCATGTCGTGCTGGAGGTCCGGCCGTCCAACACCCCTGCCCTGAGCCTGTATCATAAACACGGATTCGTGCTGTTGGGGACGCAGCAGGGCTACTATCAGAACCCGCCTGAAGACGCCCTGGTCATGATCCGTTATTTCGCCCCGGCCCAGGGTGACTGACGCACGGCCGTTCCGGCCTCTCCCCCCCAAGCCTCAGTAATCGACCCGGATGAGGCAGAGTCCCTTGGCCGGGGCCGTGGGGGTCGCCCGCGTTCGGGCCCTGTGTTCGAAAAGCCCTTCGATGGACCCGGGATCCACCCGGCCTTTGCCGACTTCCAGCAGTGTGCCGACCATGGTCCGGACCATGTACTGGAGGAAGCCGTTGGCCTCGACCGTGTAGGTTATCTCGCTTCCGGAAGCCCGGATTTCCGAGTGAGTGACCCTACGCACGGGGTGCCGCAGCCGGTTGGAGGAGAAGGACGTGAAGTCGGCCTCCCGGACAAAGAGGCCGGCCACAGCCTCCATCTTCCCCACATCCAGGGGGCCCGGCCAGTGCAGGGCGTAGCGTACGTCAAAGGGGCTGATCAGCCGGGCGTTCACGATTCGGTAGCGGTAGACCTTGGAGCGGGCCGACTTGCGGGCATGGAACGCGTCGGGCACCCGGTCGAGCGACAGGACGCGGATGTCATCGGGAAGCTGGCCATTCAGGGCCTGGAGCAGTTCCGCGTCATCCAGGTCGAGCTCGGCCTGGAAGCTGGCGGCCTGACCCAGGGCATGCACACCCGCATCGGTGCGCCCGGCCCCCTGGACCGGGATGCGGCGGGAGCGGAAGCGGAAAAGTGCGTCCTCCAGGGCGCCCTGGACGGTCTTCCTGCGGGGCTGCAGCTGCCAGCCGTGATAATCCGTCCCGTCATAGCTGAGGACGACCTGGTAGTTCTGCTTCATCTCTACCATCTCCCGGACAGGAGAGGAAAGAACTCCTTGAAGGCCTGTTCCACAGCCTCTTCAGCCGTTTCCACCGGTATCACGCCCTCGATGTCCCAGGTCCCGATGCCCACGACCGTCTTCTCGTGGACCCGGCCGTAGGCGATCTCCGACAGCGTGCCGAAGGAGCCGTCCACGGCGATTAGGGCGTCCGAGTTCATGACCACCAGGTTGTTCCGGGAATACCCCATGCCGGTGGCCACAGCTATGTCGATGTGGGGGTTGGCATCCTTGGGCGAACCGCCGGGAAGGATCCCGAGCGTCAGTCCGCCGGCCTGCCTGGCTCCACGGGCTGCCGCTTCCATGACCCCGCCCAGGCCGCCGCACACCAGGATGGCACCCTTCTCGGCGATGAGCCGGCCGACTTCGTAAGCGATCTCCCGGTATCGGGCTTCCGGGGCCGCCCCGCCTATGACACCGACCCGGATCCTGTTTTTAAAGTCCATGTTATCTCCTCCTGAATTATTTATAAAAGCTGCCGCCATTATTAATACTATAAACATTGATTCTTATTGTCGGCATTTTTTACCCTTCGGGCGAGCCGATCTAAGCACATCAACTTCATCGTGGCCCAATCGCCGTAGATAACTACGGCTCATGAGCCGCTTCTTTGTTGCTGCGCCCATCTCGGCCCGTGAATAATCCAGGTTAATAATGATGATGCTGTAGGGATATTATATAAGACGCCCTCAAAGTGCAATCCGTGTCACAGGATTGAACCGTCACCCCAAATAGACTACAATGCCCAATTGAGGTTGAGCCGATGACCAGTAGCCGAGCACTGACCGGGATCGTGGTCTGCGCTCTGTTCCTGTCCTGCTGCAGCCCCAAGGCTCCCGAGCCGGCCGACCTCATCCGGTTCATCGACACCCTGACGGAAGACAACATCGTCCGGTCTCCCCTCCAGGGCACCACAGCGCCGCTGGAAGGGCCGGATCTCCGCTATCCTCTGCAGTCGGTCCCTCTGGCAGAGGAGGGCATCCCCGTCAATCCCCTGGACCTCAAGCGCAGGCTCCGGCTGGGAGGGACGGAGCGGAACACACTCTTCGCCCCTCCCGAATCCGAGTACGCTTTTGATGTGATTCTGACGGCCGGTTCCGTGCTCGAATTCGCGGTGGGGATCCTGCGGGAGGCCGGCCCGGAGGTCGCGGAGGGAGGGGGAAGGGCCGGCGTCGATTTTCGGGTGGAGCTGGAGATCAAGGGCCGGAAACGGACCCTGTTCCAGGAGTACGTGACCGAGCCTCCGGCCGCGGAGGAGCCTGGGATCGAGTTCGCCCGGCACAGGCTGGAGCTGCCCTATGACGCGGAGGAGGCTCGCCTGACGTTCGTCACACGGGGGGAGAGCCCCTGTTTGTCCTTCTGGGCCAATCCCGTCCTCTTCCGGAAAGACTCTTCCGGGGTCAACGTCATCCTGATCTCCGTGGACACACTCCGGGCCGACCACCTGGGGTGCTACGGATACAGCCGCGATACCAGCCCGTACATCGACGCCCTGGCGGAGGACGGGATCCGGTTCGCCAACGCCTACGCCTCCTCCTCCTGGACGCTGCCTTCGCATGTGTCGCTCATGACTTCCCTGCATGGAGTGCATCATCAGGTCTATCACGATGATGAGCGGATGGACCCGGAGCTTGTCACCCTAGCCGAGCTGTTCCACAGCCGCGGATACTCCTGCGCCGCCTTCACCGGAGGCGGGTTCGTGAGCCCGGCCTACGGATTCGCCAAGGGATTCGACACCTATGACGTAGGATCGGGCGGCGTCTTCCATCAGGATTCGGCCGACCGGGTCTTCCGAGCCGTGTCCGGCTGGCTCGACCGCCATCGAGACCGCAGTTTTTTCCTGTTCCTGCATACCTACCAGCCGCACAGCCCCTATGCCTGCCCCCTCCCATACAAGGTCGAATACCTGAATGACGATTCCCTCTTCGGGCATGCCGACCTCTTCCATGTCCTGGGCGGCAAGGAGAACCTGTACAAGCCCCTGCCCGAAGCTGAGCGCCGGAACCTCATCGACCTGTATGACGGCGAGATCCGCTATGTGGACGACCGGCTCGTCGGGCCCCTGGTCGCCCGGCTCAAAACCCTGGGATTGTACGACCGGACCCTGATCGTATTCCTCAGCGATCACGGGGAGGAATTCTTCGACCACGGCGCCTGGGGGCACGGCCAGAGCCTGTATGACGAGCTGTTGAAGGTGCCCTTGATCTTAAAGCTGCCGGATTCCGAGCACAGGGGCGCGCATCCGGAGACGATCGTGTCCTTAGTGGACGTCATGCCCACCCTGCTCGAGGCGATGGGGTGGGACATTCCCCTCCAGGCCCTGGATGGTCGCAGCCTGTTCCCGGTTTTGGAGGGGAAAGAAGCGGGGGACAGGATGTTCCTGGCCGATATCGGGAACAATGTCCTGCGGTCTCACGTTCCCAGGAAGGTCGCCACCAACCGGGGCAGGATCAAGATGATCCTCAACGAGGGCTTCACGCCCGAGGATCTGGAGTTTTTCCGCTTCGCGCCGCCTCAGCGCGGACGGGCCGAGCTGTTCGACCTGGCCGCCGACCCGGCCGAAAGCCGCAGCCTCGCCGACCGGCAGCCCGGCCTGGCCAACGACATCCTGCGCTGGATCAACGACTTCTATGCCGGCGCCCGCAAGGCGCATACCCAAAAGGCCCGGATCGACCAGAGCGTGCGTGATCAGCTCAAGGCCCTGGGCTATATCCGGTGAGGGAGAAAACGATGACGAAATTTCTGGAGATAAAGTGCTTGAGCCCCGAGGAGCAGGAGAGGATCGAAAAAGAGATCGACGAAGCCATCGCCCGCAGGATCGAAGAAGGGATTCTGACTGAACGTGAGATCCGGGAGATCGTCGAGATGAAACTCCGCCCTCAGCTGGATATCCAGGATGTCCAGAGCGTCTACGAAGACCACCTGTTCAGAGATAAGAAGTGACGGGAGGGGAGAGAATACCATGGCCGAAGAAGACAAAAAAGAGTTAGGCGGATCCCACGGCATCCGCATCGACTATGACAATCCCGATGTGGAGGACATCATGGGCCAGATCCGGGAAGGGATCGCGTCCCGGCCTGAGGCCGCGAGCCCGGCCGCGGCGGAGGAACCTCAACCCGAGCCTCCCTCTCCTGTGCCCCCTCCGCCAGAGCTGGAGCCGCTCCCGCTGTCCGGGGCAAGAAGGCTGCTGCTGAGGCTCATGCGGCCCTTCGCCCCCCTCATCAAGCTCCTGATCCTGCCGGTCCATCAGGACTTCCTGGAGACCGTGCACCGCCTCGACCACACCAACCGCCGTCTGGATTTCCTCTTCAGCCGCATGGAACTGGAACTGAACCGCCTCGGTCAGGAGCTCGACCGCACCGGCGAAGCCATAAACCGGAAGGCGGATGAGGCGCACCAGCGACTGGACAAGGCCTTCCACAATCTGGGCCGGACCATGGAATACACGAAGCTCCTCCACAGCCTGTCCCACAACATGGTGGTGGAGCTCAGCAAGCTGAAGATCGAAGAGGAGGACATCAAGGTCAAGGCCCGGATCCTGGATAAGGATTTCGAATTCCTGCGCAGCAAGGAGAGGGCTCTCGAGGAACGGGTCATGAAATGAAGGTCGCATTTGTGGTCCAGCGCTACGGCCTGGATATCAACGGCGGGGCTGAGCTGCACTGCCGGTGGGTGGCCGAGCACATGCGGGAGCACTGGGAGACGCATGTCTTGACTACCCGGGCCAGGGATTACATCACCTGGAAAAACCACTACCCCTCCCAAAGGGAGGAGGTGAACGGGATCCAGGTGCTGCGTTTCCCGGTGGCCCGGCCCCGTGATCCTGAGCGTTTCGGCAGACTCCAGAGACACATCCTGGACAGCGAACATACCCTCCAGGACGAGCTGGAGTGGTTGAAGGAAGAGGGGCCGTATTCCCCGGACCTCATCGAGTACATCCGCACACACGAAGGATCGTACGATTTTTTTTTGTTCTTCAGCTACCGGTACTATCATTCCTTTTGGGGGGTCCGGGCCGTTCCCCACAAGAGCATCCTGGTCCCGACCGCGGAGCGTGATGCCGTCATCCATCTCCACCTGTTCAAGGACCTGTTCCGGGCTCCGAGGGCGTTCGCCTACAACTCGGTGGAGGAACGCGACATGATCCAGACCCTGTCCGGCAACGCCTCCGTGCCCTGCGAGGTGGTCGGCGTGGGCACGGAGATCCCGGAAGCCTATTCCGAGGCAGAGTTTCGCAGTGCCTACCGGCTGGAGGGGGATTACCTCATCTACATCGGCCGTATCGACGAGAACAAGGGGTGTCGAGAGCTCTTCGACTTCTTCCTCCGTTTCAAACAGGAGACCGGGTCCGCCATCCGGCTGGTGCTGGTGGGCAGCAGCGTCATCAAGATCCCCCTGCATCCGGACATCGTGTATCTGGGATTCCTGTCCGAACAGGACAAGTTCGCCGCCCTGCAGGGCGCCCTGCTGATGTGCATGCCTTCGTTCTACGAGAGCCTCTCCATGGTCACGCTGGAAGCCTGGGCCCTGGGCAAACCCGTGCTGGCCAACGCCCGCTGTGATGTGCTGCAGGGTCAGAGCCGCCGCAGCCGGGCGGGTTTGTATTACGGCGGCTATGAGGAATTCCGGGATGCGCTCCGCCTGATGCTGGCCGACAAGCGGCTCAGGGAGGCCATGGGTGCGCACGGGCGGAGGTATTTTGAGGACCACTATACCTGGGGCGCCATCGAGGGCAAATACTTGGACCTGGCCCGGCGTGTGGGAGAGGCTTAGGCATGGAAGTCCATCAGTTCGCTACCTCGCTCACCTACGGCGACGCCATCTCCAACGAGATGATGGAGATCCGCTCCGCGCTCCAGGAACAGGGGCTGCGCTCAGAGATCTTCGTCCGGTTCCATGACCCGCGCATGGCCCGGCATGCCCACGATTACCGGGAATACAGGCGGTTCAGCCAACCGGATAACGTCGTGATCTTCCATTTCTCCATCGGTTCTCCCGTCTCCAAGCTCTTCTTCCGCATCCCGGACCGGAAGATCATGATCTATCACAACATCACGCCCCACACGTTTTTCCTGGATAATCACCGGATTCTGGCCCGGGAATGTTACAAGGGGCGGCTGGAGTTGAACCTGTTCAAGGACAAGGCGGACCTGGCCCTGGGGGATTCCGAATTCAACCGCCGGGAGCTGGAACAGGCGGGATACGCCCGGACCGGTGTCCTTCCGCTCCTGCTGGATCTGGCCAAATTCGATCAGCCGGGCGATCCGGTCGTGCCGGAGATCTTCAGCGAGCGGAAGACGACCCTGCTGTTCGTGGGCCGGGTGATCCCCAACAAGAAGTTCGAGGATGCCATAAAGTGCTTTTACTACTACCGGACATGGTTCGATCCCGATTCCCGGCTTATCCTGGCCGGTGATCATCGGGGCATGGAGCGCTATTTCGCGGGCCTGCAGGGGCTGGTGGAGGGCCTGGGCCTCCGGGATGTTCATTTCACCGGCCATATCCGATTCGCCGAATTGGTCTCGTATTATGACCTGGCCGATGTCTACCTGAGCATGAGCGAGCACGAGGGCTTCGGTGTCCCCCTCTTGGAGGCGTTCCACAAGGGGATCCCCGTGGTCGCGTATGCGGCGGGGGCCGTGGAGGAGACCATGAACGGGGGAGGGATCCTCATCCGGGAGAAAGATCTTTTCAGGACAGCCGCCCTGCTGGACACCCTTCGGCAGGACTCCGGGCTGCGCCGGGCCATCATCGAATCTCAGCGGACCGCGCTGAAGCGGTATGAGAGGGACAACATCGTGCGCATCCTGGTGGAACACATCGAGCGGGTGGGGCAGGCATGAGGATCGACCAGCTGCTCCCGGCCTTCCACCGCGGTGACGCCATCGGCGACACCGCGTTTCACATGAAGAAATTCCTGAACATGCGGGGATTCGCATCCGAGATCTACTGCCTGGACCGGGACCCTGGCCTGGAAGACGACTCCCGTCCTTTCGAGTCCTTCCCGACCCCGGGGCCCGAGGATGTGACCCTCCTGCATTTCGCGCTCCCGTCCCCACTGACCCCGGCCTTTGCCCGCCTGCCCAGCCGCAAGCTGCTCCTGTACCACAACATCACTCCCGAAGGCTTCTTCGCGCCGTACAGCCAGGAGATGGCGCGCATCTCGCGTCTGGGGAGGGACGAGCTCCACACACTGGCTCCGGTGACGGATATGGCCCTGGCCGACTCCGAGTACAACCGCCGGGAGCTGGAGGCGGCCGGATTTTCCCGCACCGCGGTTTTTCCTTTGTTCGTTGATTTTACCAAATACCGAAAACCGTACAGCCGATTCATTTTCGACCTTTTCCGGGATGACCGCCTCAACATCCTGTTCGTAGGCCGGATCGTCCCCAACAAACGGATCGACGAACTGATCAAGGCGGTTTTTTATTACAAAAAACACATCTCCCCCCTGGTGCGCCTGATCGTGGTGGGGAAGACCGCCTCCCTGCCTGAATACTATGATTCCTTGGTCCGGCTGGCGGACGAGTTCTATCTCAAGCCCGAGGAGATCTGTTTCACCGGCCATATCCCCGATGAGGAGCTGTTCGCCCTCTACCGGGCCTCCGACGTCTTCCTGAGCCTGAGCGAACACGAGGGGTTTGGGCTGCCGTTCATAGAAAGCATGGTGTTCGAACTGCCCATCCTGGCCTACAATTGCACGGCCGTCCCCTTCACCCTGGGGGGAGCGGGGGTCCTGATGGGCACCAAGCCGGTGGAGCGGGTGGCGGAACTGGTCCATGTCGTGGCCAAGGATGATGCTTTGAAAAAAAAGATCCTCGATGGGCAGAGAATCCGCCTCGAGGAGTACCGCGAGCAGGATCTGGAGCAATATCTGCTAAAAAACCTCACAAGTTTGACCGGAGGAAACGACTAAATTTGTACCCATAGGAAAAGATGAAGGTTGCATTCGTCGTACAGCGCTACGGCAAGGAAGTAATGGGCGGTTCCGAGCTGCACTGCCGTCAGGTGGCGGAGCGCCTGACCGCCCACGGATACGACTGCACCGTCTACACCACCACGGCCAAGGACTATGTTACCTGGAAGAACGAATACCCGCCCGGAGAGAGCCTGTTGAATGGAGTGGTCGTGAAACGGTTCCCGGTCGATAAAGAGAGGGATATCCAGGATTTCAACCGGTTTTCCGACTGGATCTTCGCCCATCCCCATACCCGGGAGGATGAGATCGATTGGATGGGCCGCCAGGGCCCCTGCTGCCTGACACTCCTGCAGGCCCTGGAAGAGGAGCTGTCCGACCACGACGTTTTCGTCTTCTTCACATATCTCTACTACAACACCTACTGGGGGCTCCAGCGCGTGCCTGGGCGGAAAGCGCTGGTTCCCACGGCCCATGACGAGCCCGCCCTGTACCTGGACATCATGCAGGAGGTGTTCGCCGCTCCGGAAGCGTTTATGTTCAACACCGTCGCGGAGAAGGATATGCTCGCCCGGCGCTTTTCATTTTCCGGGAAATACCAGGACATCGTGGGAGTCGGGGTCGAGATCCCGGAGGCGGTTGATGAGAACGCCTTCCGGGAGAAGTACGGCGTATCGCGCCCCTTCCTCCTGTATGCGGGCCGCATCGAGCCCGGCAAAGGGTGCGGCGAGCTCATCGAGAATTTCCTGATTTTCGCGGAGACTCATCCGGACCTGGACCTGGTCCTGATCGGCAAGCGGTTGATGGACATCCCTGAGCACCCCCGGATCCGGTATCTGGGCTTCGTGTCCCCCGCGGAAAAGAACGCGGCCATGGCCGCGGCAGCCGCCACCGTCCATCCTTCCCACCTGGAGAGCCTGTGCATGGCGGCCCTGGAATCCCTGGCGGTTCAAACCCCGATCCTGGTCCAGGGACAGACCGATCCGCTCAGACAGCACTGCCTCCAGGGGAGCTGCGGGCTTTGGTACGGTGACACCCCGGAATTCGCTGCGGCTGCAAACCTCCTGCTGGGAGACGCCCGTTTGCGTGATTCCCTGGGACGGAAGGGTCTGCAGTATGTCCGCGAGAACTATGCCTGGCCTCGCATCGTGGACAAGTATGAGCGCCTCTTCACGCACCTGACCTCGGAGGAGGCGCCGGCATGAACGGGACTCAGGCGGAGGGGCTCCCAGGGCGAGCGCCATTTGACTCTGTAACTCGAATTGTGTTAAGAAAGTAAGGAACCGATGGCGTTTGTAAATTACACCTCCAAAAGCATTGCGATCAAGGTCGTATACTATGGACCTGGATTGAGCGGGAAGACCACCAACCTGCGCTACATCTACAGCAAACTGGACGACAGTTCCCGCGGTGACCTGTTGTGCCTGGAGACTCCCATCGAACGTACCCTGTTTTTTGACCTGCTGCCCATCAAGGCGGGGATGATCCGCGATTTTCAGATCCACTTTCAGCTGATGACGGTCCCGGGACAGGTCTTCTACGGCGCCTCCCGCAAGAGCGTGCTCAAGGGGGCCGACGGCATCGTGTTCGTGGCGGATTCTCAGATCCCGCTGCTGGATGCCAACCTCGAAAATTTCGACGGGCTGCGCAAGAACCTGCTGGAATTCAATGTCGATCTGAATTTCATCCCCCTGATTTTTCAGTTCAACAAGCGCGACTTGGACAACCTGATCCCGGTAGAGACTTTTAACAGCCTGCTCAATCCCCTCAAGCTCCCTTATATCGAGTCCTCCGCCATCAACGGGATCGGGGTCTTCGAGACGCTCAAGGAGATCGCCAAGCTCACCATCCCTTATGTCAAGGAAAAGGTGTTCGGCGAAAAGACCGAGCCCAAACCCGGGCTGGCGGCAGAGCCGCAGCCGGTCGCCGCGGCGCCGCCTGCCGAGCCGGCGCCCGTGCAACCCGAAGTGCCGGAGGCACCGGTACCTGAGAAACAGGAAGCGCCCGGAGAGGCGGAACCCCCCGCGCAGGAGGCCTCGGCAGAGAGGCAGCCTGAGCTGCAGGTGGCACCGGAAGAACCAGGCCCGGCCGCCCCGGAAACCCGGGAAGAGCCTGCCAGGGCCAAGGATGATCTCGAGTTCGAGACAGAAGAGACGGACGCGCCGGTCCGGTTGACAAAGATCAAGTTCAGCAGCCAGATCGACATCGAGAAGGAAGTCGAAAAGCTGGCCCGGGAATTCGGTCGTAAGTCCTAGGGCCGCTTCTAACCCTCCATTTCCCCTGACCGTGAAAAAAAAGCGGGGAGCCGTGCGTCTCCTTGATTGGGAGAGACCATGCTGTACAAGATCGGGAGCGCCTCCCTGGCCGGGATCGATGCCTACATGGTCGAGGTGGAGGTGGATATCAACTACGGGATCCCTCACTTCATCATCGTTGGGCTGCCGGACACGGCCGTGCGTGAGAGCAAGGAACGGGTCAGGGCGGCGCTGAAGAACTGCGGGTACAGCCCCGCCCGCCTCAGGATCATCGTCAACCTGGCCCCCGCGGACCGTAGAAAAGAGGGATCGGCCTATGATCTGCCCATCGCCCTGGGGATCCTGGCCCATCTGGAGGCCTTTCCGCAGGAACGGCTGCAGGATTATCTCTTCACAGGGGAACTGGCTCTGGACGGGCGGCTGAAGCCGGGGAAGGGGCTGCTGGCTGCCACGGTTCTGGCCCGGCAGAGGGGCTTCGAGGGGATCGTGCTCCCCCAAGAAAACGCACGGGAAGCCGCCCTGGTGCAGGGGATCCAGATCTTCGCTCTGAACGACTTGGGAGAGGTGATACGGCTGCTCGAGACGCCGGAGTCGGTATCCCCCGCAGGTTTTCCGGAGGCCGACCTGTATCCCCCCCAGGACTGGGAGGTGGATTACGCCGAGATCCAGGGCCAGCATCACGCCAAACGGGCGCTGGAGGTTGCCGCCGCCGGCGGACACAATGCCCTGATGATCGGTCCGCCCGGCGCCGGCAAGACCATGTTGGCCCGGCGGCTGCCTTCCATCCTTCCCCCCATGAGCTTCGAAGAGATCCTGGAGGTTATGCGCATCTACAGCGCGTCCGGCTTGGTTAAGGGCAGGGGCGCGATCGGGGAGCGTCCGTTCCGCAGCCCGCATCATACTATCTCCCCGGCCGGCATGGTGGGCGGAGGGTTGGTTCCCAGACCGGGAGAGGTGAGCCTCGCCCATAGAGGAGTGCTGTTCCTGGACGAGCTCTCCGAATTTCGCAAAGAGGCTCTGGAGGGGCTGCGCCAGCCCCTGGAGGATGGCACGGTCAGCATCTCCCGGATCTCCATGTCCGTGACGTATCCCTCGCTGTTTATGCTGGTGGCAGCCATGAATCCCTGTGAGGATGCTTATTCCGGGCTGTCCGCCTCCCCGATCGAGTGCACCGATCAGCAGAGGTTCCGGTATTATGCAAAACTCTCCCGGCCTCTCCTGGACCGCATTGACATCCAGGTCGAGGTCCCCCGCGTGGAATTCAAAGACATCCTGGGGCAAAAAGAAACCGAGGGTTCCAGGGAGATCCGGAGCCGTGTGGTTGCGGCCCGCCAGAGGCAGGTCGCGAGGCTGCGGGAGTCCGGCCTCCTATGCAACGCCCAGATGCGCAACCGGGAGGTCAAACGGTTCTGCCCGGTGACCGGAGAGACGCGGGAGCTGCTGCAGGCCGCTGTGGACAAGCTGGGGTTCAGCGCCCGGGCGTTTCACCGCGTCCTCAAGGTGGCCCGGACCATCGCCGACCTGGACGGGGCCGAGGAACTGGGGGCCGTGCATGTTTCTGAGGCTATTCAGTACCGCGCCCTCGACAAACACTTCTAGCCTGAATCATTCATAAGAATTGCCGACATCTATTGATAAAGCATGGAATAGGTCAATTTTAATCGGCAATTCTTACCCTCCGGGCGGGCCGATCTCAGCACATCGACTTCGTCGTGGCCCAATCGCAGTAGTTCACTACAGCTCATGAGCCACTTCCTTGTCGCTGCACCAATCTCGACCCGTGAATAATCCAGGTGCCTGAATCATTCATTCAACTGGCTATCTTCTTTTTTAAAGAGTCTGTATGTCTCCAATCTGATCTTATCCGAAAACTTAACCTCTTTATAGCCAAAATCATCCAGAAGGGCGTCATAGCCATATTGCTTGATATACTTGTCTCGGATTCCAACCCAGCCAACAGGATTTTCCATTAAACTTGAAATAAGAGCTTCTCTATCTCTGATTAATGACTGATCGATGTTTATTATAGATTCCTTGCGATAGAGATACAGCCTTCCGCCCGCTCTCCAAATATCATCAACAGCAACCCCTTTATTGTTCGGTTGATTGTAAAGGAAACGAGCCATTTCAACACCGGATTCGGATCTGGGGAAGAAGAAACCATTGACCTCGAATATGATATTTCCCAGTAAAAAAAAGATCAGTAAAACAGCTAAATAAGGGGAGCTTACCTCTCTCTCAGGAATAGCAACTCCCTTTCTCTTTGCCTTCCATCTTGGGACGAGATAGGTTATCAGAATAAGTCCCAGGAGTAAGTACACAATATTGGAAAACCGGGGGTCCTTGTGTGCTTGAATGACTATGCCGATGAGAATTATAAACAGAGCATAGACAGGCTTAGGGATTTTTTTTGGAATTTTTAGCTTAAAATCATTGCGGTAGATCAAATCCAGCAGAGACCAAGTTGCCAATCCTACCATGATGCAGAAAAAAGGAAGGGCCGGAAGAAGATACCGCGGTTCTTTATGGGGGAGAAGACTCAGGAGAATAATGGGAGTAAATGCCCAAAGCCAGATTTTGTACAGATTCTGGCGGAAAGAGAAAAGCATAAGGCTGAAAGAAAAATAGTTGCTCCATAGCCCTATCCCTAACAGGTAATACAAAAACGGCTGAAAACCCCTTGTGGACTGTCTCTTCACAAGGGTGTAGTCGATGATGTTCAGCAGGCTGAAAAACGGCTGACCCCAATACAATCGATCGCTTAATACGTTAATTAAAGAAAAGGCTGTAAGAAAAAACGCGAAGAGCAAGATCGCCTGTTTGAGGCGTTTATGAAAGACGAGATACAAAAACGCAGGCGCAATAAAAATGACCTCTCCGAATCGTATAGCGGCACCAATGGCAAGCATTGTCCCGGCTAAGGGAATCCAAAAACTTTGATTCTTTTTCGAAAGAAGAAGCCAGAAGCATAGGAGAATAAATGTTGATGCAATTGTACGAGGAAGCTCCGTGCTCCCCATTGTTATATGCAACTTGCTGAGCGCAAAAAAGAACATCGATAGTAGGCCAACAGCTTTGCTATTGAACAACCGTGTTGCAATCAGAAAGACAAGATAGAGGTTCAAAATGGAGAATAAAACGACGATCATTCTACCGGCAAAAACCAAATAAAACGGATCATGGACACCAAGGGCAAGCAAGGCAGCCTGAATGGGATAAATAAAAACCATCGGGAAAAATGGGCTCCGAAGATTCCATGCCTTGGTATCCCAGTCAAATAAATGTGCAAAAGTCATTTCATGGATTTCGACATCATCCCCGCTGAAAAAACCATAAAAGTGATAGGAGTTGAATATTTTAATGAGCAAAGATATGCCAATGATGATGATCACGATGTGAAATACATGTCTTGATCCAAGGTTGGAGAGCTTGAGATAAAGATTTTTGCATAGCTTAGTGCAACTGTTAACCAAGCTGTCTGGATTGAATGAAACGATCCCAAGAAAAGGAGCTCTGCGGTCAATAATAAAACGAATTACAATCAGGAAATAAAGAAATGTGATGGGATTTTCTATGCCTTGGAGCTGGACCTGAGTCGCTCCAACCAAAAATGTCTTCCCCCCGGCTAAAAGGATAAAAATTATGACAATAGTTAACAGAGCGATTAAGAAATCGAAAAAAAAGAGCGGCCATCTTATTAAATATTGTTTACCCATAAAACCTACATTCCGCACTTAGCTGAAGGTACATTCAGGAATATTACCCTTCGGGAAAGAGTCTATCAAGCGTAAACCGAAGGGTCAATATCGAGTAGTCGGAGGAGCAATTTTTGTATTTTCGACAGTTGTATAGGAAACGTGACTGTCTCACCTCCGCGTTGGAATTCATACCACGAGATGCCGCTGAACATTTCCAGCAGTCGGGCCGTTGTGGGCGTTTTGGTTGACCGGCCTTCGGGCAAGATGGGAATACTCTCGATTGCGAATCGCTGCATTCCCTGGCGCAGTGTTCGCTCGATCAGTGCATCAAGGGTCATTGCCAGGAACGTTGCATGGATCAAGCCCGCCGCCCGGTGTGGTTTCTTGAGATAAACAGGAGCGATTCCCAGCTCATGCTTGAACAGTGCATGTCTTTTCTCTACATA
>SDBS01002109.1_pt1 | contig 20018 bp, 17 predicted proteins | sample 2277091 | NCBI WGS metagenome assembly SDBS01 (sample SAMN10404972, study PRJNA504765) | marine sediment metagenome | isolation source: marine sediment core GS10_PC15, 163 cmbsf | place: Arctic Ocean: Southern Knipovich Ridge | collected 2010 | reverse complement strand
AGGAATTGGGATAGAACTATAAACTCTCTTTGGGATGTCCCGTTTATTACTGCGGGCATAGGCAAAAGCCTGGCTTATCGGGGAATTCATCAATGCAGCAAGCAGTTCTACATTTATCCCTTTTACCTTTGACCAAACCGCAAAAAACCTCCTCCTTACAATAAGCCCATTTTTATCGATCACGGCTGCATATCGCCATGGCCCTCGCGATAGTATTGATTTTGGGATAATAACTTTAGGTTTGTCCCAGTCGAGATTCCATGCACCAGGCACCATTTTTCTTCTATGTTCTTGTTTCGTGGACATAAACACTATGTCACTTGTAGTGAACTGCATAAAGCCTTTGGTAACTTTGAATATTCCGGGCACACTGCCAGGAAATGGTGTGTTTCGAACAATTTCATCAGGATTCTTTTTTAGCAGTCCTGGTTCATACTCCACTCCGGTTTTAATCTCGGCTATATCGCTCAATTTTGGATTTTCATCTAAATATTCCCACATTTCCCGAAAAGGTGGAACAAAATATCGGCCATGCATCTTATCTTTAAAAAAAGAAGCAGGGACAGTATCTTTAAAAGTTGGAGAAAAGTGCATTTTAAAATTTTCTCGATCAGCATCACGGACATGACGGCAGATTACCTTAGACATTTTGGAGGGTTTGCTTTTCCTTGCGATAAAAATTGCTGTCTCCGCATCTGAATATTGAAAAACTCGGTCGGGCAATGTGGTTATATTTAGGATCTCAAAAGAGTCATGAAATATTTGTCTTTCAGATTTATAATCAGTTCCGTCAAGGAAGGATTGAGGAAGCACAAACCCAAATAAAGCCCCATCTGGAAGCTTAGGTAAGATCCGTTTTAAAAGTTCTTTTGGTTTTGGAGTTTCCGGCGTAACTCCCTCAATTTTTTCAAAAGGAGGGTTACCAACTACGATATTTGCTTTCGATGCAGCTATTGTGGAAGTGTCGCCACCGAATATGTCTTTTATTTCTAAGTTCCATCCATCAGGTTGTGGAAAATCGGCCAGTGTTAAACAAAACTGGGCGACTTCAACAGCGAAAGGCTCTATGTCAATACCGTGGAGTCTATCTGTGAAGAAGTTATGCCGCCGCCTACCGCCCCAATTTGATGGGAGTAAATTCTGCATCCTTCGCATGGCGGCTATCAGGAAAATACCATGCCCACACATCGGATCGAGAGTGTGCCATTTTGACATCGGCAATTCTTCTATAGGCATTTGTGAAAGAACATAGTCGGCGATGTATGAAGGAGTGCTGTGGATGCCTAACTCTTTACGGCTTTTCTTGGAAACAAATGTATTCTCATAAACATATGTAAGTGTATCAACAGATAAATTCCGCAGAGAGAAAGAACTCTTAATTTTTTGAGCAATATCTTGAAGCATTTCTTTGGGCAGTGCTTTAACATTAAGCATCGATAAACTGCCATAATACTGCGAGACAGCTTCCAAAGAAACCAATGGCTCTGACAAATCAACATTAGGGCTGGTTATAATGTCCCTATCCTGTAATAGCTTTGCTGTTAATAGGCGAAAAACAATGCTAAATATGCTTGAAGGATCAAATGGAATTTCAAGTCGCTTAAATTCTTTTTCAGCATCATATAGTATACGACTTATTAAAGAATCTATTTTGGACGATGCCTGGTGCTCCAAGGCCGGTAACAACCCAATGTCAATGAAGTCTATCTGTTGTGGTTTTGGCTTTTGGAACCCTGACTTAAGCCTAATCATGCTATCAGGATTCCATTCAACTTTATTGCTTTTAATGATTTCGGGTATTCTCTCGGTTTTTAACTCTTCCTGGAAAACGGACTCCTTTTCTCTATTAATCCACCACTCTGATGTCCCATTTCTAACAATAAATACCTGCGGTGCGCCAAGGGCACGCAACTCATTCACAAGAGAAGCTGAAGGAAATGAATCATTAAGAAATTCAATGCCAAAACACGCAGAGCGGTAGTCCATAGGCTCTCGCCCAAAAACAGCAATGTCTATAGTTCTGAGCATGGTTTCGGGAGAGATAAAGTCTGTATAAGAGTAGTTTCTTTTTATGAGATTACGTTTGTAGCCTATAGAATGAAATGCATCTTCTATAGGTTTTATAACTGCTTCATTCTGTGGGCTTATTGACATTGCAACCATCTAAACGTAGTTACTTGGAATCCTTATTGTTATCCTCTTTGCTTCCGTAAATACCTTGCTTTTCAAGATACTTGACAACAATCATTTCAATTTAGGCGGAGCGACTGCGAAATCCCTGTTTTGCAAGTTTTTCGAGGGCTTCTTTGATTTCGGGAGTTGTTTTAAATGTGATGGTAGATTGTTTCATTTTTTTGCGAGATATTCTAAGATCAGTAATCTGTTTACTTTCTCTTACTAAGTATGTCAAAGTATTTTTTTGAATACTAAGAGAATGGGCCAGGAGACCGGAGACAGAGACATCCTATAGCCCTGGAATGGGGGTCGGGCCACAGCAACATATTGATATAATATATAAAACGTTCAAATTTTGCGTTAAATAAGGCCTTAAAAGGGCATTTTGGTGGCCAAAAACACACTTTTAAGAGAAAAGGATTTTTTTGATTTTGGAGGCGTATCAAGATTGCTCCGGAGACAACATTGACTTAAGCAAATCCGGAGGTTCGCTGTCGTTTGGGCTACAGGGTATGAAGTTTACTTTAGGTCAGTGAGGCAAACGGACAACTATCAATGAAAGATTACTACCAACACAAATATAAAGCCTACCACGAAAAAACATTTCATATTGATCCGTCGTCGTTTTTAGAGCCCCTGGCCAGACGACTCCCGCCAGAAGCGTTTATTCTGGACGTGGGGTGCGGCAGCGGTCGTGATCTGCTGTGGATGAAAAAGCGGGGTTTTGAGGTTATCGGTTTTGAGCGATCTCCTGGCCTTGCTGAACTTGCCAGTGAGAATGCCGGGTGTGAGGTCATCGAAGCAGATTTTGAGACATACGATTTTTCCGCAATAATGGTAGACGCCGTCATGATAGTCGGAGCCCTGGTTCATATACCACATGACCGTTTTAGGGAAGTGTTTAGAAACATTACATCAGCTCTGTCTGAGAATGGAAGTTTATTACTAACTTTAAAAGAGGGGAAAGGGTCACGGATGGATTCAGACGGCAGAATCTTTTACTTGTGGCAGGATGACGAGGCCCGGGAATTGTTTGACGACCTTGGTTTCAAGATTTGTGGCTTTTCAAAGTCTGTTTCCAAAACCGGAAGCGGGGATGTCTGGTTGAGTTATGTTCTTGAAAAGCAGTGATGTTTTCTAAACCCGGACTTTTTAGTAGATTATCGGCCCATAAAGCACTATAACAGGAAGTATTTCAAAATAGGTATTTGAATGGCTATTGATAAATACTTCAAAAGCTTTTCCAGCTTGCGGACAGATAAAAACCGCAAACGTTGGTCTGCACTCACAACCCACCAGGCCCCTCATAAACCTTTCCTGCTTCTTTCCATCATGGACCTGATCGCTCAAGGAGCGATTAACAATAACTTTATCGAACCATCCTTTGAGCTTGTCGAGACGTGGAATGGATACTGGAATGCTTTCATGCCGATAGGACATCGTTCGACTATGGCACATCCTTATCCCAGGTTGCATAATGACGGTTTCTGGGACTTCCGGGACGGGACTTCCGGGACGCCCCTAAAATAATAAGTTTCCTGGGATTTGGGGGTGGGCCACGCTAAGTGTCTGAAGAGTTGGTGGGAAAAGCTCCAAGAATAGCCGTTTTTTGGTCGTAGATTCAAATAATAAGTGCAACGTTATTCTTGTTGTTGGTATCTTTGGAAAACACCTCATTTGGTGTTGCACTTATAAGTTGAATTCACAGTTTTTAAATAGAAAAAAGTACAATGAGATATCCGAAAAAGTCTATGCTTTCTAAATCCCGATTCCTTGCCGGTGAACAATGCCATCTACGTTTGTGGTATTCGTGCTTTAACCGTGACCTTGCAACTCCTGTATCTCCTGCACAACAGGCAATATTTGACACAGGTCGTGCGGTAGGGGAACTGGCGACTCGACTTTATCACGAAGGCGTTTTCATTAAGGAAGATCATTTACACCATGACGAAGCTGTCCAGGCCACCCTGAAAGCCCTACAGGACCCAAATGTAAGGTCGATCTATGAAGCCGCTTTTGTTTATGATGATGTTAGAATACGCGTGGATATTTTGGAAAGATTAGATAATGGTCAATGGAATCTGATCGAAGTGAAATCTTCCACATCGGTAAAAGATGTTCATTTGCCTGATGTTGCAATCCAATATTATGTCCTTCAAGGATCAGGCTTGGATATTAACCGGGCTTTTCTTTTACTCATAAATAACCAATATGTTTATGATGGAAGCAACATTGATCTTGAGAACCTCTTTTCTTCTTTTGATGTTACAGAGCAATCCCTCTCACTCCAAAACGAGATATCGTTAAGAATTGCCGAGCATAAGGAAATGTTAAGGGCACCTAATGCACCTATAATTCAACCCTCACGACATTGTAATAATCCTTATAGTTGTGAATTTTGGGATTATTGTACAAGAGATATGCCCGAGCATTGGGTTTTGAATCTATATGGCATTTCACAGAATAAATTGGATGAACTGACAGGTATGAATATTCAGGATATCAGGGAAATTCCTAACTCCTACCATTTAACTGAACTCCAGGAGCGCATGAAAAGATGTGTGATTAGTGGTAATGAGTTTATTTCAAGGAGGATCAACGCCCAGCTGATGAACGTGGAATATCCCATCCATTTTCTTGATTTCGAAACTGTGAACCCTGCGATTCCTTGTTACGCCAGCACCAGGCCCTATCAGATAATCCCCTTTCAATGGTCTGACCATATTCTTTATAAAGACGGAACACTTGAGCATAAGGAATATCTCTGCGATGATGATAAGGACCCAAGGGAAGATTTTGCCCGTACACTTCTTGATGCTTTAAAAAAGAAGGGGACTATTTTCATATATACACTTTATGAAAAGGGGATCATCACAAGTCTTGCTGAACATTTCCCTCAATTTCGCAATGATTTGTTACTCATCCCAAATCGCTTTAGAGACTTGTGTGCGATTATTAGAAATAATTTCTATCATCCAGGATTCCATGGCTCCTTTTCACTTAAATCTGTACTTCCGAATCTTGTTCCTGATATGGATTATGAAAAACTGGCGATTCAGGAAGGGAACCAAGCTTCATTTGAATTTCTGCGCATGATAGATCCTTCAACCACACTTGAAGAAAAAGATAGAATCAAAAAAGAGCTTCTTATTTATTGTAGCTATGATACCTTAGCTATGGTGAAAATTAGAGCCGAGCTTATTAGTCGATTTTAAATAAAGTGCATAACGAATGGGGGCGGTCCATATCATCTTGTTGATATTACAACTAAAACGTTTAAATTTTGCCTCAAATATGGCCGTAGGTTCAAATACACCTATTTTTGGAACGTTAATCTATAAATTTCAACAGGTTCGCGTGGCCCGACCCCAAATCGAAATTGTTTTAACGAAGAATTGGCTGCATTTGACATTTTAAATAAGATACATTCAACACATATTTTATTATAAAGATGTCCGTTAAAATCCATGGCGACAAATCTTCCCCCTGAGTATTTTGAGGCGGATAAACGATATCGTGCCGCCAAAACACCTGGTGAGAAAATCTCCTGTATCGAAGAATTGCTGCGCATTGTTCCCAAACACAAAGGCACGGACAAGCTCAGGGCCGGACTGCGCAAACGGCTCTCTAAATTAAAAACCACCGCTCAGGCCAAAAAAGGTACCGGCAAGCGAGAATCGGCTTTTCGTATCGATAAAGAAGGCGCCGGACAAGTGGTGCTGATCGGTCCTGCCAATGTGGGCAAATCCGCCCTGGTATCAGCTCTCACCAACGCCACACCCGAAATAGCTGATTTTCCGCATACAACCTGGAAACCCACTCCGGGAATGATGCCAATGGAAAATATCCAAATCCAACTGGTGGATATGCCGCCGCTTAACCGGGATTTTATTGAACAGGAATTGTTGGAATTAATTCGTAGATCGGACTATATTTTATTGGTTGTAGATTTGCAGACAGATCCGGTACATCAGCTTGAAGACTCGGTTGGCATCCTTCAAGAACACCGGATCATGCCCGACCACCTGAAGGAACTATACTCTGAGCAGCGGGGCTTGATCTTCATACCCTTTTTGGTGCTGGCCAACAAGTTTGACGATGACAATTTCGATGAAAATTTTGAGATTTTCTGTGAGCTGCTTGAGAATGACTGGCCTGCGATTCCGGTTTCAGCAACCACCGGTCGCAACCTGGAACAGTTTAAAAGGTTGCTGTTTGAGCGACTCGAAATTATACGCGTCTACTCCAAAGCTCCCGGTAAAGAGCCGGATTTCAAGGAACCGTTTATTTTGAAAAAAGGAGATACGGTCGAGGATTTTGCAGGGAAAGTTCACCAGGATTTCGCCCGTAAATTAAAAACCGCCCGATTATGGGGAACGGCCGTCTATGACGGACAGTTGGTGCAACGAGACCACGTGTTAAGCGACAGTGACATTGTGGAACTGCAGATATAAAGGACTGCTTTTTTCAAGTCGGCAATCTGTATTGTGCATTTTAAGATCGGTTTAGAGTTTATGATATTAAACATTTAACTCGAAATTACGAAATCTCACAATATGCGGTGTCAAAGCCTGAATAGTGAATTAATCGAGTCGGATTTGGGGTCGGGCTACGCTAAGCGTCTGAAAAGTTGGGGGAAAAAGCTCCAAGAATAGCCGTTTTTGACCTTAAACATACCATTTTGGGTGCAAAATAACAGCTCTAAGGATTTTTTAAAAAATTATATTAGCTTAAAAGGTCCTTTTTGGGGTCAAAATTCGGTTGTCGTAAGGGGTCAATTTTCGGTTGTCATTTCGGTGCCGCCACTGGTGGCCGATGCATTTGCCAGAAAAGACACCACATATATCAAAGGAGAAAATGTATTGGCATTGATAAAGGGATTTGATCTCTGTTGCCTGTCGACTTCTGCATGCGGTCCTCCGACCGCCCTCCTTTGTTCCCTGATTCCTGCACCTTGTCCATTGACCGCTGTCCTCTGACCTCTGACTTCTGCCCTCTATCTTCCGACTTCTGAGACTTGTTCCACGAGCGCGACAAATCATATTTTCTCTGCAGGGGCTCAACATCGGGGTTCGGTTTCGGCGCCTTGTACCGAGCGGGCGGGGCTTTTTTCCGATCCGCTTTTTCGTTTGACCTGTCCATAATCGGGGATCTGGAAAATATTTCTTTGTTCGGCTCTGGTTTTTTTGAAGCCTTTTCCTCCAGCATATTCTGCCGTTGGGTCTCTCGACCCTGACGTTCCTTTCGATATGTGCGCACCTCTTTCTCCCGTTGCGAGAATCTCCTTCGCTCTTTTTCGCTCAAGGGCTTGAAGCGATAGGCACTGGACTTGGTTTTCCCGGCACGGTCGATCGGCATGACAAAGTCGAGCCGTTCGGGTCCTGACGATCCGCCTGCCTTGTCAGGCCCTGTGCGGTGATCAAAGCTCCTGGGCGGTTGTAATCCTTCGTGTTTTCGACGCTCATGAAATCTTGTCTGCAAATGGTTCTCCCACTCGTGATCGTTCCGATGCTTCCAGCGTTGATGGGCATAGATGGGATCATAGACAACCCGACTCGCATGCAGCGAAAACCATGGATAGATCCCCTTTCTGTAATACCGGGGCGCGTAATAATTCCCATAATAATAGTGGGAATACCGGGGTCGCAGAAACAGGGCGTCATCAAAGACGTTTAGATCAATCACAAAGCCGGGTGAGAACGAAAAGGTCAACCCAAGGTGCACCCGCGGCGGAAAAAAAACCGGCGCGAACAGAACTCCACGATGGATGACGATATAGTCCCAGTACCCACCCACAAAGATATATCCACGCGGCGTCCAGATATAGTGGGTAGGCACCCAGATCCAATCCGGGTGCACGACGGCCCAATAGCCGGGCCGCCAGGCATAGCGTCCATATTGCCATACCCAGCAACCGGGTATCCAGGTGTAATCCGGCGAAGGTGCATTACTACTGGGTCCGACTTCTACCGATTCAGGCGGCTCGGGCAGGTATTCTGTCTCTTTCGCCTTCACACTGGCCCAGTAACCGGAAATCCACTGATATCCCTGTCCCGCGGGGGTCCAATAACCGGGGACCCACTGCCGGCCCGGCGGCGGTACTCGCCAAATCCCACTCACCCATATATATTCGTTCCTTTCATCATCCCAGGCCCAGTAACCGGGAATCCACTGAACGTTCCCTTCAGGTTTCTGTTCGGGCGGAATCTCCTCGATGAGGGCCGGCGGTCCCTTGGGCGACACGATTCCCGGCTCAGGATCCAATACCACTGCCTCCGCAAATGCCTCATGTATGGGACCCGAGGCAAGCACTTGAACATCTTCCTCCGGCACCGGGACTGTTTTCTCGGCAGCGATAATCGGTCGTGGGCCGAATCCCAGTCCAAATGCCGTCAATGCCACAACCATACAAAACCATTGGATAAATCTCAGTTTCACCATGGATCTCTCCTTTATCATTTTGGTATTATCAACGCAATCACGTCAGACTAGCTTCTGGCAGTGATGGTCTCTAACCGACTACTCACGCACGTTTAATGGGTTAAAGATAATGATTCTTTCTTGACCTGCCACTAGATAGACGCACCGAGAGCGTTTTTAGTTTACATTACAGGCGCGGAGGTTGGCCACGGCCGGATCAACTCCGCCTAAGTAGGCCAGGGGGCATCATGCGTCATCCCGGACATGAGGCGGTTTGCGGGAAATGGCACTGAAAGATCAATAGCTTTTTAACCTGAATTATGCGGCAACCGCCCCCAAAAGTAGGTTCCACAAGCCTGTTTGCCCATTTTCGATGAACTTTCCTTTGTTCAAAGCACGAATTTGTTCTGGGAAATATTCGTTGTCAAAGCTTGAATAGTGAATTATCCGCGTTGGATTTGGGGTTGGGCCACGGTAAGTGTCTGAAAAGTTGGGGGAAAAAGCTCCAAGAATAGCCGTTTTTTGGTCCTAAACATACCATTTTGGGTGAAACATAACAGCTCTAAGTTATATTAGCTTAAAAGGTCCTTTTGGGGGTCAAAAAGAGTCGTCACTGTTATTATAGTTGGTTAACGTGGCCCGACCACAAATCAAATATTCAGGCGGAAGACTATTGGAAAAGCATTTCTCAAAAACCATAGGTGCCGCTTGCAGTACCATATACTGTTTAAAGATGACGAGCCTAAATCATCGAGAGAAATTTCGGATTGTATATATAACTTTGGAGATGCTTACACTGAGACCGTAAGAAAGATAATCAGAGAAACGAACAATTTACTCTTGGATTATGACCTTTTTATTAAAAACTCGGCTATCCTGCTTAATAGCTTCGGAATGGCGAGAAGTGGCCCCTTCAAAGGAATCAAATTTTACCAAGGGAAAGTCGGCGGGCCAATATATAAGCTCAAAGCTTGTTGGGATGCAATCAGTGAAAATTTGCTGTTAGCAAGAAATTTTCTTGATGGACTAAATTTAAACCCCAGGTCAAGAGCCTTAGTGCTCCTTGACAAGGATTCAAGAATTGATGAAAGGATAAGAGAATCAATTCAGGCAAGGGCTGAACAATTTAAGACCACCCTCGTTTCACCCGCTGATGTCTGTCGCTTCGTAGATATACTTGCACAAACCTTAAAAATTAAGTGATAAGGTTTAAGAACATAGGCAGCCCCATAATAAAGTCTTATACAATACAGCCGACTTCGCTCTTTGACAATTTAGCAGCTCGTTATTTGATATCCAGGTCATGAAACGCGGCTATGGTAAAGCCGTTTTCTTCAAAATGCCTGTCAAAAGCAAACGCGCATTCGATTTCCAGTGAATCCATGATCTCAAAGCTCAGACAATCCACGAGGCTGACATCTCGATTGTTTTGCGCAAAGAGGCGTTGCATGGCACGTGTGTACCATTTGTCATTAGCCCATATAACCTCGAGCAAGGGAAGGATTTTTGCATTAAAATCATGAACCGGCGCCAGTCCTATACGCCGCTGGAGAAGAGCTATTGTCTCGACAAGGACAAAGGAACTGGTCACGAGTTGAACACTTTGCCCGGCAAAGTAGTCAAAATTTTCCCTGGCCCTGACGTGCATGTAGTCATTTTTAACCAGCAGCGCAAAAAGCCCGGAAGTATCAGCGAAAATATTCATGATCCAAAAGCCTCCTCAAGATAACGATCATGCTCGACCGATATGTCAGATTTTTTCGTTCTATATTTCCCGACTATCGACCCGGCTTGCCTGTAAAGGGCTGAGCGATCAGACTTTCCGGTAACAACGAACTGATCGACAGCCTTGCGGATAAGCGCTGCAACAGATTCTTGTCTGGAAAGAGAAAGCTCTTTCAGTTTCTGTGCCTGCTCTTCGGTTAATTGAATTTGTGTGCGCACCATAACAGCCTCCTTGTAATCATGTAATCACTTATGATGTTATGATTACATGATTCCTGGCTTAGAGTCAATAGAAATTTTTATGACTTTTAAAAAAAATCCGGCGATTTTGCAACGTTGCAGGCCTTGCAAAAACCTGGGTCATCTTCCAGTATCAGGAAAAGAGGAGGTGACCCATGGTTGTTTACGTGAAGACAGGATTTGGGGTCGGGTCACGCTAAATGTATGAAAAGTTGGTGGAAAAAGCTCCAGGAATAGCCGTTTTATGGTCTTAAACGTACCATTTTGGGTGCAAAATAACAGCTCTAAGGATTTTCTTTTGAAATATTATTTAGCTTAAAAGGTCTTTTTTGGGGTCAAAAAGAGTCGTTTAAGAAGATTTCAGGGCCTATTTTAGGCCTCTTTTGCTGTTATTATAGTTGGTTACCGTGGCCTGACCCCAAATAAAGTTGGAATGCTTGAGAGGAGAGCATCTTGAATCAACATGCCTTGTTCGGTTAACTGCCAGATATACTTGAAGATGTTGGATTAATGTTGCTTTAGGAGAAATACAAAAAGCTAAACAAACAATTGATGCAGTCCCATTGTCTTGCTAATATAAAATTTCTGATTATATTTCATTGTATTACTGAAATGCTTATGATATTATTAATTTAATAGAATGATAGCTTGATAGCAATTCAATAATCATTATGGAAAAGCATATGAACCACAAAAACAGTCTCCCAGCCTATGTGAAACCACCTGTCATTGAAGTTGTGTGCGGCATTGCTTTCAAAAAAATCGAGCACTTCAAAGCGCCACATTTAGGTTTGTTTTGGCAAAAACTGCGTGGCGATTATCCTACGTGCCAGCATGCTCCGCCTTTAGGATTTCCCCCTGAACCATTTGAATCGGCAGTCGAGTTCGAGTTACCTTTACCACGACTCTGGTTTATCAATGAAAAAAAGAATGGACTTATTCAACTACAGAACAATAGATTTTTATATAATTGGCGAAAGATGCACCATGATGAACCCTATCCGCACTATCGATCAGTTATAAAAGCATTTAAAACCAACTTCGATATATTTAATAAATTCCTTGAAGAAGAAAACCTCGGTCCACTCAATCCTACTAATTGTGAATTAACTTATATTAATCATATCTTAAAAGGGGAGGGCTGGGAATCGTGTGCCGGCATTCATGATGTTCTACCAGATCTTGACTGGCGATTGGATAATAATAGGTTCCTTCCTGAACCTCGCCATATAGGATGGCAAGCTTCATTCGCCTTGCCGGAAGATAAGGGGCGACTACATGTTAAACTTGAACAAGCGACACGAAAAATTGATAATCGACCAATGTTCATACTTGAGATTTCAGCTCGGGGACTTGGAGCAGATAAATCTTTAGATGCGATATGGAATTGGCTTGAGCTTGCCCACAAATGGATTGTTTGCGGGTTTACCGATCTGACCAGTACTAAAATCCAAACATCATTTTGGGAGCGATCAGATGACATTCTGGACACATAATGAAGGACAGGTTTCTACTTTACAAGACAATGTCGTAGCTTACGAGAAATACTTTGCAGCTAAGAATCTAACTGCAACACGCTTAGGTTCCGTTGACTGGATTGAGTCTCAAACCTGGTTGAAACACAAGCTTGTTGACACGCAGCGACGGAAATCGCCTGTAACGATGACGCCCAGCTTAGAGGATGAAATGTTTTTCGGTCCGGAAAGTCCATTTGACAAACTTGAAGAGCTTTTGAGCAACGATGAGAAAGTTTTGGAGATAATTTTACATGTGCGAAATCAGTTAAATATAAATTTTTCTAAACAGCTTGCCGACCGCATCAAGTTCCTATTTGATATTTCCAAAAAAGAATATCCTGAAGAAGTCGCTATTTTACCTCAATCATTGAGGAACTTTGTTGGCTTCCTACAATCAGCAACAAATTTAAGGTACCCTGATGTTGTTTTGTCTCCATCAAAAAATATCCGAGCACAATGGCGAACTGGACCTAACCGACATTTTGCTGTGGAATTTCTTCCAACCGGAGATGCTCACTTTGTAATTTTTTCACCAGATCCAATGCACCCTGAAAAAACCATTAGAATGTCCGGGCTTGCCTCGGTCGATTCTTTGATGGAAACCGTGCAGCCTCACGGCGTGCTTACATGGTCTTCGCAATGAAAGGCGACCCGATACCTGACCAAGATCACATTTCCCGATACTGCTCCGCAATGCATTGTACAGAGAACGGGCAAGTCACCGGCACAGCTTTCCAGTTCCGCCAGATAGAAGAATGTTTGTCAGTTAATTGGTTGGAATTTTTCCATCTTGCCGATCGCCAAGAAGAAATCAGAGAAGTTCGTAAAGTCTTAAGGTTAAAACTCGGCGCTAAGGCGAAAATTGCTGTTTTGAATGTGGGAGAAACAATCAAATATGTTCGTACTCAGAGCCCAGATGCCCGTAATCTCAGCATGTTGCATGAACCAGAAGAAGATGATCCGTCCCATAGTGGTATTTATGGGTTCCAATATGATGATCATTTGATTGCCGATCTAATAGCAGAGATGGTTCAAGAGACCTATCCTGCACGAGAGATAGAATAAAAGTTCTACTGTTTCTCATATGACAGTTATGTTATCAGCGGATCCCATTCGCCAATTGCATATTCCGCTCCATTTCGGCCACCTTATAACGTACACAACGGGGTGACACAACGGGGGCGGCGGACACACAACGGGGTCGTGTCTTCATTCTTGACAGCGGACACAACGGGGTCGCGTCTTCATTCTTGACAAAATGCAATGCTGCTTGAAAACTACCTTCACAAATTATCAAACCTAAGAACAGATAAAGGCCGTCATAGATATCCTGCCTACACTTTCCATCGCGCCGCGCATAAACAATTTATTCTCCTATCGGTAATGGATCTAATCGCCCAGGGAGTGACCCTGAACCTGAGCAAATCGGGTGGGTCGCTCTCGATCGGACCACGCGGAGCCTGTAATTTGGGGTCGGGCCACGTTAAGTGTCTGAAAATTCGGAAAAAGAACTCTATAAATAGCCGTTTTATGGTCTTAAACGTACCATTTTGGGTGCAAAATAACAGCTCTAAGGATTTTTTTAAAAAATTATATTAGCTTAAAAGGTCCTTTTTGGGGTCAAAAAGAGTCGTTTAAGAAGATTTTAGGGCCTATTTTAGGCCTCTTTTGCTGTTATTATAGTTGGTTAACGTGGCCTGACCCCCATTCAGAGAGAATCTTTGAGCTATTTATTATAAACAAAACTGGTTCTGAAATTGAAGATGAAGAATACAATAATATTATGAACGAATTATGGAAACGGTTACAGGATACTCATCGATTGAGGGTTGTTAGATGAAGATGTCAGCAGTCTATTCACTAATTTCGATTCCGCTGATACTGCATACTATTGGATTGATCCTACTGGCTTATTTTTCTTGGGCTTCAAATTCAAACACATCAAATATCATAGTATCCATTCTCTCTGTAGTTTGTATGGTTTCTGCTATATTTTCGATCAGAAATGAAAAAGCGTATACAGATCTAAAAGAACTTGCTGTAGATGAGAAACACATACACTTAGAAGAAGTACTTAATTTGATGCCAAAGTATTACCGTGTTTCACGATTGGGTTTATATAAAATTCTGTTACTGTTATACCTTTCAGTCGGCATTTTACCATGGATAAAATAAAACATTGCAGAAATCTAATATCTCTTCTGGCAGCCATACTGCTCGCAATTCCTATCTCGGCTATTGCCGGCCAGTTCAAAGTTGTCCGGGTTGTTGATGGTGGCACGATTGTCATCAGATATAACGGAAAGCATGAAAAAGTACGATTACTCTGTGTGAACACCCCGGAGTCAGTCCACGCCGATGCAAAACAGAATATCCCCATGGGAAAAACAGCTTCCAGATATACCCAAAAGAAACTTCTTGGAAAGCACATTGACCTTGAGTTTGAAGGTAACAGGCTCAGAGGAAATTATGGGCGCCTGCTTGCCTATGTCTTTGTTGACAGAAGAAACTTCAACATAGATCTGGTCAGACAAGGACTATCTCCATATTATACAAAATATGGCAAGAGCCAGAAATACGATTCTGAATTTCGTGCTGCTGAAAAACAGGCCAGGAAAGACAAACTGAACATTTGGGGAGATCCTGAACTTTCAAAAAGATATTTAAGGTTGAGATCGAAATGGGGTCAGCAAGGATCATCTGCTTCAAAGGTTGATATTCAAAAAAATGTTCATACCGACACAGGAACATATATAGGAAATAAACGATCTCACAAATATCATTATCCCGAATGTAGTTCCGTTAAAAAAATGGCGTCTGGTAATAAAGTTATTTTTACATCAAGACAGGAGGCCATGAATCGGGGATATGTGCCTTGCGAGATCTGTAAGCCTTGACAATATATTAATCCGGAGTACACAATTTGTAATTAAATAAATGTTGGAGGTAAAAATGCAAATATATTTAGATCGAATTGTTCGAGCTGCCAAGCTCGATGTTAACTTATATGAAGAAGTTGAGGCTGATAAAGGTGCGATGAGCCAAGCTATGGGAGTTGTTGTGCTCTCCAGTGTAGCAGCCGGGATAGGCAGCATAGGAACGATAGGTATAAAGGGAATCATTATCGGTGCAATTACAGCTCTTATCGCATGGTATATTTGGGCCTATATTACATATTTTATCGGTGCTAAAATCCTTCCTGAACCTCAGACCAAAGCCGATCATGGTGAACTATTACGAACCATCGGATTTTCAAGCTCTCCAGGGCTGCTAAGGATATTGGCTATTATACCTGGAATAGGCGGAATCATTTTTATGATCGCTTCAGTTTGGATGTTAGTGGCCATGGTTATTGCTGTAAGGCAAGCTCTAGATTATCAGAGCACATTACGAGCAGTAGGCGTCTGTATGATTGGTTGGGTCATTCAAGTGATAATTCTTATGATTTTGTTTACGGTTTTAGGAGGCGGTTATTCAAGGCCCGTTTAATTGTGACAGGACGGACTTGACTTGACAGCCGTCATTTATGATATCTGTAATGCAGTCGTTTTATTGATAGTGTGAATAATGGCAAGCTATATGTTGTATGTGAAAAATGGGCAGGATCCGGATTGACCCTACCCATTTGATGTAAGACAATCTAACGATCAGTTCTTGCCATAACCAATTCCATCGCTTTGAAATAATCACGTTTTACCTTCGTATTTGAAACCTTAGCATATCGTTGAGTGCTTATAATACATTCATGTCCCATGAACTGCACCAGCGAGCGCATTCCCCGCAGCTTGCTGCGGAGTTAGCGAGCGAATCAAAAAAAGGCTTTCATCCTTACAGTCGAAGATTCCCTGCAGCTTGCTGCAGAGATCTTCAAAAATGTCCATTATCTTGCTTTTTCGTTCATTTTTTGTTACCGGATAAAGCATTGGCAAGCAGATCCGCATGGCCACAAAAAGCGAGCCCTCAGCCGGGCCTCAATATGTTTGAAAGGATTGGAGTCAGCCGTTACATTCGGTTTGTTGTGCTTGCACAGCCCAATAAAAATGTCTTGTTACATCTCTAATAAATTTTAAAGTTTTGCTAATAAAAGTAAAGATATCAGTTCCATGAACCAAAAAAGGAGGGAAAAATGGCTACCAGGGAAGAATTAGAAGAAAAAGCTGAAGATTGCGATACTACTGAAGAATTTGTTGAATTAGCAAAGGAAGTAGTTAATGAGTTGTCAGATAAGGAATGGGCCGCGAATCTTATTGAAGAAGGTGTGGAGTGGGCGGAAACCACGGATGATTTTATAGTCCTTGCAAGGGGTTCATTGGAGGTATTGGAAGATAAAGAGAAATCAAACGAATATCTGCTGCAAGCCAGGGATTATTGTATGAATGCCCAGGAGTTCGTAAACCTTGGCAAAGCAGCATCAGATATGGGCGATGCCGAAGCCGCCAAAGAAATATTTTCCGCCGCCCAAGGCAAATGCGTCAAGGTTAAAGATTTCCTGGATCTTAGCAAAAGCATCAATGAGGTACTTTCAGACCCGGAGCTGGCCAAGGAGGCCGCGAACAAGGCACTGGATAAATGTAGCACGGCTGCGGACTATAATGAATATGCCCGGAGTGTGCTTGACGTATTTGACGATAAGAACTTGGCAAAGGAAGTCTACGATAAGGCTGTTGAAACCTGCAAAACCGGAGACGATTTTGGGGTGCTTGCAAAGGGTGTTCTGGATAATCTTTCCGATAGGGACCTGGCTAAATCAATTTATGAGAAGGCAGAGAATCTGATTGATTCAGGAATTGACCTGATAAAATTGGCCGAGTCTGCCGTAGCTGATTTGGAAGATGAAGAATATGCCAGAGCAATTTATAAAAAATCTGAAGGAAAGCTCGAAAGCGGCGATGATTTGATGAAACTTGCAGAATCGTTGATGAGCAAACTTAACGATAAGGACCTGGCGCTGACAGTTTATAAAACTGCGGAAACCAAATTTAGCGACTATAAAAATTACATCAAACTGGCCAAAGCCGCCTTCAAAGATACAGGTGATGCTACTTTTGCCGGCAGTGTTTACAAAAAGGCAGCCGGCACAACACAAGATTCCAGTAAACTGGTGGCGGTTGCGGCTGCTTTGGCTGACGAAATTGATGATAAACAAGGCGCATTTGACGAGCTAAAACGGGCAGAACAATTCGTAAATACCGTGGATGATTTTAAAAAGACTGCCGATGCAATCCTCAAGTACGCAGACGATCAGCAGTGGATTAATGCCATTAATGATCAACTCGAAAAGCGAGAGGCTCACAAAGATCTTTATAAAGAATATGTTGGGCGGGAACAAGAATGCGAAACAAGCAAATCCCTGTCTATCTTGGCCCATGAAGTGATTGAGAAAACAGCGGATACTCACTATGCCCGAAAGCTTTATAAAAAGGCTGAAGGATTATGCAAGTATTTCCCCGAATATCTCCACGTTGCCGGAGCCATTTATTCTGATCTCAATGATGCAGATTGGATACGAACGATTTATGAGAACCAGCTTGAAAAATGCGATGATACCCTGAAATATAACGCTTTGGCAGATGGAATAACGACCACCTTGAATGATAAAGAATGGGTTAAGAATATCTATTCGGGATTAGAAGAACAATGCGACAAGGAGACAGATTTTATCAAACTGGCCCGTATTGTTTTAGCAAAATTGGAGGATCAAGATTGGGCCAAAAAGCTATTGGGCAAGGCTGAGGAAGAAAGTCAAGATATATTTGGATACACCACTGTAGCGTGGGCAGTACGAGATCTGTTGGCCGATAATGCGTGGGCACAATCAATCTACAACAAGGCCGAAGCTAATTGCAATAATCGGGATGATTACGAAAAGCTGATTTCCGAAGTCCAGAAGCAAACGGCTGACGATGACCTTCTCCGACAAATACACAACTCTGCCGAGAATAAGTTTAGAGAAACAAGAGATTTTATTTATTTGGCCGAAAGCATCTCAAGGCGGTTTTCGGATAACACATGGGCCAGGCAGGTGTATGCAAAGGCTGAACAATCGTCGGATGCCAATACCTACATGTTTGAATTGGCTGCCAGCATTGCCAACAAGCTGGATGACGGAAAATGGGCATCTCAATTGCGAAACAAGTGGCTTTCCTCACAACGTTAAAAGCATGATCAAGACAGAGCACGTTTTTAAAACGTGCTCTGTCTTAACAGAAGTTTAACATCAGTCTTGCCTCAATTGACAGAGGCTGTATTCGGTGTCAAAGCTTGAATAGTGAATTAACCGCGTCGGATTTGGGGTCGGGCCACGCTAATTGTCTGAAAAGTTGGGGGAAAAAGCTCCAAGAATAGCCGTTTTTTGGTCTTAAACGTACCATTTTGGGTGCAAAATAACAGCTCTAAGGATTTTTTTAAAAATTATATTAGCTTAAAAGGTCCTTATCCCATTTTGTGGTAAGAATCCTGATGGTGACTATTGATCCTTCCTGGCCCTGATATTTTTTCGCATTGAACACTGAGGAGCAGGCCATGATTAATTCCAAGAACGAGTTAAAAACCCGTTATAGATTTTCGGATTTCTTATTTTACATCTGCCTTCTATCGGTGCCATTCGTCACGGTGGTTCTTACAATCCTCAAAAATTCAGTCTGGTGGACGATCGTCTTTATCGGACTTGCAGTGGGTATTACAGCGCTAATTTTGAGATTCTATTGTACCCGCTGCCCCCACTACACCCGTGAAGGAAAAAATCTTAAGTGCATTTTTTTCTGGGGCATTCCCAAGTTTTTCAATAAAAGACCTGGGCCACTCGATGTTGTCGACAAGGTGGTCACTTTCAGCGCAACGATTGTGCTGCTGATTTTTCCTTTATACTGGTTGCTGATAGAGCCTGGTCTTCTGATAGTCTACATACTGTCACTTATCGGGTTTGGTGCCGCCATCTACCGCAACGAGTGCGAACGTTGTATATACTTTGAATGTCCGGCGAATAAGGTCCCCAAAGCGATAAAAAATCCATAGCGTGGATTGCATGGAATCGATGATTGTACCAGATACAGACCTTGTTGCTATTTTCGGAGAGTCAACGACAACTGATCATGTCAGCGGGATTTGTTGACGCCCTTCAGATCTACAGTTTCAGTTGAGGTGTTTTTGTGATAATGTATGATTTATGCCAAGAAAGTCGAGAATAGATGCTCCTGGGGCATTGCACCATATAATCGCGAGGGGTGTTGAGAGAAACAAGATATTCCAGGACGATTTCGACCGGGAAAATTTTCTGGAGCGTCTTGGTTTGATTGTTCAGAAAACCGAAACTAATAGTATGCCGATAGCAACGGTGATGAGAAGGCTTCTAACCGGTGTCAGCCTTGCGGTAAGACGCGGCGAAAAAATACTTTCTGAAAGGAAATCATCGCTAACAGATTTATTAAAACTGCATATCTGAAGGGCATCCCCAAAAACACTAATATTTCAATATAATATATATAATCGCAACCTTTTTACAAGCCTACCAGCCTGAATATCGACCGGTAATGATCCTTGCCTTCCCGTCGCCATCTCAATTGATATACATTTCAAAACCTGACTTGCTCTTTGGAGATTTATTCTATATGAAAGGGAATAATTGGGGTTTCGATTTCGAAACGAAATCATCAATTTTCGGTTGTCATTTCGAAAACGACATAAAGGTCGCGATTTTTGATGATATGCTCGAAATTACAAGCCCCGGACATTTGCCGGAGACCCTTTCCGTAGAAAAACTCGGAACGGGAAGATCAGAAATCAGAAACCGCATCCTGGCACCTAACTTCAAGAGTCTTAATTTGATCGAAGCTTGGGGTACAGGATTCCAGAGAATGCGAAAGGCGCTTGAAAAATATCCTGAGATTGACCTAATCCTCCAGGAAGTTGGGTATGCGTTTCAGGTTCAGTTCAGAAAAAAGA
>SDBS01002108.1_pt1 | contig 20018 bp, 12 predicted proteins | sample 2277091 | NCBI WGS metagenome assembly SDBS01 (sample SAMN10404972, study PRJNA504765) | marine sediment metagenome | isolation source: marine sediment core GS10_PC15, 163 cmbsf | place: Arctic Ocean: Southern Knipovich Ridge | collected 2010 | reverse complement strand
TTCAGCTTCTGCAGTATTTTCTTCATCCTCCGCTGCCTCTGCCGAGGCGTAGATTGCGTTCTGGACGGCCTGTTCGGCTGGTTGGTCTGTGAGCGGGCGCAGGTAGATAGGGCCGAGCCGGTCGGGTTGTTCGGCCCAGATGAGCCGGTTGCGTATCAGTTCCAGCAGAGCGAGGAACAGCCCGACTACGACAAGGCGACTGTCCCTTCCCTGGAATATCTGTTCGAGCGTCATCGGGCCTTCGGTCTGGAGGCGATGCAGTATCTCAATCTGGTACAGGTCTATCGGCGTGTCGTCCTTGATATGGTCGAAACTGTGCAGCCGGCCCGTCGCCTTCATCATTTCATCGAACGCCTCGAGAAGCGTCCAGATACTGATCTGCTCGAGATCAAGTTCGGGTTCGGCATCTTCCTTGAGGCCTTCGATAATCGAGTCGGGCCGTGTGAAACGCTGGGCGCGGTCCTCGGCTGAGCCTTCGAGCAGATTGGCGGCGTCCTTGAACTTCTTGTACTCCAGGAGCTGGCGCACCAGCTCGATCCGCGGATCGCTGAGGTCTTCTGCGGCATCTTCTGCCTGCTCGGGACGGGGAAGCAGCATCACCGACTTGATTTCCATCAGTGTCGCCGCCATCACTATAAAATCGCCCGCCAGATCGATATCCAGCATCTTGAGTATGTCTACGTGCCGCAGATACGCTTCGGTGATGCGTGCGATGGGAATATCGTATATATCCACCTCGTCTTTGCGCACCAGGTAGAGCAACAGATCCAGCGGCCCGGCAAAAATATCAAGATTCACCCGATATTCGCTCATGCCTGTTCGTCGCTTTCCTGTTCGTCACTTTCCGAGCTGTTCTCCTGCTCAATAGCCTCTATGATCTGTGCGGCCTTTTGAGCGTCTTTTTCAAAGACCTTCAGTTCAACCTTGATCCGCCCGATAGCGGGCATGACGGCAAGCAGGTCGCCGCCGACGACAATCGCCTCAATGCCTTCGGCTTCAAGCCGCACTTTGGCTAATTCAGCTTCAAAACCGTTCTCGAATTCCCCCACCGTTACAAGTTTATCTTCCATAGTCATCCTCTCAAGCCCGTCGCCCGGCGGACCCTGTCCATTGTTGCCTGAGCGACTGCGCGTGCTCTTTGTGCTCCGCTTTGGAGCACACTGTTAACAAAACCCGGATCATTTTCCAACTCGGCCCGCTTCTGCCGATATGGCCCGAAATACTCATGCAGCAGTTCGACGAGGCGTTTCTTGGCCGTCCCGTAGCCCATGCCGCCGGCGCGATACTTCTGCTCCCATTCCTTTAGTTCCTGTGCCGAGGCAACCAGCTTGAGCATCGCAAAGACATTACACGTCTCGGGGTCCTTTGGATCTTCCACCGGCGTCGAATCGGTCACGATACGCATTACCTTCTTCTTGACGCTCTTTTGGGGCTCGAAGATCTCGATCGTATTGTCATAGCTTTTGCTCATTTTTCGCCCGTCAAGACCCGGCACCACCGCCACCGAGTCCAGAATGTGCTCTTTGGGTACTACGAATGTCTCGCCGTAGCGGTTGTTGAATCGAATCGCGATATCCCGCGTAACTTCGATATGCTGCTTCTGGTCGGCACCGACGGGCACGAGATTGCTGTCAAAGATAAGGATATCGGCGGCCTGCAAGACCGGATACGCAAAGAGCCCGTGGTTGGGAGAAAACCCCTGGGCAACCTTGTCTTTGTAGCTGGTGCACCGCTGCAAAAGCCCCATCGGCGTGATACAGGACAGTATCCATGCTAATTCCGTTACTTCGGGAACATCCGACTGACGCCAAAAAACGGTCTTTTCAGTATCCAGACCCAAGGCAATATAGTCCATCGCCACGTCAAGACACCGCTGTTTGAACTCCGCCGGATCCGGGCCGGCCGTCAGCGCATGGTAATCGGCAATGAAGTAAAAACCCTCATTGTCGGCCTGCAGTTGAAGATGCTGCCGCATCGCGCCAAAATAATTGCCGATATGCAACTTTCCTGACGGCTGTATACCAGAAAGAATCCGCAAATTGACCTCCTGTCAGTCAAATCTCTCAGTAGCCCAGGGCCACATTAAACACGTCTTGCCGAGATTAACGGTTTTGGGTTCATAAGTCAACATTCGTGCGCGCCCCAACTACAAAAAGAGGCTTATCCGGTTAATGCGCTGGTTGAGGTGTGCAGCAATCGCTTGCAATCGGCGGGCGGTTGAGGTATAATGACGGCGATGTGATGATCGTGATATGGAGGTCGCATGCTTTTTCCCAGGCTTTTTGGCGCACTTCGTGCGTGCGTACAGAGCCCGAATTTATCAAAAATGAATTATCATGCGACCTTGACGTCGTGTAAATGCGTATTGTGCACTTACGTTAAACATTGACAACGGTTGTAACCAGGGGGTCGCATGAATATTGCAGGATTTCAGGGAGGGAGGGGGCTTTGCGTGATTGTTTCGGTGCTTCTTTCGATGGCCGGGGCAGCGTGTGCCGGGCGATCGGCTCTGCCGGTGAGGTCGACGGGGAGCGGCAGCGAAAGATTTGTGGTGCGGGTGATGACGTTCAACATTCGGGTCGACACGATATGGGACGGCTTCAACGGCTGGTCCAGTCGGCGGGATATGGTATGCGATGTGATTTCCGATTGCCGGCCGGACATTCTGGGGCTGCAGGAGGCGTTGAAGCATCAGATTGACGATATACTCGAGGCTGTCGAGGGCTATGAGGTGATCGGGGTCGGCCGAAAGGACGGAAGGACCAGGGGAGAGTACACTTGTATTCTTTATCGCACGGACCGTTTCGAACTTGTTGACAATGGAACGTTCTGGCTGTCGAACAGACCTGAGGCGCCGGGGTCGCTTACGTGGGGCAACCTGTGTTCGAGGATTTGCACGTGGGGACGCTTTGTAAATAAATGGACAGGCAGGGCGTTTTATGTGTATAATACGCATCTGGACCATTTCTCACAGCGTTCGCGCGAAAAGAGCGTGCAACTTATAGCCCGACGGCTCCGGGCTCGCGGTCATCAAGATCCGTTCATTATCACCGGCGACTTCAATGCCGGCGAAGAAAACGAGGTGATACGCTACCTGAAGGGCCGAGCGGTGGACGGTTTTGGCAAATCTCCCGTTGTGATGGTCGATACGTTCCGAATACTGCATCCTCGGCAGGAAAATGTGGGAACTCGCAGCGGTTTTGCCGGTGCTTTCAACGGCAGTAAAATCGATTATATTCTTGCCGGGCCGCACATGAGGGTCCTCGAGGCGGACATTGTGCGAAGAGGCTGGGGGGGACGGCATCCGTCGGACCATTTTCCGGTGACGGCGACATTGTTGATTGATTGAGAACAGGGATCGTTAAGGAGGACGCCAATGAGGGGGCTTGGTGGTGTCAGGTACTTTTCCGTCCGGATCGGGCAACTGATTCGGGATATCCTTGGCGGCAGCCGGAAGGACGAGGAACGCTATCGCCATGGCGGCGAGTAGCAATACGGTTTTGATTTGTTTTCTTCTCCTTATTTTGCTAATTAAATTTTCGCAGGCCTTTCCTACTTGGGCTCGGCGACACCTGATAGTCGAGCCTTGAGCGCAATCGAGGCTTGGCTTTTCATTGCCTTAATTGCTTCCTTGTTCTTCATTTGGCCATCGGGGTCGCTATGCTTCACCTCCGCAGGAAAATCCGCATCGTCGGTCCGGAAGCTGTGCAAGGGCTGCCAGGGTTTGCCTTCCACCTTGAGGTTGCCCATGGGTGAGCGGGCCCAGGCGTAACGAACCGAAACCGGCTCTTGCACCAGGGGGCTGGAGACCAGGATTTGTTTGTTCATCAGTTCCCTGTCTTTGACGTTCTTGATGACGGCTTGGGCCAGGTAATGGATACCTGATTTGTCCGCGATCGAAAAGCCTTCGAGTTCCGAACCCATATCGTCGGGGAACACGGTTTTATCAAAGGTCAGGAGAAACTTGTCGCCTTCTGGCACAGCGGACACGACCTTCGCCGACTCCCATGAGATGTCTTTCATCCCATACACTGTCTTCAACGCCCAACGGGCCGTCCGGATGCCCAGCGCTTTCTTTTTCTTGGTGTGTAATTGAGGGATTTTTTGGTCGTAGGACGGAATGAACGCGGTGTGTTCCGGATCATTGAGATCGGCCAGCCCCAGTCGCTGAGCCTCGCGGATATAGGCCGCGGTCGAAAACCCCTGCTCTTCAAAGTTCAAGCGGGTCTGAGCCCTGCCGCCGGCGCAGAAGCCGATCACGGCAACAGGCAGTTTGGAATCGTTAAAATCTTCACGCCATCCTTCCACCATCAATTTCATCAGAAGACGGTAGAATTTCGGATTGCAGCTCGTGTTCATCATCGCGTTGTTGTAACCCTGATGAAAAGCCACGCCCTTGATGTTCAGGCCTTTGAAGACGCCAAACATACCGTTGTAACAAGAGGCGGCATCGCTGGGGCTGCGACCTGGCACAGACCAGGTTCGAATGCTGCCGTTGGGCTTCCCGGGTTTTCTACGTTTTCTGGTGACGCCATTGGCGAGATCATCTGCTACTTGCTTTTTCCACTTTTTGTCAGCCACTACCCATCTTTCCATTTCGGCTTTGAGAAAGGCTTCTTCGCTGAATTCGCTATGACGCTTGTCGATCCACTTCAAATACTCGGCCGCCATCGGATGCTCGGCGAATTTGTGGCGAGGAACCAGACTTTCCATGGAAGCGCCCCCTCGTCCGTTGTCGATAATACCCACAGGGATCTGCAGACTACGCTGGATGCGTGAACCAAAGACATACCCGATCGCTCCCATATCCATGGCAGTCTCGGGCGTGACCACTTTCCAGTTTTTGTCAGTATCTTTGTTATTGATGAACTTGTCCGCCAGGTCCGTTTCGATGTTTTCTGATTCGGCGCCGGAGTTGATCCTGATGTGACGCAGCAGTGGCAAGTGAGCCATGGAGGCTTCGAAGTGGTTTTGATAGACCGCTCTGAGCCCGAAGGCCATGTTGCTCTGCCCGTTCATCACCCAGACATCACCAATCAGGATGTCCTCCATTTTGACGACCGCATCACCCGCTTTGATCACCAGGTTCTGACCAATCGCATTGGCGACCTGCGGCGCAAACACCACTTCCCATAGCCCACTATCCCCAACTACTTTGCCCGTGGCAGAAAGCTCGCCAAAGGAAACCTTCACCTCTTGCCCGGTAGGCGCCCATCCCCAGACCTTGATGGGCTTGTCGCGCTGCAACACCATGTTACTTCTAAAAATGCCATGGACTTTCAACTGCTCAGCTGCAGTTGGAGCAGCATTTTCATTGCCGGCCGTTGCGGCCGGAAGGACGAGCATCGCCATCGCCACGGCGGCGAGGGCCAATACGGTTTTAATTCTGTTTCTTACAGTCATGTTTTTTCCTTATTTTGTTTTTCCAATTATTTCTTCGCTTTCGTTAGCAGCTTTACCGTAATCACTGGACTGGGTAGCCTCTTTTTCGGGGCTACATCAGTGCGTGTCAACGTCTTGCGATGGTGGAGTTGCGTTTGGATCCCGAAGCTTTCCGATATCCGCCAATGTCTTAATACTGGATTCTACAATATTGCCATTTCTATCAGGACCGACGTTGAGCAGGAAATTCGAATTTCTACTATTCGCCGTGGTCATGAGAGCTAAGATTTGCCCGGTCGTTTTGGAGCGAGCCCCCTCTTTCCAGAACCATTTCTGCTCCAGGCACCAGCATGTTTCGCCTGGCGCCTTATTGGCCTCTGGAAAGTGCCTCAATTCCTTTACAGCAATGTCCACATACGGCGTTCCTTTCTTGCCCCAGCTCCACCAATTTGCACTGGCAATGGCGTTTGGACGGATCGATCTTATGTGAGTCAGTATTTCATCCGCAGGCATTACCTTGTCGTCGAGAGCATCATTCCATATATAAAACACATCCGGATACCTGGTCAGAAGCTCGGCGATCTGTGCTTTTTGGAATTCATTTTGTTCTTCCAGAGTATGGGTTGCAGGATCGCATTCCGGCGGCAGGACCTTATATTTCTCGTTATCACCAAATCCCGGGTGACGCCAGCAATAGTAAAGTCCCACCTTTAATCCCCGGCTTTTGAATGATTTAATAAACTGTGCTACGAGGTCCTTCTGGTAGGGACAATCAGGGTGCATGACGTCATACGTCGTATGTTTGCTGTCCCAAAGGCAAAAGCCTGAGACATGTTTTGCCGTAAGTACGCCATACTTCATGCCGGCAGATACTGCCGCGTCCGCCCATGCGTCAGTGTCGATCTTGGAACCAGGATTGAAGGTAGAAGGATCATGGTATCCCGAGACCCATTGTACACCCTTATATGTTGCCATATTGAAATGGATGAACATGCCGAATTTCAGTTTCAGGAAGTCCTCCTGTAACTCCTTGACCGATTTCTTCGTGACGGGCGACTTCTGTTTCGGATTGGCATTGACCTTCTCTGCCGCCGATACAATGGAGCCTCCCATCAATATCGCTGCCAGCAGACACAACACGCCAGACAATTTCTTCCTGTTCATAACCTTGTTTCCTTTCGCTGCCTCCACACGTTACGATTCGCCTCTTGCGAAGTCTGGCGATGGAATATCGCTTTGACTCGACCTTAACTGGGGCGGAGCCCTGCTATTTGTCCTTCTTGATCAATAAGTCCGCCATGGCCCAGCCGAGCGCATTGCCGACTTCTATGTGAGTTTCGGCATTATGATTATAGTGATAACCCGCACCGGTTGGGGAGACTGACTTGTCTTTCCAGAAATCACGGGCTTCCACGGTTTTGACGTTACCTTTGAACTCCGGATACTTGCCGGTCTCCCCACTCACGGCAAGCTGGGCATTGGCAACCGTCAGGCCTGGGCCTTTCAAGTCCCATCCGCCAAACGCGATGGTGGCCATCACGAACTTTGCATCGGGCGCGTTGAAGTCCTTACGAAGGGTCTTGATCAGGTGCACGAGGTTCTGCTCGTAGCGGCTGGCATGAGCGGGGTTCTGGTCCTTGTGGCCTTGCCACCAGACAAATCCAGCGACCTCGTAACTCTTGGCGCCGGGATAATACTCGCCAATGTTCTCCATGACCTTTTTGGCATCGCCTATATCATCGTCATACTGCTTTCCGGCATACCAGTTGATCGGTTCCGGCTTGGTGCCCTTGTCCCACGACAGAGGGGATTCCTTGTAGCCCGCGTATATCTTGCCCTCGAACTCAAACTGTTTGCTTCCGGGAGGAAGAAGGTCCCAACCCAGGCTTCTGTTACCGATACAGGATTTGAGCACGAGTACGGGTCCGTCAAGCACATGACCCATGACGTGGCCAAACTGCAGCTCAGGCCCCACGTTGCCTTTGACAGTCAACCACTCATTTCGCAGGGTCGACATGTTGTCTCTTCTATGCATGACCTGTACGTATCTGACATCTTTTCTTTGTGTCCAGTTACCCTGATCGTCGACGAGATGCGGATACCTGCCTTTTTTCCTGGTTAGATATTCCAGCGTTCCGTTCTTATCCTCGGGCGCAACCTTGCCAAAGCCCAGCATATTCGACTGCCCCATTAGAATAAACACCTTGACCGGTTTGTCGGTTGCGGCTGGTTTGGTATCCGGATCCGGCAATTGCTGCTTCGGATCTGTATTAATCTTCTCGGCAGCCGATACGCCGGAGACGACCATTATCATCGCTGCCATAAGGCACAATACAAAAAACATCTTTCTTCTGTTCATAGCTCTGTTTCCTTTCGATAATGTAACATTGATTTTAAATTACGTTCGAAAATTTCATCTAACAGCAAGCGGGCTGCCATGGCCTATCACTGGCTTTCCGCACGATCCAGCGGCGGGATCTTCGCCTCCTCCATCCACAGCGTAAAGTGCCCGCGCGGAGGGATGACTCCCCTTGGGTTGTTGTATCTCAGGAAGCTGGTGGCCGCGATGGTCACCTTGCCGCCCCGGAAGTCGCTGCGGAAGTCAGCATACACATGGCCGCCGCGGGGCTGTCCGCCCTGTCGCTTGCCCACACCGGCGTTCGACTCGGCCAGCAACTTGCCGTTGACGTAGATCGCATAGCCCTCTCCGGCATTGACGTGGGCGCTGCCCCCGACAACGATCCGGTAGCGGTGGCCCTCTTTGAGCGGGGGTATTTCGAATGTGCCTCGCACCAGCAGGACTTCCTTCTCCCACAGGGTCTTCGGGGTCTCGCCGCACCCGCAAAAAGGCGCCTTGCACGAGTCTGACAGGGACGCCAGCTTGCCATCAAGCTGACCAAAAGGCGGTAGACCGCTCTTCCAGCCTGCCCTTTTGGCATCGAAGTCGGGCGCGAACCAGTTCTCCATCCCTTCGGGACAGGTCACTTTGCGGAACCGGCTCCCCTTCTCCTTGGGCAGCGTCTCTTTCGGGTCAAAGCTGAAGTAATCCCACTTCACGTTCCTGAGATCCGGCCCGAACGTGTGCCAGTCATAGTCATACACCCCGGCTGCGCGATAGCATACGTTCAATCCGTACATCGCGCCCCACAGGAACTGTGAGACCCGCTTCGGCTTCTCCCCGCTGGCCTCACTCAACAGTGCCGCGTTGTACCTGGGGTTGGCGATATAGCCCGGCGCGATGCCATCCATAATAATCGGAGCCAGCGCCGCTTTCGCGGCTGCCTCATCCCGCTCTGTCGGTTCGGGACTTGCCTGCTGTGCAGCGGGTTTCGGCCTGGCGGCTTGACGAAGAGCTTCCGCTTCTCCGCCGAGGAGCTTGACCATCGCCCGGCCAAGGGCATCGCCCACCAGCAGGTAGGTCTCGGCATTGCGATTGTAGTGGTAGTCCTGGCTCATCGGTGATTCATCGACCTCCCGCCAGAAATCGCGGGTGTCCACCGAGGCCACCGTCCCGGCGAATTCCGGATGCTTCTTCGGATCGCCGACCGCCATCTGCGCTTTCAGTATCTGCAGAAATTTGTCGGCCATGTCGTAACCGCCGAAACCAACCGTGGCCACAACAGCAGGCATCTTGGGAGCCTTAAATTCAGCGCGAACGTCATTGATCAGGTTGGTCAGATTTTTTTCATAGTCAGCAATATTCTCAGGAGTTCCGCTATCCTTGTGGCCCTGCCACCAGACAAAGCCGGCGATCTCGTAGCCCTGGCCCTTGTAGCCGGGCACGATGTCTTTGATATTGTCCAGAGTCTTGCGGACGCCTTCGACCATCAGGCGATAACTCTTACCCTCCCACTCGTTGTCGGGTTGGGTCCTGCCGCTTGACGGCGGCCGATAATCAAATCCTAAACTTCGATTGCCATTAGATGTCTTAATGATAAGGACCTGTTCGTCATGAGCATACCCCATGATATGCCCGAACTGCACTTCAGGTCCTATTGTGGTTTTACCTGGCCGTGCCGGCACGGTTAACCACCCTCCACTGAAACTAAGTTCTGCCTCATAAAAATATACATCATTTCTCACCGTCCATTCGCCCTTGTCGTCGATCAGGTTCGGGAACTTCTTGTCCCGCTTCGTCACGATTTCCAGATCGCCTTTGCCAAGCAGATCCTCCTGCCTCATCCAGAATGCCGTCGATCCGCTTTTGAAGTAAGTAATCTTGACGGGATAGCGCTTCCCCGCTTCGAGCGTGACCTTCTGCTTGACAGCTTGCCCGCCCACGTCCTTGCGGTAGACTTCCCGTCCATCCAGTTCCATGACGTTGTATGAGCTATCGCCATAGCCCGGGCTCAGGGTGTAGTTGCCGGATTCGGGAACGTCCACGAACCCGCGCACGACATGGGTGTGCGGGCCTGAAACGGCTGGAAGTGTTCCCTTCACAACCCCCAGCGCCACCGTCTCGGTCTTCGCCGGTTTCACCTTGTCATAGTCCGTCGCCCGGTCGTAGGCGCCCTTGTAGACCGAAGCCGTCGCCCCGGGGTCCGCTTTCGGATCCGCCGAGAGGTAAACACCGTGGGAACCGATCCGGTAGGTCCCCACCCGATAGAGCCCCATGCCCCCCTTGGGCGCCGCCGGGTCGGCCGTCAGGTAGATTCCCGTGTAGCGGCACCTTGCGCCACTGATATTGCCCATCCCCACCATGTTGGACTGACCCGCCAGGATATACACCTTGACCGGCTTGGTGGTGTCAGGTGCTTTCCCGTCCGGATCGGGCAGTTGTGCCGGAATCTTCTTAGCGGCAGCAGGAAGGACGAGGAACGCTATCGCCACGGCGGCGAGAGTCAATACGGTTGTGATTCTGTTTCTTGTAATCATGTTTTTTTCCTTATTTTGCTTTTCCAATTATTTCTTCGGTTTCGTCAGCAGCTTGACCATTCCGCGGCCAAGGGCGTCACCGACATTTATATAGGTCTCGGCATTTCCATTATAGTGAAAATCCTGATTTCTGGGGGAGAGTGATGCGTCTATCCAAAAATCCCGGGATTCCACGGTTAAAACATTACCGGCAAACTCAGGGTATTTGCCCTTCTCTCCACTTACGGCAAGTTGAGCATTGGCAACGGTCAAGTGAGGACCTTTCATATCCCAACCATGGAACCCGATGGTGGCTATCACAAAGGGCGCTTTCGGCGCCTTAAATTCGGCCCGAAAAGCCTTTATAAAGTTAACTAAATTTAACTCGTAGCGACTGGCATGTGCCGGATTTCCATCCTTATGCCCCTGCCACCAGACAAATCCGGCTATTTCATAACCCTGGCCCTTATAATCAGGAAAATTAGTAGAAAAATTATCTAATACGCCATGAATTCCTTTGACAAAATCATCGTACTGCAGGCCGGCATACCAGACCTTGATGTCTTTATATGGGTCATCTGCAGTCCATGAGGGATCACCGTCCTTATATCCGGCATAGGTCGTGCCGTCTATTGTATATCTCTTGCTGCCTGGCGGAAGTATATCCCACCCTAAACTTCTATTGCCTTGGGAGGCTTTGATGATGATGACCGGTTCGTCGTGGTAATATCCCATGACGTGCCCAAACTGCAGTTCCGGTCCTATTGTGCTGGCGCCGGAGCCACAACCTACAGTTAACCACTTATTTGCCGTTGCAGTGACCACACCCTTATACCAAACATCGTTTCGTACGGTCCAGTTTCCCTGGTCATCCACCAAATGGGGAAACTTTTTGTCCACTTTTACTACCGTATTCAGGGTCCCGGGAATGTCCGTTCTCCAGAGCCACCCTAAACCACCGGCCGCCTTAGTTAAGAATGTGATTTTGAAAGGGTATTTTTTTCCTCCCGTCATTTTAAAACCGGTATGTACAGCTTCCTTCCCGACCTCTTTTCTATAGACTTCCACACCATCGACTTCCATTATGTTGTACGTCGATGCGCTATAGCCGGGGTTGAAATTGTAAACACCGGAGGTTTTCATTTCTATAAAACCCCTGACGACCTGGGTCCCCCCGCCGGGAAATGGAGTGGGTTTTACACCTCCATAAACCGGCAGTTTTTTTGTTGTTATCGGGGTCAATTTATCATAGTCAGCCGTGGGTGAGTACGCCCCTGAATAGACTGAAACTATTGGTTCCAAAATTTGTCGCCCCCACCGTGAAGTTCCACCACTTATCTGGCCTATCCCAACCATATTGGATTGACCTGCCATAATGTAAACCTTGACCGGTTTAGTGGTATCAACAGGTGTTGAGTCCGGGTCGGGTAACTCAGCCGGAATCTCAATAGCTGCGGCAAGGCCGTGGAAAGCGAGCACGGCGGCCAACATCAATAACAATTTCGTTTTCATCGGTAAAACTCCTGAGAAAAGAATTTCATGGGTATTTAAACGTAATTGAGCAACACACCCAATGTCAAATACACGACACATTTATTATTGATGATTGATGTTGAGGTGGTCGGCCCGACGCCCTCAGCTGTACCGGAAAGCGTCAGGTCTGACACGAGCAAGACGAAATCGCCCGCCTGAGACTAACCCAGGCGGGTGATCACTCATAACACCATTATTTAGCAACCGGTGCCGGTGCTGTTAACGAATAATCATCAAGCCATGCTGTGGCCAATACAGCAAAATCTTCGATGTTTGTAATACAATCCTCGGTAACGTCACCTGGATCAAACGTCACCTCCTGACCCGCGCCAATCATCGCCAGACAGGCATCATCGTACACGTCGATCGTCATAATATCTGTCACAGGGTCCGGCTTACCTTCGCCGCTAACCGCAAGTATCAACATAACGGTAGTCGCATCGCCGGGATCTTTGGTAATGGTAACCGTTGGAGCTTTAACGTCAGCAGTGACAGGATCGAATTGAACAGTAACCCCAGCGGGAGCAACCGCAGTCCAGAGATAGGTCAAGTTTGTCCAGGGCGTCGTCCCCTTTTCAGTAATGGCCCCATTCGGATCCACAGGGTTACCTGACCAGGTAATCCAGTCGACGCCGGCATCCACTTCGGGAGCGTTCGGATCAACGCCTTTGACGGTCAAGGTCCCGCTGCCGGAGAGCCCGCTTTCCGAGTTGGTGTAGTCTCCGAGCGGCTGCTGCACATCGTCGATATAGAGCGCAGCGATGGTATCGTCTGCGTTCATGGTGATTCGATCATCATTGTTATTATCGTACCCCTTACCATTCAGAGTCAGCGTTGCGGTGTCGGCCATCGCATCCGCAGCATCGATATAGAGTTGGGCACTTCTACCGTCAGCGCGAGGATTGATGGTCACATCTCCGGTGCCAAGAGAGCCAGCGGCCTTGGCACGAAGATTCCAACGATCAATGGCATTGGCAATCAATTCGGAAAAGCTATTGGCGGCGTTCAGGTTGACAGTATGGTTGTTAAAATGCCTCATGGTCAGAGTGTGGGCTCCGGTGATGGCGCTATAGTTGTCGGTTTGATGGTCAGACGCGCCAAACAGGCTGCTCAACGTGGCATCTCCCGCCAACGTAATTGCCGGGAAATCTACATTAGCGTTCATGTTCACTTGGATCTCCGAACCAGCATTCATCGTGATGCCAGAGGCGCCTTCTACCGCATTTTCAGATCCTGCAGCCCCGGCCATCGTCAGCGTCGAATTGCTGTTTAGGGTCAGACTGCCGGAGTAGGTGGGCGTCGCAGCATTGTTCACTTGCGCCGACACGCCATCGCTGACGATCGCATCAACCGCTCCGGATGGCACACCGGCATCCCAGTTGCCCACCGTGTTCCAGCTGTCGTTGCCGCCGGCGGTGCCGGTGATGGTAGTTGCCTGCGCCGAGGCGGCCGTGAGGCCGACGATTGCCATCGCCACGGCGGCGAGGGTTAATGCTATCTTGGTTCGGTTTTGAGTAATCATCATGTTCTCCTGTTAAAACAAGTTAAGAACAGCAAACGGCTGCGTCGGTTTTGCTCTGGCACGAGTAGAACGTTCTCGGGTGCCTGAGACTTTTCCCATGCACCCGATAAATGATAACTACATTATTGAGCAACCGGTGCTATTTAGGAACAGGTACTGTTAACGCATACTCACCAAACCATGTTAAGGCCATTACAGCAATATCTTCGATGTTTGTAATACAATCACCGGTAATGTCACCAGGATCAAGCGCCTCCTGACCCGCGGCAATCTTCGCCAGACAGGCATCATCGTACACGTCGATCGTCATAATACCTTTCACAGGCTCTGGCTTACCTTCGCCGCTAACCGCAAGTGTCAACGTAACGGTAGCCGCATCGCCGGGATCTTTGGTAATCGTAATCGTTGGATCTATAACGTCAGCACTGACAGGGTCGAATTCAACAGTAACCCCGGCGGGAGCAACCGCAGTCCAGAGATAGGTCAAGTTCGTCCACTCCTCCGGTTCCTTTTCAGTAATGACCGCAATCGGATCCACAGGGTTACCTGACCAGCTAATCCAGTCGACGCCGGCATCCACATCGGGAGCGTTCGGATCAGAAAGACCGGTGAGGATTCCGATACTGGCTCCAGCCCCACCATTCCAGATCAAAGAAACCTCAGGAGCGGTCAGGGCGCGATTCCAGACTCCAACATCATCGAGGATGCCGTCCCATCCCCTGTTGCCCGCTCCGGGGTTGCCGCCGATCTGCATCGCTGCGCTGTTGCTGCCAATGGTAACCGGCCCCGCATCGGATGCCACTAAGCTTCCGTCAATGTAGAGTTTGGGGCCACCGGTTGCATCAAGCGTTGCCACCACATGGTGCCAGGAACCATCCTGTTGATCGAGTTCACCATCGCCGGTGGCGCCTACGCCGCCGGCAATAAAGTTTATGTCGGTCGTTGTGCTACCGTAGTTAGAGTTGCTATTGCGGTGCAATCGCCAGTTTCCACCTTCACCTTTGGCCGCCAGAGCTTGCCAGCTCCTGTAGAGGGACTCGGTAGTGTACCAAAGGGCAACGCTCATGCTTCCACCGGCGAAATCGAAATCGTTCTCGTCACCGCCAATGACGATAGAGGCCTGGTTGTCATCGTTGCTGCTCTCGAGATCGATCCCAAAGCCGAACTTTCCGGAGACGAAGCCGCTTTCGGTAGAGCCGGTACCCTTCGCTTGGAGCGTGCCGACGTGGGAGGTGTCCACTTCGGCGCTATAGTCGCCGTCGAGTGCCCAGTACTCGACGAGACCGTCGACGAGGTCCGCGTTGGCCGTGAGGCCGAGAATTGCTATCGCCGCGAGGGCGAGGGTTAATACTGTTTTGATTCGGTTTTGTGTATTCATCATGTTCTCCTGTTAATTAAATAAATAACTACATTATTTAGGAACCGCTTCTGTTAACCCGGTATCATCAAGCCATGTCGAGAGCATCTCAGCTAAATCGTCGAGGCCTGTAATACAGTTTTTATTAATGTCACCTGGGTTATCCTCCGCCAGACCAACACCATAACGAGCCGCCTTACATTCATCATCGTACACGTCAATCGTCATAGTATCTGTCACAGGCATCGGGTTAGCTTCGTCGTTGACCCCAAGTGTCAACTTAACGGTCATATCAGGAGTAGCAGGAAACGGAGGATCAGCGGTAAGCACAACGTCGTCGAAGTCGGTCATAGACCAGGCGCCGCCCAGGGAAGTAGCGAGTAACCTGATTTGTATGACTTCGCCAACATTGGGATCGGCTGCAGCACTTGCGCCGGTGGTATGCGTGACGGTCACAGTTGCGAAAGTGTCTTCGGCTATAGACAGGCTGTCGCCGATTTCTTCGGCAATGACGGTTCCATCTGTTATCGCGATGGCGCGTTCGGTTGATTCGACATTGTGCGGGGTTCCACCGGCCAGGAGCTGAACCCTATAGCCGCCGAAGGGATAACCATCAAAGCTAGCGGAATGGGGATGGCCCACCTCAACGGTCAGGGTGTATGTCGTGCTGGGCTGCAGCGTTTCGGCCAGTACCTGTGCGAATCCGTCGTGAGCGCCAGTGCCGGTGCCGGCCGCTTCGGCCCACCCAATGTTCTGGCCCTCTGGTGCGTTACCTCCGTAGTATGCGGGGAGAGGATTGCGCACGCCTTGCCATTCGTTGCCATATTGGCCCCAACCCTGGTAACCCAACAAGTAGGCATAGGCGCCATCTGCGGACACCGGGTCTTCGAACCCGGCATTGACGATTCTGGCCGCGCTATAGGGCCCTTTGGTAATCGTAACCTTTGCCTCTTTAGTTGCTGTGTTATCAGGGTTGGTGCCGTCCTCTGTAATCGCAACACCATCGGCAGGGGCCGCAGTCCAGAGATAGGTCAAGGCCGACACACCATCATCATCAACGGTCGGATCCAATTGTATCGCATAACCTGACCATGCAATCAAGTCGATGCCGGCATCGACGGAAGAAGGTGGAGTATCAGATACTGCATTGAAACTCCACACATGCCCTTCGAGGACTTGGAAAGCATTGGGATCGCTGTTGTCGTAGTCCACAACAGCCGGATCGCCGTAAATATATGAATTCACCTGCCAGTAGTATGTATCTGGATCAGGAGCGCTGACCGTTACGGTAGTGACATTTTCACCTGAAACTGGAACGGTATCTTGCATAGCCATATTGTTCGGATCGGTCCCAAACCACACATCAACAAACACGGGACCACCAGGATTATTTGGCTCCATATTCGTCCAGCTCAAATCCACATCGCCAATCGGAACCGTTGCCTCCCATGCCGGAGAAGGAAAGCTCGGAAGAGGAAAATCCATATACGCATCATCAAACAGAACGCCCACAGCCCCATTTTCAGGGATCCCAGCTAAATAGAATATAACTTGAGTTGCTGATGCTGGAGCCTTTTCCGTACCAAATTCTGCGTGCTCCCAATCATCTTCAACCCAATCCCAATACTCGAGCCAACCCCCACTGATTATAGCGCTTGCAACGTCTAACCATTCGTAGTACCCCCAAACTTCAGCTTGCTCACCTGCGATTGGACTTTTAGCCCATATGCTAAAGGCGTATTCTTGGCCTGGCGTCACATCTACAGTCTGCCAAACCCACGCAGTAGCGCCGGTCGTAAGCCACATATTCATTTTGATGTACTTGGAGCCTGAATGGGCACCAGCGGCATCATCGTACCAGGTCATATTCGAAGTCCATGCCGGGGAGCTGTCCGTCCAGTCTTCAGGCGGATCATTAGCCGAAAAAGCACCATCCTCAAAACTTGGGTTCACAAGCATGTTCGCTTGAGCGGCTCCAGCCACTAACCCAACAACCAACAACATCAATAACAATTTCGTCTTCATTGTACATCTCCTTAGAAAAGTTAATTAAATATCACATTGAAGGGTCACCACCCTACATTGAAAATACGAAATTTGCCGACGACGCTCGCCGACTGTGATAACAAATTACCTGTTTCTGCAGTGTTGTACAAACGAGCATCGCTCCGGGCACAACACAATTCCTGCGGCAAGCCGCATACACGGGGCGACTGGGAAATATATCCGAAATGCGCGCGTCTTTTCACCCTTTGACCTTTCTTTGATCTTACCACGCGATGTAGCGTGTCTCGTGTGTTAGAGGCCTGCTTTTGAACTCATCCAGCGAGCCAACCTCACTTCAACGGACAAACTCATTCTTTCCTTATTCTCCACCTTAGCTCCCCGTCGTCAGAACTTGAGCAATTTGCGGTCGATGCACAATCGACCCGAAACAATTATTTGCGACCAAGGTTACTATGTCGTCGTCGTCCTTGCGACGTCCTTGCGACCAAGCTATATTAGCTTTATTTTACCGCTGACGTCTGGAGAAGTCAAGCATTTCTTTCATCTCGCAAACTTCCTTTTTTTTTGCGCGTTTGGTGGGTTGTTTTAAAGCGAATCGCCCAAGTTTATACCGAAAACGCGGAATACCTGACTTCTCAACTGGTGTCAATTAAAAAAGTACTTTAGTCCAGATTCGCCCTTCTTAGGCGTACTCGAGGGAAAAATCCAGAATCCTAAGTGGCATTGGCGCACCCGCTTGCTTCGGTGATTCCTCCACAACACAATCGATCGCCCATAACAGCTCACCAAAATTTTGTCGACTCAGTTGCACTTATCAGTTGAATCCGCTATAATTTTCAATTAACACATTGGGCAGGTACTACAAATGAAATCTTCTGTTATAGCCAAAATTACCATACTCATTATCATAGTGGCATTATTATATATCGGATGGTTATATTTTGGCCCTGAGGCGGCCCCATCCAAAAAAATACGCAATGTTCTCCTGATCAGTATGGATGCTACCCGGGCCGATGTCTTTGGTTGCTACGGCTTCAAGCACAACACAACCCCCAATATTGACGCACTGGCGGCCGAGGGTGTTCTTTTCGAGAGGACTTATGCACCGCTATCTCTTACTCTCCCATCCCACATCACCATGCTCACGGGCACCATTCCTCCATATCATGGTGTTCATGACAACAACGGTTACAAGTTAATCGATTCCAATGTGACCCTGGCCGAGATTCTCAAGGATAATGGATTTGTCACCGGTGCCATAGTCGGCTCAATCATACTCGATTCAAGGTATGGAATGGACCAGGGATTCGATTCTTATGATGATAACTTCCAGGAAGAGCGTTCTCCCATATTCATTCCTGAACGCCAGGGCGAAGAGACAAGACGTATTGCCTGCCAATGGCTTGATGAACACCAAAAGGAAAATATGTTCCTGTTTCTGCATTTTTATGATCCCCACCGTTCTTATGACGCACCTGAGCCTTATCATAAAATGTTTTTAAACAATCCCCCCCCGGAGCCGGATTCTCTGGAGCATCTGCAGGGCATGTACGCCGGAGAGGTGGCATATACCGACAACTGTATCAAGGGGATAATCGATAAGTTGAAACAACTTGGATTGTATGACTCCACCCTGATCATAATAACCGCCGATCACGGCGAAATGTTTTACCAACACAAAGAGGTGACCCACGGTTATTATATCTACGAGGGTAATGTTAGAATCCCCTTGGTGTTCAAGGTGCCCGGCGTCTCGGCGCCGCGAAGGATAGAAAAAACAGTAGGGCTTGTTGATATCACTCCCACGGTGTGCAGTCTGCTGGACATTAAGGGACCATTTGAGTTCCAGGGTGTGGATATCAGCCCGTATTTACTTCAGGATGCCCCCGAAGATATTAAAAGACACATTTATTTGGAAAGCATGACTCCAACAAGGTACAAGGCAAATTCTTTGCTGGGGATAGTAAATGACAAGTATAAGTATATCCAGACGACCCGGCCTGAGTTGTATGACATGGTTAATGATTACCCCGAATCCGTCAACCTGGTAGAAACATATCCCAAAGTCGCTCATCTATTGAAAGGCCGCCTGAAACTGATGCTGGATGACACGATCCCATCCAGCGGCACAGACAGTAAAATGGAACTTGACGCCGAGACCCTCAAACAGTTGGAGACGCTGGGCTATGTCGGCGGCACTGTCAGCGAAGACTTCACCTTTGACACGAGCAAGAAAGACCCCAAAGACCTGGTCGATTATCATGTACTCAACACAAGAATCAGAAAATTACTGGTTGACGAAAACTTTGACGGGGCCAGGGAGATGTGCGAAAAAATGATTTCGATGCAACCGGATGTACATGAACCATATTTCCACCTGGCGGGCATTGCCTATAGATTGGAAGATTATCCGGAATCGATCAAACAATTAACCAAAGCGATCGAGATTGAACCTGATAATATAGAACTACAGAATTTCCTTGCAACTGTTTACCAGAAGCAGGGTAATCACGAACTGGCAATTGAACAACTTAATAAATCGCTGAAAATTAAACCTGAACAATTTGGCGCCTATGGGCATCTGGGGCAGGTGTATTATCAACTAAAGAATTATAAGCAGGCTTTCTTTTATGTGGAGAAATCTTTAAGCATAAATCCGGAACAACCTGTTATGCTCAATCAACTGGCCGCCCTGTATACCAGGCAGAAAAAAACAGACAAGGCCATAGAGTGTTTTAACAAATCTTTGCAAATAAGACCAAAGCAGCCGGACGTAATGAACGAACTGGCCATGGCTCTTTATGGTCAAAGCAATGTCCAGGAGGCCCTGACCCTGTGGTCCGACTCCCTGGAGATTGATCCTAACCAGGTATATGCAGCCAATTCCCTCGCCTGGATCAAGGCCACCAGTAAAGCCGCCAAATTTCATAATCCCCCCGAAGCTCTTACCTTTGCCCGGAGGGCCTGTGAACTTACCGAGTACCAAAACCCTGGCATGCTCGATACGCTGGCGGCGGCACTGGCAGCTAACGGGCAGTTTGATAAAGCCGCAGAAACTGCCGGCAAAGCGATTAAAATAGCAAAATCAACCGGACAGGACGCCCAGGCCGCGGGCATTCAAAAACACCTGGATTTGTATAAAACGCGGAAAGCCCTGCGCCAATAACTAACCAGACAACAGGATTTTTTTGTAAAAATCCGATTGAGAACACATATGAAAACGACTAATTCAACTAAAATTTTCATAGTAATACTTATTATTGCGTTATCAATTTCGGGGTGGTATTTATACAATAACTCAGGCGCCCGGCGTATCAAACATATTGTTCTTATCAGTATGGATACCACCCGCGCCGATGCCCT
>SDBS01002107.1_pt1 | contig 20024 bp, 20 predicted proteins | sample 2277091 | NCBI WGS metagenome assembly SDBS01 (sample SAMN10404972, study PRJNA504765) | marine sediment metagenome | isolation source: marine sediment core GS10_PC15, 163 cmbsf | place: Arctic Ocean: Southern Knipovich Ridge | collected 2010 | reverse complement strand
GGCATCTATAGGCTCATCGCCAGCCAAATCCCAGTAACCATACGTATATATAGAAGATGTTGAGGGGTCTGTTTTGTTTGGCGGCTTTTTGAAAACTGAGTCATATTCGTCCTGGCTTGCCCAGTCATTCATCCAAAATCTCAGCTCTAATATTTGCTGAGCCGAAACTTTATCTCCTTTTTCTAGTTTGTCATCTACGCAATATATCCATTTTCCAGTGTAACCGGGACACTCAGACTTTGCTCCATTACATATAACACAGCCTGCTTCTGCCCAAACATTCTCCAAAAGCATGTCTTCTGGAGGGCTTACATCTGCTTCTGTATGGTATGGTGAAGCATTGGGGTCTGTGTTTGAGCACTGATCGCCATCTTCAAGATGTAGCTCACCGGCAGCTTCCAGCACAAACTCAGAGCCCTCTTCTGTGTCCCAGTACGCACATTTTTGGACTTGGGCTCGGACATTATATACTTTAAAGGATAGTGGCAACCTGTCGTCGAAATCATCACGTTCGTCGACGAGCTTTAGGCCTCTTTCGTCTGGCTCAAGTTTTGAGACGTCGGTTGTCTTTGGAACTTTAGAGCCAAAACCAATCTGCCATGGTTTGTAGTAGTTACAAACCACAGGCAATTTTCCGAACTCATCGCTGGCACATCCTTTTCCGTGGGCAGCAGAGCCCTTACCAACACCACAACCATCGCACTGTCCTACAAAATCTCCATCTGCGTTGTAGCCTCTAACATCGGAAATGCTTACTGCTATTAAAAGACCCGTTGCTTCGTCTTCTTTATGTAATCCAGATCTTTCTGGAGATGGAGCAACGCATATGTACTGATCTAAATCTTCATCTCCCTCTAACTCATATTTATCACAAGAATATTGTCTACCTAAATAATCACAGCTACCTCCGTTGTAGCCGGTTGGGTTGACTACTCTCTTTTTCTCATTATCTACAACACCATAAATGCAGTTACCAGGATCACCAGTCTCCCAATACTTGCAGTGTCCAGACATCCCTTTTATCCAATACTGACAAGTATTAAGGGTCTTTCTTACACCAGAATCTATATCACTGGATTCTATACCATAAGGATCAGAAGGTACTTCATCGATATGTTTAATAGGGTCATTGGGATCATAGGCCATTAGATATCCTCTACCTCCATCTTCATCATTCCTGTGAACTCATTGACCGTATACCATACCTTTTTGTCATCTTCGTAGTAACCTATCGAACGCGACTCAATTCTAAAGGTTTCAGGCTTGGCTGGGATCATAGAACCCCTTTTCTTCTGCAAGTAGGCTTCTTTATTGTGAATATCCCACCTACGGCCATCGTAATGTAGCGTAAGCCTGGTTATCCCAACTTTAGGAACTTCCCTCCAACTTTTTTGGGCCTCATTCATAGTGGAGCCGTCGGTATACTCCACCTGCCATCCCCTTCTCATAGCTATATTCCTCCCTTTCCTAAATTATTTTTTATCTGGTTTAGGTTTGTTACTTTTTTTCTTTTGTTCCTTTAATCCATAGCTATCCTTGGCCCAACCACGCCCTTTCAGCTGGAAATTGCTGGGAGATATAACCTTGCTCATTCGCCGGCCGCATTCCGGGCATTTGGTTGTCTTAATAGGCCTGTCAAACAGCTTTTCCATACAATTACCACATTTACATTCGAACTCGTAGATTGGCATCGTCCTAATATCCTTTCCTTGCTAAATTTTAAGCATAGTCAAAATAGACACGATAATTAATTGTACTATTAGCTCCTACCTCGCTTGCTCCAAGCTTTACATTCAAGAAGATTGGGTCAGCGACCATACCCATATATGAGCTGTTTCCTATGTCCTCGCTGCTGTCAGCATCAGCAACAACGGTCAAATCTTCTTCGGTGGCATACAGATAACTAGGCGGTGTGTCACTGTCTATGTCAGCAGAAGATACATCCTGTCTCCATTCCCTGCCGTCTGTAGGATTAGACCCGGCATTGTTACCAGGACCAATAGTACCAAATCTGAACTTGGTATCATTATTCCCAGTGTCGTGGTGACTAAATGTTCCATGGTTTTGTAGACCAAACTTTACAGTGTCCATCTCTACAGCGCCTGATTGTATTTCAAAAACTACACACTTTACGCTAGACTCAGTACTTACGGTTACATTTCCATAATTCAAACTAGAAATATCGTAGCTTTGAGGCTGTGGACCTGTACATATTACGCGAAATTCATCACCAGCTCTGAAGTTATCACTTCCGGTAAAGTTAATATAAAGACCCCTAGAACCAAGCCTAGTAGATGAAGATTCACTGGTAGTGAGTGCCGAACCACCCCAGTCATCGCCTCTACTGCTACCCCAAATGTACTGTGCCGTAGCGGCTGGAGCTTGCGTGTTGGAACCGTTCGTGTACTGACAGTATGTACACTGAATAGTCCACGCTGGGTCTACAGTATTGAACACTGCATCTGTAAACTTTACCATAAGGCCCTTAATACCTACATGATACCAATAGTTAGGATACAGAAGTTCCACATCTGTCGAAGAATCGTCCACGCTTCCAGTGGATGTCCAACCCATCGTAGGAACATTACCTGTGCCGCCGCCCATAGTAGTACCGTTTGTCGTATCGATTTGCAGCACGTACGAAATATCTCCAGTATAATTGAAAACACCTCCAGTTGTGATAGTACCAGTGTAACTATTAGACCCGCCCTTAGATGGTGTTCCAATATTTGCGCCAGTACCGTTAGAGCCCTTACTGATAATTACCGTATAAATCTCATCGAAAAATCCGTTCCAAGTACCAGAAACCGTAATACCACCATTGTAATCGTTACCACTAGTAGTTGTTCTGTTGGTTGCAACCGCTCCTCCTGTTTCTGTCTTTGACGTAAAACCCAGCTCTGTATGAGCCGAATCTGTGCCGCTGGTTACGGTGACAGAAGTACCGCTACCTAGCGAACCAGAATAAAATTTTAACTTACCATTTTCCCAAACACACTGTGCCTGATCAAAAGCCGGATCGTTCTTACCCAAATTATGTGTCTGTTCGCTGATGTTTCTAGCCACAAATCTTGGGTCTAAATCCGTTCCGCTTGCCAGTGTGATATAGGGAGCGGGCACCCCGTCTATGCTGAAATAGAAAAGGTTGTTAGAAGTGCCAATGTCAAACTCATCTCCAACACTGGAATCTGCTCTGGCAAAAGCTCTGGTGCCCTTACATGATTGCCCATCACCATCGCCTGCTACGCCAGAAGCAGTAACATAATACTCAATCCACCTGGTCACTGCGCTCATAATTTAATTCCTCCTTTAAGACTCGTCTTCGATAGTGTAAACCAAAATAAATGGTTCCATTTTATTGCCCGCAAAGTCTCTTGCATTAACCACTACCCTACATACCTGCCCATAGAAGTAAGTGGTGCTTTGAGGGTAAATTTTTGCTGGCAATCCATCAATATATGATCCTTTGATATAACACCTTAAATCGTTGTAAGGCAGCGATCTGGTTTCAAACCAGTATGCCTCACCGCTTTCTTTTGGACAGCTTGCTAAATTCTCTACTAGTGTCCTTACCACTACCTGCTTTTGGTGGCCAAAATCTATGTATTTGTGGTCCGTGTTCTCAAAATCTATTCTGTAGCCAAAAGTCAGATAATAATCTTCTTCATAAACGCCTCCTAGATCGTTCTCTACGTGCACTCTAAATAGCGTTGGGCCGCCTAGAGAACCAAAATCATCAGCAGGATCGTACGACATTCTATAGGCCGTGCCTGACGCTGTAACACCAGAAACCGTTATAGCCGTGAACGTTCCAGAAACCACAGCACCGTCTACCAAAAAATACGTTTGATCTGTATTTATCTGACGGTAATAATCAACAATATTTGCCCAGGCCACTGAAGAGGCCGTAGTATATTGATCTTCATCCAAAAAGAAATTTAGTATTTCTGGTGGCCGAAAACCTAGAATGTCAGATTTAAGATCAATAGTATCCCAAGAATGAATAAGTGTCTGTAAATCAAGAGAACTTATTTCGAAAGGTTTAATGTAAGAATATAAGTCAAGCGTACCGCTAAAAGTTGCCATGCTTTACTCCTATTCCGAAAACTTCCAAGATTTGTCAACTTCATCAGGCGCAGGCATGTTACCTATTACCACATCTCCTATCTTTAGACCAGACCCTGGCACCTGCCTCAGGTTTATCCTATGAACTACAATCTCGCGATCTAACAAACCCTTAACCTCTATTGCGTAATATGTGCCATCTTCAAAATCTACTGTCTGAGCATACGCTTTATGCTGCGGTATTGTTATACTATCGCCGTTGCTAAGCTCGTACCTCAAACCACTAATACCACTAGGCACCTGGCCCCAGGCATCCTGTGATAGTGCGTTTCCTTTCAATATTCTCCCGTCCGGATAAGTCGCAACAAAATAACATTTGTTAGGATTTATCTCTAATACCTTTTTTTCTTCTTCCATAGTCAGCCTCCTAAGAAGTCCTATAAATTACAGGTAAAATCTTTATTTTGTCCCTCACATCATATTGATGTATCTGGACTCTCAAAGTACTTAAATCTACTCCGCTTCCTTCGCCCAATACCAAAAGGCTTACGTCTTGGAATCGAGGAAATCCTCTCTTACATACTTTTGGTTCTAGCGGCACAAATGATACATCTGAGCTTTCTACAATAGAAAATCTGTAACTATCTACCAACGTATTTACATTTTCAGATGAATCTGAAACCTTTACGGAGACTGTTACGTCCTTATTGTAATAGAAATCAGATGTAGGCTCGTACAAAACATTATAGTGTTGGTCACTTATTTTTCTTATAGATGGTGTAACCTTTCTAGAGTTTATGAAGAGCTCAAAACTATCTATATCGACACCGGTGCCCATATCTTTTACCTCAAAAAATATGTTGGTGTCTGCTACCACTTCTGATTGTTCCCTAGATGGATTAAGATTGTCCAAATACGGAAACCTATAATCCGGGATTATTGTAAACCAATAATCTATGTATATGTAGTTAGGTGCTGGTGCTTCGTCATAAACTTCTATATGAATATACACAGTAGCGTTATGATGAAAATCGGCTGGTGGTTCACATAAAACATCCAGACCATATATCCCGGCGCCTGCGTCGAATGCTGTGATTGTACAATAAGATGTCCAATCTCTATACCCGGTGTTTCCAGCATATGATACTTCTTTTACCATAAACTTGAAAGTAGACGAGTCCAAGTCGTAAGCAAATGGCCTCAATCTTATCCATATATCTGTATCTATAGGATTCTTCTCACTCCAAAATATAGGTATAGCATCCTCAACAAATATGAATTGGTTGAGGCTTACTTGTGTCCACAGATAGTCGTACCAAGTATCTCCAACTTTAACGCCATGCCAGCTTAAATTCATCTGATCTAGTTGTAAATCAGATTCTGCCATCAAGACACCAGACGTGGTTGGATTCTGTTCCCCAACCTGCTTAATCCACTGTAGAAACCCATCAAACTCGTGGTCTATTTGCCTAAATCTATTATAGCTTTCAAAGTCTAGCCATTGAGATATTCTGTTTTCAAAAGAACCGGGGTCTTCTTCTCCAGGTTCCCATCCCCTCTCAAAACTCATCTGTGGTCCATCACCAGATCCCACATGCATTGTTGGGAGATAGGTACTTACCTCACCAGCATATGTGCTTGGATTAGTCCAATCACCTCCTGGCGTTGTAAAAAACGTCTTACAGAAGATAGAACGAATCTGATTCATATACTGTGGTATTTGTGATATTAAATATGCTTCGCTTGTCACGTCACCTTTTTGAAACATCTTAGTATCAATATCAATATCCTGTTCGCTACGTATATTAACAAAACTCAAGACATCTAAATCTGCGCCGTCGACAAAATGGCCACCAAAACCCCCAGTCAAATCAACAACAGACATCTGCGTCATACCCTCATATATGTTGCCAGACGTATAACCAACACTTGTATACCCGTTAGAATCAGTGGTGACTTTGCCGTCTACCGGGTTCAGTGTTATGCCTGTATCTCCACTGACACGTGCAGCTGTCACATCTACGTTTAATAAACCCACTCCGAACTGGTCTCTGACCTGTATTTCCAACGTGGTAGTATCTGCGCCGCCAATCATCATCGCTTTGTTAGTATATAAATCTATGCTGTTTGTATACGGCAACAGCGTGTCTTGTCTGTAATTGTATGTACCCCAACTAGTAGTAGTTTTGGTTCCATCATCATCACGTAAAGTTACCTTACGCATCAATTTGTAGATTTCGTCGTCGTCAAACTCGACGTCGTAGACATCAAAAACCGTGGCCTCGTCTGCCTGCACGTTATTCATAAACATGGACTTCCAGTTCTGGTACCAATCGTACGGTCTCACAAACACCATATTAGTCGATGAGACGCATGCTACTGCTTGGACATATGGGCACCACTTACAGGCTGTGACGCCTTGATATAACCCCTTGTTGTCCGTTTCTATAACAGACCCGGTATCCGGATCTATTTTGAACATTGTGCCCCTTGATATGTCACCTGCGTAACCCAAGGAGCTTAATAAGTATATGTTTTTATAGAATGAAATATCATCACCATCTACATACTGGTTAACTATACCAGACGCTAGAGTAACTATCGTGCCTGATACAGAACTTACTGTTACGTACTCTGTGGCGTTTTCATTGTCAGGATCAGAGCTAGGTCCCAGAAACAACCTGTCTCCGTTAGAAATTCTAGATGCACTATTTATGTCTATATAGGCTGCTCCTTCAGGAGCATGATCATCAAAAGTTCTTCTGTAGTACTCTACTCCCATCCCTAAAGCATCATAATATTCTGTAGCAGCGGTGGTCTTCGTAATAGTATTCTTGAGATCAAGCGTCACTCCTACTGTATCTAGTTCCCATCTCTTTATTTGACATTGTGTACTGCTTACCTTCTCCAACGTAAAAAAGGTTGCTCCATCAACATCGGCCAGCTGATCTATAGGTCCCGTATAGGCCAAAGAAAGGAACGTATTTGTTATGCTAGGTGATAATGTGTATAAAGACTGTTGAGTGCCGGTCTCGTTCATCGTCTTTAGGGACTGCGCACTGATATCTATGGTAGCAAAAGTTCCGGCTTTCATACCCATGCAAAAATTTCCATCATCTATTTGGATGTTTTCGTAAGCCATTTAAAACCCCTATGTTTGCTCCGCCGTTGCCGTAATTTTAACCTCGGTTGCTATTGTTCCCGCCTTATATGTCGTTTGTGCCACACCATTAGCGTTGGTGCTAACTGGTGAAACTGTTATATATCCTTGGCCGGGGTCCTGGTCTTCTGTAAAATACACATTCTTGCTAGATATAGGCAAATTGAACTGGTCCTTTACAATAGCTGTGATGGTGCTGTTATTGACACCGTTTGCCGGTAGAATTGCTGGTTCTGCGTCCAAACTGATGCTTGTGATAAAAGCATTGGAGGTAGATAGTTGGTAATTATATGGACCTTCGGTGAACGAAGCTGTTGATCCATAGTACGTAGCTTTCAATTGTAATCTATAAATGTTTGTACCATCAATAGATACATCGTACAAAGCTATAACCGTAGAGTTGTCGTCTTCAACGTTGTCCATGGCTAAGGAACCATAATTCGTGAGAGTATTTGGGTCTGTAAAAAGCATATTTGTTGTCTTGACAAAACAAATAGAGTCGCTCCAAGTAGGCCTTTCGGATACGTCATACATATCGTAAAATGTTGCAGCATCAACGTTGTAATACTCTCCTCCGCTGGTTGTTGCTATAGTAGCTCCTGTATAAGCATTAACCTGATGAAGCTTTCCTCCAGAATTATCATCAAACACCCATAAATCCTTGTAAGAACAGATTGGGTCTCCACTGTCAAAGTCATAGCTTGTGCCTACACTAACATCTATGTAACCAGAACCCTTTCCATTAACAGTGCGCTCTTCGGATTGGCCATTTGTGTTGGGGCCAAGAAAAACCGTTTCTCCAATAGCGATGTCTGTTGAGTCTGTAACACTCAATTGTGTTTGGCCAGCAGACTCATTTCCAGAAAACTCTACATGGTAGTGTTCTACTGTAAAAGCTTCTGATGTTACACTACTTATTGTAAACTGATTTCTTTGTTTACATACATAGTTGTCCAGATACCATCGCCTAATTATTACATCAGAACCAGAATCTTCCAAGCTCCAAAAGTTTCTGCCGTCGTGCTCTGTACTTACGACATTATTGCCGCCGAGCGTTGTGTCTAATGGATAAGAATATGCCTGCGTTCCATCATCAGTTTTGACAATTAAGCTGTCCGTGTCATTATCCATCATGTAATAGTAGCCGTCAACCACAGCAAGATTTGGTTCTTTTAGCCTTATATTTTCGTAAGCCATTATGTACCTCCATTCATAATATTGCCTATATCAAGGGCTGGTGGAACAAACAACGATGTTCCAAGTTCTAGGTTCTGTACAAACCCAGAGATTCTATCTTTTAGAACAGTTTTACTCAACTCTATATCTTTAGTCTTTTTGTTTTCACCTTTATCAACTTTTACCAATATTGCCGTAGGCCCTTTAAGATTATCAATTATCTTTGCCATCTTTGCAATAGACTTTTTGTCTTTAAAATAAGGCGTTAAGTCAAATACTGTAAACCCCAGCCCAAATAAAAGTCCTTTAACAGAACCCACTTCTCTAAATATAGTAGGTTGGCCACCAGCTGACTGGTATATACCATTATCTAACACAACATAGGTTAGGTTTAAACATTTACTTGCCGTCATCTGAGCAGCGACGGCCAACTCCATCAGAAACTCTCCGTCGCCAACAAAAACAAACACTCTCTTGTTGGTGGACATGGACATGCCTAATCCTAACGAAGCTACTGTGCCTGGAGAATCCAACACATAAAAATTCCCATCTCTGTCATATAGATAAGCTTCTTTGCTTGTTTCCTTTCCAGAAAAAATTGCTACGTCGTTGTCTTTTAAACATGACGTAAAATCCCTTATAGCCCTGTACCTTTTCATTCTATAACTCCTTCCTCTATAATACACACAACTGGAGCAGATGTTGTTTCTGCTTTCCTAGCTATGAAATCCAAATCTTTAAGACTCTTTAGCGTTCTATATGGTATTTTGTATGGCCTTATCAGACTACTGATATCCTCAGCGTTTCCAAATGCCACCATAAATATTGGAATTTTATATTCCAAGTTGAAAGATGTTAATCCATCCATTAAATTGTGTATATGTCTAGCTTCAAATAACACACCACACTTCAATCCAGACAAACATACACCGTTTACCAAACCTAGCGCCACATTTTCTTTTACAGCAGGTACGTAATGCATGATTTTAGAATTCATTTTATCATACAAAAGTTTTGAACCTTTACACGGGACTCCTGAAAAGAATTTGTAGTCCAATTTTGTGCACAAATGGTGCCAAAACTCCTCTGCCTTCATATAAACCTCCAGCACTACTCCGCTCTATTCGTACGTATCACGCACGACCAGTGGCGGTGTCCACCTTACAGTATATTCGTAAGGATCTCCAGTTATTTCTATTTCGTTTGTTACATCAAAACCATTAAAAGTCATTGTTATACTATCCCTGTCTATACCAGCAGAAGGTAACGACTCCTCAATAACAACCTCTATACCGCTGTCTATGCTGACATTCGAGTTTTCCGCAGGTAAATACTCAGTAACATAAGGCGGCCTACCGTCGTCCAAACTTGGACTCCAATCTATCTCCTCGCACAGCTGGGACGCGGCTTTTTCTATCTCTTCGTCCAAATTGTTAAGAGTTCTAAGGTGTAGAAATTTGGACTTAAGCTGTGTACCACTGACAGAAGGTTCTAATGTGTTTATTTCGGCAACCCACAGCGGATCGCCTTCCCAGTTCTTTAGAACCTGCTGTTGAAGTGTGATACTGAACTTCACAGCTTTATAGGGATTTAAAGAGTTACGAACGATAAAATAAGCCAATTTGATCCTCCGCTATGAACTGTAATCTATCTGGCTCATAATGGACTTAATACCCAATCTTGATATTGAATCCATATCTGTGTACCAAGGTGCTGGTTCTCCGTCTGGGTCTTGCTCCCTAAGTATTTGAACTTTAGTACCTGTTCCCGAAGCTGCGGTCAAGTAATTGTAGCTATGCGTGATTCCAATAAGATTGTGCACGGCTGACGTCGTAACTTTGATTGCTGTATCTATGGTACCTGAAATGGCTGTGAAATAATCCGTATTAGTACCGTCAGTAATCATCAAACAATCGCCAGCTGCTACAGTCATTCCACCTTGTATATTCACCGTACCAGTATTTGCCGTATAGTTCTGATTCAGAACGGTTTCTTTAACTGTAATACTTGCTACATCAATACTGGTGAATGGGATATCAAATCCTAACATGGCAGAACAATCGTCAGTAGACGCTGCTGCCACTACGACAGAAGACCTATCTGATGCTGTGTAGTATCTGCTCACGTTACCGGATATAATCCAGAACTGGCCATCTGTAAATTCCACAGAAGCATTTCTATAAGCACTTGCGAATCCTGTGTCAGCGACGTGTATACTATCAGCTATCGCTCTAATTTTTTCCTCCATGTCTGCTGCTACTGTTTCGCCTGATAGGGGCGACCCGTCAGAATGATCTAGGCTTACTGTATAGTACCCGCTTCCGTCTGCGCCGCTCACAGTGGCGTCTAGTGCTATATCCAGTTTGTAGTGTGAAGAATCTAGATTAAACTTACTGTTAGTACCTGTGAATCCAGAACTTTTACACCAACCGCCCCTGAAGTTTGTAACATAAATTGTATCAATGGCGGTTCTGTTCGTGTTATCGCTGTAAGCCGTAGTAGAGAAACTCATCACAAATTGTTCGTCTCCCTCGTACCCAGTTGGTACTATCTGAGTCTGATCTACAGTTACATTTTTGGTAATGCCGGGATAGTTGTCTAAGTCTTGAGTCACTACTGTAACAGCCATAATTTATCCTCCTATGAATAAAAATATCTTTGCCCATACGTAGTATTATACGGACAGTTGTCAAAGGTACATTCGTACCCCCATATAGAACTTCTAGAATCGGTTTTCATATAATAAATTTTTCCGTTGCCTCCAGTATGGTCATTAGTGCCCTCGGAAGGGTTGGCGTCGCCAATCATGTTTTCCCTCCTCACATCATCAGACTGCGTAGAATAAGGGCATGGAGACCAACAATGACCAACGTGTTCCTTTTTCTTGTGCTGTGGTATATTACCATAAACTTCTGTTCCATGTGTATATTTCCATTCCAACCATCTTTCAAATGGAGCGTAGCTTGCTCCAACTGCTGTTCTGGCATTTACATAAGACATCCAGGCGGCGTATTCGTCTTGATACGTCAGATTGAGCTCTGCCTCGTAATCCAATCTGGCAACATCAGAAGGATCTCTGAGGTCTATTATCAAATCATCATCACAAGGATGTGCTGGATCTAATGCTGTCTTAAACTTAGGATAATAGTATTTACGTACATATTCCCAGGTTTGCCTGTTTGAAAGGCCAAACACTTCTTCATCGCTTACACAATTTGGTTTGCATCGGTCACAAGTTGCCATATTTAAAACCTATATAATTCCCCTTGTTCATTGACCACAAATGATTCGTAAACCATGTGAAATTGGTGTGTTGCTGCTTCATGTTTCTGTGTATCTATCGCCATATAATCGGTGTTTGAAAACGTTGGTACTCTGTTAAGCTCAGTATCATGGGTAATTGTTGCGTCTTTCAACATAATCGTGCCGTCTTTGTTGTAAACAACGTTGTGCCAAGACAGCTTTGCAACATAAACATTTCTAACAAAAACTAAATATTGTTTGTAAAAATCCAGACTTATAGAATCGTTGCCATTGATCTTTTCGGCAATTTGTAGAGCAGGGCCTGTGAAATAAGCGCCTTTTAGTTTACAAAATCCCTCTCTTTCATAAACTGCCTTTTTCCAGTGTAATTCAAGCCTGTATTTCTCACCCAATAACATAATGTTTCTCCTTATGATACTTTGTTGCCTTCTCTTAAAGCCACAACGGTGTAATGGTTATGCTTGCGCTGCCAGTCCCTGTCTCGCCTCTTGAGGATGTTCCTCCTCCTATAGCTGAAACAACACCATAATAAGTCACATCGGCTTTGCCTGTTCCTCCTGCTGACACACTACCAGAATTTCCTTGTGACGTAGTACCGGTAAACACTATACCGGTATTAACCACAGGGTCTGTAGCAGAGCCCTCAACGATGCCTCTAACTACGTAGTCTGGTGTGTTTGCTCCTGTCCATCTGGTAAACCCCCAAGACTCTTGACCCGGTGCTTGCGCATCGTCCTTACTGTAGCTATAGTTGTTGATTGCAAAATTCCCAGATATGCTGCCAGGCACGTTGTCTCCGCAGCCGGCTGGGCTGACTGATATTGAATAGTCTTGGACATCATCACAAGCCTGGCTTGCTGGTACAGAATATGACGGTCCGGGAGCGTAAATTGTCAAACTTACGGTCTCAGTTGGCTTCTCAATTTCGTCATATGGTGACCAAGAACCAAGGCAGTACAATCTTTGTGTATTAGGATTATAGCCCCAGCTGGCCGAAATTACACAGGCTCCAGCGAAATTTACCGTTGTGCCTGCACCGATTATAACAGCCATAATTTAACCTCCTCATCGTAGTCTTCTACTATTACAGTGGTTACATTATTCCTTTTCTTTCTAACCGTTAGCTCCTTTGCACGCTACATAAACTTCGTAGTCACACTTATCTTTCTTTTCACAATTTCTGCAATTCTCTCGTTTATAAACCTCCAACCTTGCCTTGAGCTGCCTGTCGTTCATGTATTTCGCCCTTGCCATTAAATCCTTTGCGCTTCTTTGCGTTCTTCTTTTTCCGCAACCCGAACAACCCATACTACACCTCCTAATTTGTTGTTGATATCAACGTAACGTGAATTTCATACCAACTTGTGTTTGGTATCTGGTTCATTGATGCGTTGGTCACGAAGCCGTTAAAAGTCTGACCGCCTGCGCTTATTGGAATTGTAGCATCTATCTGATCCATGCTAGGGCTATCTGACACTATGGTATATGTTACAGTGGCTATGCCCATGACATTGAAATTTATATTTAAAGATGTACATTCTATAAACGCTGTTGCCATCCTTACCTCCTAAAATATATCGTAATCGCCCTCGTCGACAAACGTAGGACTGTATACTATTTTTCCTTGAAAAGCGTCTCCGCCGGCAGATGGTAAGCGCGAATAACTGGCTGATATCAATGTTGCTCCTATAGTCTGCCCTCTAAATTGTTCGCTGCCTACAACATCCTCAGTATATGCAATAATATCAATATCATTCACCTCAGCCTTGAAGGTGTGCAACACAAAACCTCCCTGCACAGGCATCGGAGCTCCTGCTCTCAATCTATATTGTTTTGTTCTATATACTGTTGCCATTTATACCCTCCTAATCCTTTACTTGAAACACAAAAGAATAAGACGCTGTCGGTATTTGGCCTGGTTGAAGATTTAGGTTAAAACTCTGCAAATACCATTCTGGTGGCCCTATACCACCTATTCTATCAAATATTACTCCATCCTCAGTATTGGCACTAAAACTGTATGGAGACCCGTTGTATAAAAACCCATAACCGTCTTCCTGCTGCTCGTAAAAATACACCGTAGCGGGGCCGGAGGAAGACGAGGCTGACGCAGTATTGTATTTTATATCTAGACTCTGATTCAGGCTTGCTAAGCCATCCACATTTCCAGCTATGGAAGATTTACCGGCTCCGGCGAATATGAAATAAACTGTATCTGTATCGCAATCATAACGCCTAATCCAAGGTATTGAAACGCTTGCCTTGCCTGGACATCCTATATGAATGTTATTAGTTGCATATCCTGTCACAGAAACTGTTCCTATGGTGGGGCCTATAACCAACTCATCGCCTATCTTGTTTGCTTCTGTGCTACTGCTCATACTTAAAGAAATTATGCATTCGTCCTCAATGGGAAAATTTCCAACTAATTTACAGCAATCGAGGGCCATTTATTATCTCCTCCTATTATGTTGTATCATCACTGAAATACGTACCATAAGCAGGACCGCCTTGTACGATTGAAGAGTGGTCGTGAATTGGTACAGAGTCAACAATAACTACGCATTTTTCTCCTGTTGGAGTATACCACCAAACCCTATTCTTTTCTGCTCTCTTATGTTTATATATTACAGCTGCTTCTCCTTGCACTGCCGTTATCTCACCAACTTTTTCGTCTTCGACATAAAAACCATTTGTAAATTCCTGCTCCGTGTCAGCATCTATTTTTAAGGGATCTTCACGAGAAAACCAACTATCGCCAAGCTCTGGATAGTCTGGTACTGTAAGTTTAATCTGCATTCCAGCTAATAAATAAACTGATACACTGCCGGCCATTTATACATGTCCTCCATTATGATTGCTGATATCTAACTTCCACAACAGGATTTTTCAGCTTGTAGTCAGTTGAGGCTTTGTCTATACCGCTAAAAGGCGTAGTATCACTCATAGTCATAGCACTAGTTAGATTTACGTTTTCTTCAATATCCGAGTCAGAAAGTGTTAAAATGTCCTGAGCTTTATATTTGAATTTTCCACTTTTTAGACCTTTTCTGTTCACACCATCTATAGAAACCCATGCGGCTCTAGAGGCTTTACAGCGCCTGGTAAACTTCTTTCCCTGAAGCAAGCTTAGGACGTCTGCGCCTCCTATGTCTATTATAACGTATTGCGGGTCATCAAATGCAGGTTTTAGTGTGGCCTTTCTAATTATACCAGAAAAAATAAGTTTTTCCTGACCTTCACTACCTGCTTCTACCCTAACCTGGCTGCCTGTTATAATTGTAGTTCCTGCCAAAACTTTTATCGAAGCGTCAAACGTAGACACCTGGCCCCTTGTCTTGTTTACGTTAAAACTCAAAACAAACGGCGTTTCAACAGAAAAACTTCCAACAGATATTGTAGCCCTTATTTTTACCATCTCTATAGACATTTTGTTATTCCCCCACCGGATTGTTGTGGATTGTACAAGATACGATGTCGCCTGCTCTCAATATCGTAGGATGAAGGTTTATAGCATACGTATCACCATAACCATCTATTCTTACCTTAAAAACTACGTTGTTTCCTTCGTCTTGTATAATAGTACCTTGCATCCCGCTAGCCTCGTTCTGCTGCTTGAAAGTTACTCCCTGGCTAAGTTCAGAAAAATTTCCTATAACTTTTGGTCCTGCGTTCACAGATATAGTATAAGCACCGCTATCACTATAAGAATATCTTATACTGTTTACAATACCAGCAGGAGTCTGGTCTCCAAGCTTAGGGTCAGAATCGGGCCCGCAGGTATATGTAGTCTCAATCTGTGTTTCACCATTCATATAATCATATAATGTCTTAGATAGTGTCTTTATTTCTTCTTCACCCAAATAAGAAAAGTTTAAAGTTAGACCGCCGCCCTGCATAATATCCAATGCTTGCTCAAACTGCGTCTCTGTAAGATCTTGTACTGTTGTGGGGTCGTTATCAGTAATCCCCTGTGTTTGATCTATAAGCTGGCCATTAAATGCTATAGGTGTAGGAGGATCTTCTATCACAATTGGCGCTACTAGTACCTCTAACGAATCAGCTATAAGTCTAGCATTTCCCTTTGGATCAGTTATAACAAAAGATGGTGTATCCAAATCTATGGTAGCCCACACTTCTTCTATCAAGAAACCTTTAATGCCACCTAATGGTAAAACAGTACCCTTGCCATCAACCTGACTGCCTCCAAATCTAGTCCACAGCTCGCCATCATGTATATAATAGTAAGTAGTATCTGTACCATACTTTCCATTATCATTAGATCTAGAGTTGTTAGCAAATACAATTCTAGCTGTCTTATAGGAAGTACCTTCTTGTGGGTATATCACAGTATAATGAACACCCTCACTTAAGCTTAAAGTCTTCTTTGTGCCGTTTGAGGCCATAATCCATACCCTTGTGTTCTCCTCTGTAGATGCCTCTGTATTATCTATAGGTTGGCCCATACACTCATCTAACTCTATACCTACTACAAAAACATTGGAAACACCTACAAAATTATCTGTTTTAAAGTTTCCATCGTGTCTTTGTCTTTCAAAACGCAAACTGTCTGGTATTTCAACCTCCACACCTGCTGTATTATCAGGACTATCGGTATCAAACCAACAGGTGTCTGTTATATTCGGATACATAGTTTGGCGTTTGTGAAGTGTTCCTAAATTTGGACCGTATGACGACGTACCATCATCGCCCACTTTTAAAACAGCCTTGGCTTGTCTTTGATACTGTATAGAGGTGTCTTCGGTTGCGTTGTCTCCGTGGTGTATAAAATATGCATAACCCAATATTTTATCATAAGGATTATCTTTAGTTATATCATATAAGTTATCAATCCCATCTTCAAAAGCACTATTCATGTGTGGGTCAGGAAATACAACAGTGGCCCACGCTCTAAAGGTTTTTTCGTTACAGTTTGCTGTCATACCTTGTGTGTCATACACATGTTTATTTATTTCTTCGCCCCATATTGGCAGCCACTCTATTGGTTTTCGTACAGGTAGTGGCTTTTGGCCCGTTATCATCACACCTTCGCACGGCTCTTTGTAGGTCTGAGTCTGAATAGTGTAGTATATGTCCATATCAGCTTGATTATTACCTACTTCTACAAACTCTACTTCGCCCTCTTCGTTTACCATGGTCTCCAAAAATGCACCTCTTTTAGCGGCCTCGTCAAATAACGATGATTTTATAACAGACATACAATCCAGCTGTTTTATATCTACGTTGTCCAACGGGCCTCCGATGGCACTACTTCCAGGTGCTACAGGTACACCGTAATGAGCTAGAACCTGTACTGCCACGCTGGACCCGTCGCCGCATTCGACTTCGGGCCACTGGTAATCATTGAATTTTGGCCAAAATTTAGTAGGATCTGCTGCCATTATAACATCCTCGCTTCTATAGCTATTCTTCTAGCGTCTTCTATAAGAGTTTCTAGATGCTGTCTAACTCTATTAATTTCGCTACCTGTGCTGCTGGAACTAGAGTTTGCAAGGTTTATCTCTTTTGTTAGGTCTGCAACTACAGAATTAAACCTGGCCTCTATGTTTACCTGCGCTACACCTTGATCAGTGGTCATCTTTGTGTTGACAACTTCAATCTCGTCTTCAAGTTTGCCCTTCAAATTCAACACTTTATCATTTACCTCTCTAACCAATTCTTCGAACGAGTCCATTCTTTCTGCTCCTACGGATCCGCCTCCTGCTGCTTTAAAAGCACTCTTTATAGTACTCTCTAAGTCTTCAAGTGCACCGCTCAAATCCACAGAAATTGTTTCTGGCGCATCAACTTTGATGGATTCTGGAACATTCACCTCTATGGTTTTGTCTTCTATCTTCAAGGTCTTATCTTCTATTTTTATCTCTGTATTATTCAAAACATCTTCCAACCTATCTATAACTTTTTCTAGGCTTGAAGATCCTGTAGCAGGCAGAACCGTCTCGTTCTTGTGTAGAAAAGCCAATTGATTTTCTGGAACACTTCCTATACCTTTTTGGTATGACGGAACTTCTATGTTTGGCATAAGTTTTGAAAATAGTTCTTGCCAAAACAGAGAGCTGGCGTAGTCTGGACCAGCAAACTCTGACCCCATAGACATCATTCCCTTAAAGAATTCGTGTTTTTTGTACTTTCCTTTTTCTTTTTCTACATATTTTTCCATTAATTCTGCTTTTAGTTGGTCTGGTTTCATAACGCCGGTGAACTTAGGCTCCATTACTCTGCCAAAAGTTCCTGGTCCGAATGGCGCTATACCTGTAAGATGCGTAGCCTCTCTTTCTTCAAGATCACTTATCTGCTTAAATGTAGCAATTGGTCTGGCATTTCCTGCGGTTTGATACAACAACTTTGCAAACTCTTTTCTCATGCCAGGATCATATGTTCTTTCGCCTTCTTCTATCCTAAATAACATCTCATTTATTTTGTCTCTATACTGCTTATATACATCAATACGTCCCTTTACATTCTTTTCATAGTCTGCCTTAGACTCTTTACCTGCCTCTTCGAATGTTAGGTTGTTTGCTATACTATCTGGATCTTCAATTTTTCCAATAACACTATCAAGCGTGCTTCTCAATAGCACCAATCTTTGCACAGAACTTCCTAGATCCTTGAACTTAGGATCTGCGGCGGCCATTTCTCGTAAACCCATACCGGCATAATATGCCTCTCGTTTAGCCTTTAAGATTGGTCCTTTTTCAGCATGTATAAGAGGTGGTTGTTTCTGACCTGTGCCTATGTCTCTAGACAAATATGGGCTTATAAGATCTATATCAGGCCTCTTTCCGCTGAGAGCTTCTATGGCTCTATATGTACTGACCTTACCTTCTAGAGGCTCTATCTCTTTTGCCCTAGTCTTAGCCAATTGACGTATTTCCTCTTGTGTTTCTTTGGCTGTAATAATACCTGGAGGCGTGCCGGCCTTACTTGAAATAAGCCTGTTTAGGCGATCATCATCGACATAACCACCCTTTTGAAGTTTTTTTATAGCACCTGGATCTATGGCCACCAATTTATCTTTATATAAAGCAAGGTTGCCAGGATGTGCATCGATAAGTTCATATCCTGACCCCTTTAATCTGGTCTTCATTAATTCAACATAAAAATCATCTATAACAGGCTCTGCCTTTGGCAAAATTTCTACGTCTATGTCACCAAAGTTTCTATGTTTTTCTGCCTGTAACATAAAGGACTCTTTAGGTCGGACAGGCGGCTCTCCGGTGGTGCCAATTCTCATAACCTTATTGCCTGGCAATTCTAAAACAACAGCCTGTTCGCCAGAACTTAAATATTTAGCTCCTTCCGGGATCATAGACGCTATTTCGTCTGCGTCGGCGGACTCCAAAATACGACGTGAGTGGTCATGCACGCTCATACGTTTGTAGCCTGCTGGATCTAAACTCTCCTCCAGCCTACTTAAAACTTTCTTTCCTGCCCTTACGGAAGGTTTCAACATACCTACATTTGAAATATCAATAGCGCCTCTTTCTGATGCTAGAAGTCTCTTTGTAAAAGACCCCATTTCTTTCATGCCCTTCTTGCCGGCGGCTTTGCCTCCACCTATGCCTCCGATAGCAAAGTCTAATAATTTCATAAACTCGCCAATGTTTTGTTGTACTCTGGCCTCCTCTGGTAATGATTCGGCCAACATTCTGCCAGATTTTGTCATGTATTGATGAAAAGGAACCATCTCCCATAAGAAATCACCTGCCTTTTCCAACATACCTTTTTTAGGTTCTGCATATATAGAAGGAACCCGACCGCCGGCCTGCATCCTTGGGATTTCTCCATACTTATTAATGTGCTCTAACGTACCATATCCTATTTCTTTGGCCTTGTCTGCCGCTACCATAAACTCTCCGGCGCTGGCCCAAATAGGAATCTTATCCTCCTTTGGGCCTCCTTCTCCGAATAAACGTCCTCCGGCCTTTGCGGGCGTTGCGTCGCGCCAGCCTCCTTTTTTAGGATTAGTAAGCCAATTCCAAAGTCCTGTAGGAGCTTCTTTCTTAGGTTCGAATTGTTCTTTTACAGCTTTTACGTCTACACCTTCTTTTTCGGCCAGCTTTTCTAAAAGCGCTGTTTGCATCTTCAGCTCTTTGTGCACTGGATCTAGTGCCATTACGAAATCTTCGCCAACAGGAGTTAAAGCTGTTTCTCCGAGCAGTTTTCTTATTGCTCTAGACTCTTCGTTTGGTGTTTGTTGTTTATATGGTAGATGACCTCTACAAACCTTCGATGGTCCATGTGCTTGAGCTTCGCGAAGTTTGTCCGCAACTTGCTGAATTTCCCTAGTTCCAGGGCCGCAGCCTCTCTGAGTAACCACCCTAATTAACTCTTGAGG
>SDBS01002106.1_pt1 | contig 20026 bp, 24 predicted proteins | sample 2277091 | NCBI WGS metagenome assembly SDBS01 (sample SAMN10404972, study PRJNA504765) | marine sediment metagenome | isolation source: marine sediment core GS10_PC15, 163 cmbsf | place: Arctic Ocean: Southern Knipovich Ridge | collected 2010 | reverse complement strand
AATCTCAAAGGCGGCTGCTTCGGCTATGTCAAGTCTTTCTTTACCGCTAATCTCACGTATAGGGATAGTTATATCCCAGTCGGTCAGCACCATTGTCCACATAGTTCCACCGCTGGGTGGGTTCAGAAGGCCAACCACTACGCCATCTGCCGGTGGCTCCGGAAGGGTTGGTTTCTTCTTCCTGAACAATAGAAACACCCCAGCCAGAGCAGCTCCTATACCGAGGACCATGGGGGCTTTTCTTTCTGCCATCACTTATCCTCCCTTTTTAGCAGCCACAGCATCTATGATGCCCTCAATGACTATCCACAGAGCGCTCTCGGCAGTAGTTAGTATAGCTATTAGTGCCGGGTCTAGTTTGTAACCAAGCCCAACTGCTAGGGTTACTATGATAGTACCAATAGCCATCCAGAACTTTCGACTTTTCCATTTGTTATGCGTCATTTTTACCTCCTTATACGAATGCCTCTATTGGATTATATCCATGCTCCTCCGAGATTGTAAAGGGTTCATCTATATCGAAGCCTGGATTAGGCTCCCACAGGAAGTATCCCTCTTTGCTTTTGAGCAAGTTAAACCCGTGCGTGCCCCGGGGGATCTCGCCGGTGATGTAGATGTTGGTGTTGAAGCCGAAGTGTAGCGAGCACATTACCTTGAGCCAGAGGGCGAAGTCCTCGCAGTCGAGGTTCCATTTGCCCTCTTTATCTATAGAATACTTGGGGAGCTCTTGGGTCAGGTATATCCAGCCAAGGATATCCCCCCAGCTGGCCAGCTGTGGGTAGTAGTAGGTGGAATCCAACCGGCGCCCTATGGAATTTATACCCATGTCGTCCAGTTCTTTGGTAAGTTGGGCGGCCGTTATGGAATAGCGCTCTATGATTAGAGGCTTCACCACTTTTGGTTTAAATAATTTACTAAGGCACATATTCTATACTCCAAATTGCTCCCCCTCACTTGGAGGGAGTCCTTCTTTTCTTAATATTCCTTCCAGCTCAAAGACTGAGCCGGCGAGGAAGTTGGGGCCCACCCCAGGGGTTAAAATCATATCAGTAATAGCATCGGTATTTTCCCAGCGGCAGGATTGAAGTCTTGCATAAACCTCTGATACCCCACAAAAGTATAGATAGTGTTTATGCCTGTCTGTCTCTGCATAACCGGGGAATAATGTAGGTCCTCCCCCATACTCTCCAGCTCCTTCGGTATTTCCTGGGACATAAACTAAATCTCTACCTGCGGCACTACGAGCAGCGAGAACCCCTGCAATAGCACCACGAAGGTATTGCCTATCATAATTGGCATCTACTCCATCACCATTTATAGCAATTAAGACGGTATCAAGAAGGAACGCCCTATCCGTCCTCGCATACACATGGAGCAACAACGCTTCGAAGTTCTGAGGGATATTATCGAAGGTAATTGCCGGAGTGTCTTCGGTCAGCTCGATTCTCTCAATTATCCTCTTCGGCACCCGGTAAAGAGAGAGCAAAGAGCCAGCAGCAAAGTCATCAAAGGCTGACCCTGCAATATAGAGCTTATTGACCGGCTCTATATTAGCTCTCCTACCTGACATTACCCTTACTTCCCCGGTCGCACCGGTGAGTTCGTGGTATCCACTCTGAGATAGAAGGTGCGGCTGATTCTGTTTAGTATACTGTGAAATCACCAAAGCCAGAGCTCCGAAGGCATTAGCCGTAGCATTGGCAGCAGTAACTATTCCTACTTCGAAGTTTGGTTGAGCAGCGGAAGTAGCACCACCTCTGCCTACCAGCTCCTGAGTGGGATAATTACCCGCTACAGTATCATCGTTGATAGCGCATATTATCTCATCCTCTACCACAGCAGCCCTGGCACTTCGTAGATAGCCGATAATGGCCAAATCTCCTTCACCCTGGGGGATGTTATCAAAAGTGCCACCGCCTGCATCTAGTATTTCTGCCACCAGGTATCGCTCATCAATAACCCCGACAGACAGGGTAGAGCCAACCATCATTTCATCGCCAACTCCCTCAACGATGCCAACGGAGGTTATAGCATCTGGTTGTGCCCACCTGCCCACTACAGCTTCTACAGTGAACTCACCAGAGCCGCCCAGAGCCAGCAAGACCTTGTGATTAACCGTATTAAAGGCATGGGGAACGAGGAATATACTACCGCCCCAGACGTTGTCGTTAGCCGCTCCGGGTATCGGTGGGAGGTTTATAGCATTGGCTCCGTCGACCCTGCCGGCAGAATCCGCAACATCAACTCCGCTCAATCGCTGATAATAATAATCGTTATCAAAGGGGTTGGAGTTGTTAAACCGCATGAACTGGGTTACAGAGTTAGATACATCGATGTCCCGGCAGTTGGTAATGCAGACCAGATGACGTGAGGTGACCTTTGCCCAGGCATCCCACTCCGCTACCAGCAGGTCAATATTGTCAATAGTAATCTCAATATTCTCTGCTGTGAGCTCAACGGTCTTCAGTATCTTAATCGGTAAGTTCAGCATTATATCCTCATCCCCTCAGAGGGAGGAAGTCCCTCTCTGCGAAGTATGCCTTCAAGCTCAACCACAGTCCCAGCTGCGAAGTTAGGACCGTTAACTGGTGTTATGGCAATTGAGGTTATGGGGTCAGTGTTCAGCCACCTGGCTGACAGAATATAGATACTGTTATCTGAATTGCCAAATAACCCAATACAGTGCTTATGCCTATCAGCTTCCGCGTAACCCGGGAAGAGCAAGACTCCACCATCGAACTCTTCTACTGCTACAGCTGCGCTTACTAGCATCCAGTCCCGGTCACCAATTGACCTAAGAGCCGTTACAGCGCCACCGAAGCCGTAGAGTTCCTGCTTGTTGTAATTGGCAGCCACCCCGTCTGCATTTATGGTGAACCTAATCGGGTCACTGCCGGCAGCCCGGTCTGTCTGGGTATAAACAGTTAATTTTAGAGCCTCGAAGTTCTGAGGGATGTTATCGAAGGTGATAGTAGCCGCAGGAGCATCCAGTTCTATCCTCTCAATTATCCTCTTCGGCACCCGGTAAAGGCTAAATAAAGAGCCGGTAAAGAAGTTGACGCCCAGTGTTGGGTCAAGCTCTATCTTATTGATTGGTTCGATATTGTCTCTTCGTCCGGACATGAGTCTGATTTCAGAGGTAGGTGTATCTTCAAGGTAACCACTAAGGGAAAAGAAGTGAGGTTGATTATCTTTAATATACTGAGAGTAACAGATAGCCATAGCTCCAAAGACATTTATAGTGGCATTTTGGCCCGGCACCATGGCTATTTCTCCATTAACGGCAGCAGAGGTAGAAACATTAAATCTGCCAAGCATCTCTATGGCAGGATGATTAGCGGCTACATCATCATCATTGATATAGTGGAGAACTTCATCTTCTATAGCGGCTTGTGAGCTCCTGGCATAACCGATTACCACCAGGTCTCCTTCTCCCTGAGGGATATTGTCGAAGATAGCCGTTCCCACGCCAGCAGACTCCCATTCTTCAACCAAATATCGCTCATCAATCACCCCGAGGTGGATGGTTGAGCCGGCAGCGTAATTACCAGCGTTCAAAGTGAAGAGTATACTGGTAATAGCGGCTACAGAAGCCCAACGACCATATAGGGCACTAACATAGATTTCAGCTGCCCCATTTATCGCTAAACATACCTTGTGGTTAGTAGTGTTAAATGCGTGTGGTATTAAAACAACCGAACCCCCAAATGCGTCTGCACCAGTTGAAGTGCCTGGAATATCTATAGTTAAATCGATGAACGAAGACCCGATGGTTCTGCCGGCTTGAACACCAGCATCAAATCCTCTTATCTGTTGCACCTGGTAATTGGCACCACCATCACCATTAAACTGCAGCCTGGCATTACGGCCATTTACCGCATCTGGGCTGTGAGCGTTAATAATTACCACCAAATGCCTGCTGGTTACCCGGGCCACAGCGTCCCACTGAGCCACCAGGGTATTTATACCGGTAAACTCAATAGTGGCCTGTTCAGCCTCTATCTGTATGGTCTTCAGTATCTTAATTGGTAGATTTAACATCTCACACCTCTATTTCTTAAGAAATATTATTCGTGTTTTGACTTAATTATCTCTAGGTAATCAACCCAGGCAGTTCTGGCGTTCCCACCTTCTGCTACAACGGAGTATTCAATATAGTGGCCATCGGCAGTCATCTTGTTAGCTATTCCAGTAGTTTCTATTTCAACCATTGCTAGCCATGTATCAATGCCGATTGCCCAATGGGGAGTTCCATCTGCCTCAACCCAGAGAGCCATAATATAGTGATTAGCCGGATTGACGGCGACTACCTCGGTAGACCATTCCTGGCCAGTGCCATCATCTATAGTCAGACGCCAGTTGTCGTTGACGCTCTTATCGAATTCAATATAGACAAACTCGTTGGCGTCCTTATAGAAGCCGAAGCGGAATTCAGTAGCTACGTCTGTAGACAGCTGCACCGAAATCTCAGCGTATATCTCTCGGGCTCTCAGTGCCATCAGGTCCCGAACCCTCGTTCCTTCCTGGTTGCCGAGAACAGCGCCGGTAATGAGACTGTTATGAGATACAACAGTAGTTACTTCATTGGTGCCACCACCTACGGCTAGGGTCGTTATATCGTAATCGCCACCAAAGTTCTGCCTTGATAGCCCTCGGTCAAAGCAATCTATAGTGCGAACATATTGTCTCCAGTTCATCCCCGACTGGCTATGACTTACAGCTCCTCTCGGTCCGAATGGGTATGGTCCCGTCTGTGACATTACTCTACTCCCTTCACCGAGGCTATATTTGCCACATCAACCCCCATTATCTTGGCTGGATTGGTAACTCCAGCTATTTTACCTTTCCAGCCTGTTACCGCAGCTATTGATATACCATTATCAGTATTGGTGAAAAGGTCATCTAAATCATCATTAAACCATACTGGCTGGAACTTGCCACCCCATTCTTTCTTGGCAGCACCAGCACTAATCCACCTCTCATCGTCTTCTGCATCAGCCTGCATAGCTGCCTGTCCATCCCAGTTAGCTCCGCCATTTTGAGACAGTTGATAAAAGACTTTGACCAAAGCTCCATAATCTGTACCACCAGCGTAAGCAACATAAATATCATCATTAACTTGATTGACAAATACAGAGACTAGAGCATAGTCAACGGTATCGGTAATTATATTAGTCTTTGCAGTAATACTGCCAGCACCATTTATATCCCAAGTCATCAAATCAGCAGTACCAACATCATACCCGCTCCACGCAGCAAATATTAAATGTCCATCACTGAGGCGGATAGCTCCATCCATTTGCATAGTAAGATGGTTACCAACCATACCGCCAGAAATAGCCTGCTCTGACCAAGAATTGCCAGAGTCATCAAAGGTTTTTAATGAGATTTCATCGGCATCTGCATCCCAATAAACACACCATACATCCTGATTGTCCGCCTCATTACCCGGGAATAACAAACACTTATCTATTAGAACCTCATAAGGGCTTGCTTTACTTGTCCAAGTATCAGCATCAGGTGAGGTATAGAATGAGTTAAAATATGTAGTAGCGTTATCTCGGTACTCTAAGGCAACTACAAGATTCCCACCTCTGGTTTTAGATATGGAAACCGTAGTATAGCCGAAAAAGGGGGTTTCCGAGAATGTTCCAGTTCCCTGACAAGTTTCTATTAAATCATCTCCAGCAACTGTATCCGTGCTTGTGTCCAAGTAAACATACCGAATTTGATTAAGGTCAAAACTCACATACGCTATATGAACCTTTGTCCCTGCGTCGCCGGCGGTCTGCCAATCTGCCCAACAGTCAAAACTAAGAGCATTGCAGGCAGCAGCTGCAGCTATAACTTGGGCAGCTCCCCAATTAGCTCCACCGTTGACAGTTTTTCTATACACCAAATCAAGAGTAGCGTTGAGATAAATAACATAGCCGACTGTGGGGGAAGTCCAGAAAACACCACTCCGCAAACCTCTTGAGTAAAGGTCAGCTCCAGCAGCAGCATCAATAGTTACATCAGCCATTCCACGCCTCTATCTCAATCTGGGCAGCTCTAATATGAAGTTCCCAGTGCGCTCTTTCTGCTAAGGATAAATCGCTTAGAATCATGCTATCTCCACCAACTCAAGGCTCGGGTTGAAGTATATAATGTGGGTGCCTATCAGGCACTTACCCAACACCTGCACCTGCTCCCCGGCATCAGCTGGTAACACATTATCGAACGCTCCAGCAACAGTGTCACTCACATAGAGCATATCCCCAAGAGTAAAAGTGAGCAGGGTGTCCTCTCGATAGAAACCAATGAGTAGGAATGCCCCCCAGACGTTAGCAGCAAGAGTCGCTCCTGTGAACATAGCAATAGCTGGCATGGTAGCTGCAGCATCAGACTGTGCCAGCCACATCTTGCCATCGTTTTTCACATAACAAAGCTCAGTTCTGGTTATCGTTTCACCAGCCTGTAACACGCCTGTAAGTCCTGACCAGGTTTGGTCAGCGGTGAGATTTGCAATCATTCCGAAGTGTGGATAATAAGTTCCCGCATCCAAGTTATTATCGACTTCTTTATCCCGATATATTCTACTAACCATAGTTCACCTCCTTACAGGTGATTCCAGTAACTAATCGGGCTGACTCTCAGCTGGCAGGCTGTAGCGACCGCACCATTATCTATGGATAATACCCAGTAGCAAGTCCCTGCTGCTGGCCCGGTCGGGACTTGAGCGGTTATTTGCCCTCGGTATACCTCATTCACATAGAAGTCCACACTGACATTGGGAATAAGCACTATAGCAATCCGGTAGGTATATAAAGTTGTCATAAGCACTCCCAAATCTACCGTGCCCTGTGCTCCAGCGAAGGCTTCACCGAAGATAGACAGGTTTTGAATCTCAATACCCATGCCGTCATCGGCAAGGACGCCCTCAGCGTTGGCCTGCTTTAGTTGAACCCGAGCTCTAATATCGGCGTGACTGCCGGTGCCTCGGGATACATCAAACGCCCAGATAAACATATTATCGAAATCGACCCTATCCCAAACCCTGGCATCCACATAGCTATTAAGAAAGGCCGCTGTGCAGTGGACAAGGCCATCCTGGCCTCCGACTGCCGCACAAGCTAACTCCGCATACTGGGGGAAGAGGACTGAGGTGCCTCCTGTGGAGTTATCTGTCCACAGGTCATTGATGGGGACGTGCATATATCGTGCCTGGCGCCGCAGTAGTTCCATAATGAACTGCGGTGTGGCAAAGGTGGGGTTATAGAGCTGGTATTCCTTCCTGCTGAAATCCCTGATTATCTCGGTGGCTGCTGGGTCCAGAGGTCTTATTTCCTCGATTCTGATTACCGGTTGCCCGGGGAAGCTGGTCTGCCCGAGGTCAGGGTTGATAACACCAGCCCATAGACCATTTACGGCGACATGCTGGTGGGAGTTGGTAGCAAACTGTATCTCCACCAGTCCGGCATCCACATCGAAGTCTTCCAGTATCCAGCCATCCTGAGCACCTGCAGTAATAACGGGGGTTACTCCATCGAGGGTGATACGAGTGGCTAAACCACTACCCCTTATCGTAACATCGTCAATAGCTCGGGCTATCTGGGCTGCTAGGGCAAATGCCCCTTCGCCAACGGATATCTCCCCGCCACCGGCAGGGAGAACATCCAGGGCATCCTGAATCTCCATGTTCTCCAGGACTCGGAACCTGCCGCTGTCTTCATACCAGACGACTGCCCCTACTGCTCCATTGCAGTCAAAAACAAACCCGCCGTATATAAGTATCGCTCCTGTGGCATTATTATTAGATACAGTGCCCATACTGGCTACCCTTACCGTCCAGGGGCTGGTTCCGGTCTTTGTAGTAAGCAAGGTAAAGGAATGTTCTATCAGGACTGTTCCTACTAGACCGGCATCGGTAAAGGTGTTGATGTCGGAGACGTAAGTTAGCTCGATTGTCACGGCGCCGGTAGCGGCGTTATCTATATTTCCGCCGTTCATGTCCACATGGTCAAGCATGAGATTGTGGTCCACAAAAATTCCAGCAAGGTCAATATCCCCATTGGCAATATTGCAGAACCGGGCTTCAAATGTGCAGGCGGCTGTGCTGAGGTCAATATCACCAGCGAGGACTTCACAATCGTGCATTTCTATTCTGCCGGCTATCATCCGAATAACATGAACGGCAGCTGGCCTACCCGTGATTTCGCAGTGCTCAAGGTATATGTCGGAGCCAGCATTAGTTACAAATACGCAGGCTCCGGCGCCGCCACCTGAATGGTCGAGCGCCAAATTCATTAGCTGGCAGGTGACATTACCGACTGTTAATATATTGCCAGCGCCCGTCTGGACAATTCTGACTGCCCTTTCTCCTAAACCGACAAGGTTGACGTGGTCGGCCGGGACAAGGGCTTCGTTATAGACGCTGGGATGAATCAATATACCATAGGGGTCGGTAACTGCAGGAGCGGGAGTATCAGCTACCGCGGCATCAATGGCGTGCTGAACAAGCATCCCGGCAATAACTTCATACTGACGCCCATGGATCTTCCAGGTAACCGATGCCGTAGCTCCGCCACAAGCGTTTATATTACCACCGAATATAGTAAAGACGCCGGCAGCGGTCGAGGTCACTGTCGCCACATCCGAGTCCCTTATCACAAAGGCCCCTGTTCCGGCATGGCTTACCGTGTCGACGGTAGTGCAACCCCTCATAAGTAGTGTCGTGGCACCAGTCGCAGCCGATACCAGATCATTCCCATTCATCTCGACGTGGTAAAGAGATATGGCATGGGCGATTGCCTCAGCTGCTGTGGTTATATCACCACCGACAATCCGAGTGTAACTTATATTTAGCGTATGCGCTGCCCCAGCAAGATCTATCCCCCCACCAGCTATCTGGCAAAGGTAAATTTCAAGTGTGCAGGGAGCAGTACTGAGATCAATGTCACCAGCTTGTAAAGCACAAGTCCGCAAGAGGACATATCCCGCGGTCATTACGATAGAATTTACTGGCGCGGCAACTCCCGTTATCTCGCAATTATCCACATAGAGAACGCAGGCGGCGTTGTTGGTAGCTATGCAGCCCCCAATACCTCCTCCGGAGTGGTCAATCACTAAATTCTTCAGCCCGGCGTTTACAGCACCAGCCTCAATGATGTTAATGGCGCCACCATTAGTAATATTGGTTGCCGGGTAGTCTTGCCCCTCGAGTACACAGTTATCTTGAAGGACTATTGCTGCCGCTACAACGAACGTACCAGCAAGCAGAACTACCCTCCCGCCGGTAGCAGGACAAGCCGCTAGTGCGGCGTTAATTTCAACTTCATCCGCCACCCCATCACAAACATAGTCAGCATCGTTCCTATGAAGGGAATCATTAGAGGCTACTACAAAGGTTGTTGCTCTTATATCTTGCTTTATTTCTGGCATTTATTTTACCTCTACTACCTCGGCTCATAAGCATAGTACCAGGGAATATCCCTGTCAGCGCCCTCGTCGGCGGTCTCTTGGACAGTGAGCTGCAGATTCCGACCTGTGTCAAGCGCAACATTCCTGAAATAAACCCCGTCGTCCATTCCAACTGTCCAGTTAAAGGTCTCAAAGACCCGATAGTTAACCGCGTCTATCTGGTGGTAGAGCCTGATATCGCAGTTCTGGGTGAGGTTCACTAGGTCAAGCCAGATAGTATTTAATCTCGTTTCCCGGAGTGGAACGTAGGTAAAGACTATTTGCTCACCGCCGGCATCCAGGTAAGTGAGAGTGCCGTCGATTGTTACCAGGTCGAGCTTCTCCTCGATCTCGGCTACTTCAGCAATAGACATCCTCAACGCCACTATTATGAACTCAACCCCAGCAACTATCTGACCGCCAAAGACTGAAGCCGCTGTCACCGTGCCGAGGTTAGTCGCCCCGTCTATGTCCCTAGCCTGACCGATAAAAGCCCCGGAGGTTATCACCAACACATTGCCGTCGTAGTCAGGTCTTAATGTTAAATCAGAACAAACCAGCGTACCGCCGCCGGCAGCTCCATTGGCAGTAGCCACCCCCTCGTAGCTGATAAGTCCTCTTACTGCTCTTAGTTCGCCTAAAAAGTCTACTACCATTACACCGCTCCTAACAATTGGATTATTTCATCTGTGACCAAAGTTACCGGGCCCAGGGGTGATAGGGTATTGAAGCTGGCGTCAGCTCCATTGACTACCTTTCCTCCAACTCTAAACTGCGCCCTGAAGTGGAAAGCTTCTCCCTCCCCCAGATTAGTTAAATCAACAAAGAACTCACTCCCTTTGATGTAGCCCTGTTGCCAGGGAGTATTAGTTCCATAGTTAGCGTTCAAACCCCATTGAAACCTGGTATCGCCTATCACCCCACCGTCCTCGACCACTATTCCATTGAGCCGAGCAGCATGCTCAGTTATCAAAGTCGCTGGTCGAGTATCAACTTCAGGTAAAATAGTAGAAAGGTAATGTGGGACCTGCGCGGTGGTAAAGCTTCTCTGAGCACCAGTACTCGTTCCCAAATCATTAGTAGCAATAGCTCTAAAGTAATAAGTGGTATTAGGCTTCAATGGATATGCTGTATCTAAGAATGGGCCATCTGCTGCTATACTCTGCCATGGAGTAGTTTGACCATAAGCAATTGTTTCACCCCACTCAAAACGGCACCGGCATATCAAACCCCCGGTGTCCAGGGTGGCGTTGAGCTGGGCGGAATTATTTACTACTCCCGTAGCGGGGTCAGTTTGGACCGTGGGAAGAAACCCGCCTTCAGACATTAGTTCAGGTGGTGTTGCCCTTGAATTGACAATTATAGCATTGTAAGCCGTAGGAATGTGCCTAACTCCGTAGTGTTGAGAATAAGGGGCAGGGTCCCTTTCTGTATTTTCAGTGAAAACATTATCATGTTCACTAAGGTCATTGACATCAAGGTATCCCTGCCGGTAATCAGTATAATTCAAATACCATAATTTATCGCTATCATGGCTATAGACTATAAAGTTGCCAGCTCCAATAGCGGCTGCCGCTAAAGTATCAGTAGCTATGGTGTATGTTATATAACCCGGAGTGACTATCCCACCAAATACTATGGTGCCCAGATTGTTAATAGCAGCTGAAAAAGCATTGAAAGTTGCAAAAAAGTCTGCAGCGGAAAAGACATTAAACGCTCCTGTTGTTGGGTTAAAACTCAAACATCTGCCCCGATTACAAGAACCTGCACTTATGCCATCGTGCCTACCCACCCACGCATATATTAAGTTTGCATTTACATATACCAAACTACGCAGCAGCCCCCTGCCACCCCCTGCCATTATACCCCCCGCTCCAATTGTAACTGTTTGCCCGGATATTGCGCCGGTTACTACTTCCCCTACAACAAAATCTACACTGGTTCGAGGAGCCCCTTGGATATATCCTGCTGCTTGCCCGGATACCCATAAACTCCCGCCCGATATGGCTCCTATAGCTTCTTCTCCTATATTGAACGCACCTGACTTAACGCCCGTTAAACGCAAATCATAATACGGGTTTTCATCAGAATCAGCCCATGTATCCAGGGCTATATTATAGGTGCTGATACGCAACCCTTCCCAAAATACAAAGCCCGCTACGCCATCTTCGCTGATACAAAACAGCATGGTAGGATTATCCATATCATCAGGGACTAGTGACCTGGCGCTAGCCTTGCAACCGTAATTCGGCGAAGTCAGCTCTGTCCATACACGAGTCGATATGTTATACGACCAAAAATTGGTTCCTTCATCGATAATATAAACCATCCCTTCGCTCCGGAAGATAGGAGAAAAGGATAAAACACCAGTAGGAACAAATGGTAAAGGTTCTTCAAAAGTCCAAGCCATTCATTGCCTCCTATGGCATTCCCAATCTCTTGGCAGCAAAGAACTCAGTGTTAAGCGTTATCAGGGTGCCCGCCGTCTGCCGCATCGAAATTTCTACCCCAAAGACATCGGGTATCGGGTCAACGTGCTTTGACGGGTGTCCTGAAGGCTGGGCTCCGACATAATTCCACTCGTCGTGATTGACCCAGCCACCACCAAGGACCAAAATCTTCCTGACCCTGACATCGATTACATCGCCAGCAGCCATATTGGAGAGGTCAAACTCGGCCCCCGTGAAGATATAGGCTATCCCCGAAACGGTGGACTCGGTGAAGACAACAGCATAAGCCGCCGTCATAGCTTTAGCCCCTGATTGTGCTGAGCGCACAAGCCTTAACATTGGTGGTGAACTTACTGCGTGTGCCACTATTTACTAGCCTCCTGTTCTACAGTGCAGAGTACCCCATCCCCAACGATACCAAGAACCGGGTGATTGCATATCCAGATATGATCAGAGTTCTTTACCTCGTATTCGACAGCCTCATTAGCAATCAGCCAGTAGCTTGAATTGATGTTTCTCGCCTGCGCCAGACTAGGTCCAACCATAATAACACCGGTGTTGGTATGGATTGCCTTGATAACCAATTCCTTACGATACGGAATCTCACGGTAGGGTAGCCGAACAGGAGTAGTCAAGGCGGTAGTGAGAACACGAAAAGCAGTTATGTCGGGTGGGTTCTCAAGTTTTAGTGGTACATCTATGCCAAGAGCTGCCCCTACCGTATTTATAGCGGCCACGGCCTCGTCGACACCAGCCTCAAGGTTCTCAGCGCGCTGGAGAATACTAATGAGTGCCTGCATCGCCGGATCGTCAAGGCTAACAACCTCTCCAGTTCCAGCAGGCGCTGCTTGAGCTGGCTTTGGTCTACTAGCGAAAAGTGCCAGTAAGGCACCAGCAGTTATCCCGACAGCGGCGACTGCTGCCTTATTACGTTCTGCCATTTCTTCACCTCTTTACTATCCAATTTCCTCTACTTCTATTTGAAGAGTGACTGGAACGGCAACAGCCCAGGCCATCAGGTCGCCATTGACTTCAATCTCGGGAAGATCGGCTTCGGGGAAGTCAAAGTTTAGCCCGGCGAAAGTCCATATTTCCGGCATTACATCAACGACCGCCCCAGCGGCGCCGATGCCAATGTGAAGCAGGGTGTTAACACCAGCCTGGTTAATTCCCTTTATTCGCTTGAGTCTAAAAGTTCTGGTACCGACTTGCGCGGCGAAGGTGCTCTGCTGGAAGATAGGCAACGCGCCGACATTGGCAGCTACTATGATGTCAACCAGCGGACCTGGAAGCCTGACTCCTTTACGAGCCTGTAAATATCCTGTAGGCATAATATCTCTCCTCCTTTACTTTATCGTGTGGCCCCAGCCCAGCCAGATGCCGCAACGTAGGTGCATGCCACTTCACCGGCTTCGATTCTGCCAATTAGCGGCTTGCTCAATGGCTCAGTAACAAATCGGTAGCCCTGAGCTATGATTCGGCACTGGGTAAGGGCATAGTCCATGAAGTTCGTCGCCTCAAAGAACGGGTGGCGGTCTTCCCAGACAAACATCTCAGTAAAATGCAGGTCTGGATCCCGGTCAACAATCTCCATTCCAACTGGGACCTGCATATTCCTCAGCGAGTATCTGCCATCAACCTGCGGTAGCCAGAGCGTAACCTGAACGTTGTCAATGGGATACCACCGGTACTGTCCGAACTCGTAGTCGAATACCTCAAGGTTTGGCGCAGCTGTTCTAGGCGTGGTCGTCTGGAGAGCGATAGCACCTATGTCAAGGCACTGGAAAGGTGGTATCGGCTCGAAGTACTGAACCTTTACGAAATGCTTTGCATTCCCATAGAGAACGCAAACATTGTGGTTGATGAGGGCGATAGGTTCCATCATCCCCCAACCACTTTTGTGTGGGTAAAGATCTGCCATCTTAGCTTTCCTCCTTTTTTCTTTTTCTATATATTAAGAAAGCCGTTTATTTTATTCTATTTTATCCTGGTCCTGTAAGCGCTTCAGCATGAAAATTGGAAACCCAGGCATCCGTAACCGCATCTGCGGCATTATCCAGATAGGGGTTCTGGGAACCAGCCGCTAGCTCTTCGCGGGCCGCTCGATTGTTACTTATAAAGTTCATAGACCCGCCAAGGAGTACGGTTATTGCGCCTCCTGCTGCATCCGTTCCCATAAGAATATCATTATTTTTAACCGTAATCCCGAACCCTAAAATGCTAATTGCTGGTACAGGGCAAGCGTGAAATAGACAATCACTTACCTCATGCTGTGCACCTTCATCAATCTTTACCCCACTGGAAGTTAATGTCCCCTGTGCGGTATCATCCCCCATGAACTTGCATTTACTTATCTTCCACCCTTTAGCACCTTGGGTTAAACCTGTGGGCAGGAATACGCCATGGAGCGGGGTATCACCACAGTACTCACTACCGAAATTACAGTGGTGAATATATACCATGTCTGCTGTTTCACCAGCGAGGGGTTCAATACCACCATGGGCATCTCCACCACCCAGGTCAAACCCCGCTATCTCAACAAAATCAGCGCCTATCTCGAAAATCGGACTGTCCGCATTACTTGTTAGCGAAACCGCAGGCATCCCATCGCAAGCCATACCGATGATATGCACTCTCGATTTATCAGCTGCAACTTGAATTGGAGTATCTTCACTCCAACCACCCAGAACGATGATGTAGTCATTTCTGCCATTCGCACACTGGGTTAGGGCATAGGCGATTGTCAAAAAGGGAGTATTTGGGTCAACACCATTGTTGGCATTAGATCCAGTAAACCCATGGACATAGAACACCCTGCCCAGTCCAACTGGTCGGCTGATTACTTCTGTCATCCATGCTGGGAAAGCCATTCCTGTAGACATATCATTTCCTCCCTACTATTTAGTTTCTTATGCCGGGTCAACCAGGGCATTGCCCTTATAATTGTGCGCCCAGGAGTTAAACGGAGCAGCGATAGAGCTATCAAGATATGGGTTATTACCCATGGCTGCCGTTACCGACCCGTACATAGCTTTATTACCCACAACCATGAAACCTCGACAAGTAGTAGCAAGATTAATTGCATCTCCCACTGCATAAGATTCCTTGCAAAGTATCGTATTATCCTTGATGGTGATGCCACCGGTGTCATCTACTACAGCAACGAAGTTCATGGCTACACCGGGTAAGCCCTTGAATTGATTATTTTCAATTACGCCACACAATGGGTCAGCGCCGGAATCCCAGCGTATACCATCCCTAGTAATAGTGCCTTTCCCCCCAGGGGTCCCAAGGAAAGTGCAGCGTTCAATGCGGATATTAATGGCATTAAGGTCAATGAATATTCCGTCTTGGGGGGTGTCCGTAATAAACGCGTGTCCGAACAAACAGTCATGGATATGGACTCCCTCCGGTGTTCCATCAAGATTTTGAATGCCCGCAGCGGTGGCCCCACCGCCAAGACTGAACCCCGCTATCTCACAATTGGCGCTAGCTGTAGTCAGTGTGAAAATTGCCCAGTCGCCACCAGCACTTAGTTCAACATAGGGATGACTGGAATTAGGTCTAAAGAAGTTTCCTAGTCCGATGATGTGAACGCGAACTACACCTACGGTTATGGTAGCCGCTTCCTCAGCACTCCGAATGACCATGATGTAGTCGTTATTGTTATCTACGCATTGGGTTAGAGCATAGATAATGGTTGCAAATGCCTGGTCGGGCCTGGTACCTACATTACCGTTGTCTCCGGCAACGCTATCTACCCAAAAGACATTTCCGATACCAACGGGGATTCCGATCTGCAACCCGGGGAATAGATTCGTAAGTAGATCAAGAATTGCTCGGTCAACATTAGTATCCGGTGGCATGTTATTCTCCTCCTTCTATCTTTCTTATCGGGAGACTATATTAAATTTTTATAGGTACTACTACAGTGCTAGGCTCAAAAGCCTTAGTTGTCACTCCAACCCACCCAAGCTCAGGGTTAGTTAAGTGGAGACATACTATTTTCCCAGCTTGAAGTGCTAGCTTTCGATAACGCCTACTACCAAGCTTAAGTTGAGCACCATAGGGAAGCGAACCGAGAAGAGCTGTTACCGGGGCTTCTTCCTCAACCTCTGTAGCTTCTCCTGATATTTCTTCGGGAGCTTCTTCAGCTTCCTCGGGTTGTAACGTTTTCCAAAGGTTGTAATACCTTTGACTGCTTTTCTTGGCTAGCCCCAAACCCACCACCTCAGGGTCGTTAATAGTCTTTCCCTGGCTGAAAAGCGCAAAGGCTTCATCCTTCTTTGACATCTTATCCCTCCTTACTTACTGCTAAGCTCACCATTTAGGGGAAAGCTTATGAGGGCCTTCCCCTAACATTGGTCAGATTAGCCGTATGTTAGGCATATATGGGTATTACGACTGAATCGGTATCCAGTGGTACATAGTGTAGAACCCAATCAATTACTCCGCCCGTAGCATTGTTGTCGCCATCTGTTATGCTGATAATACCGGGCACGAGTATCTGGAAGTTAACACTAAACGAAGCATGTCCCACACCTACAGAGGCAACCCCTGCAGGAGCCAACAGCGATGCTATAGCGCCGTCCCAGGTGTAGATTGTGTCTACCGCGTCGGTAATTATATCCGCTGCTGCGGCACACATTGGGGTCAGACCTCCACCATCTGGCGTATACTGAACCCGAGGTACCGGAGCGCCGCCGGCGATCAATGTAGTGACGATACCATAGAAACCTGTAATTAGAACGTCACCAGCATTTATCTCGAAGATATTCCAGGCTGCAGTACCCAAATCAGTACCCAAAGCCTGACCAAATCTCCGTACTCGACGCCCAAGCGCAGCAGGATTACCATGACCAGCCAGACCACTAATAGCTTGTCCTACTCCATATCCTGGCATGTTACTCCTCCTTGTTTTTTAATAGATTATATAGCGTTAACAAACGCATTGGGGTCAAGTGGTATGTAGTTAAGAATCCAGTCGATCGCGCCGGCTGTAGCTACAACTCCCACCTGCAGACCAATAACACCGTCCACCAGTATCTGGTAGTTGGTATCGAATGGGGTTCCAATCCCTATTCCCGTGGGAGCTATTTGACCAGTTATTGTACCGTCCCAAGTATAGACAGAATTAACTACATCAGTATCAATTGAAGCGGAGATGGCAGCCATGTCCGTTTCCACACCTCCGACAGTCGGGGTATGGACCGGTCCCATGGTGCAGAGAGCAGCGATAAGTGTGGTTACGATTCCGTACATATTGGTAATCATAACCTCGCCACCAGATACCCTGAAGAGGTCAACTGTTTCGACGCCATCCAAGTCGGCAAAAGCGCCTACTCGTATTACGCGTCGGCCGAGTTTTGCTGGATTTCTACCACCAGCAAGGCCCTTTATAGCCTGTCCGTAACTCATTTTTTCCTCCTTCCTTCCTTAATGAGTTGAATTCGGGGGAGGTGTTACCCTCCCCCGATAAAAACCACCAGTACGTTGTTAGCTAACCGTGCCTCCTGTAGGCTCGATGATGAAACAACCGAACGGAATGTGTTCTTGCCCGGCGATGTTGCCTGTGGGATAAACCTCGATGTAGAGCCAGGACTGTGGACCATAGACGATTGGCTCGGAGAAGTAGACATCGGGTTCTATCTTAGCCATGGTGGGTAACTGCAAGTAGAACGAACCGAGGGTTGTGGCGCCAGCGGCGCCCAAGCGGAACCTTACCGCGTTTACTACCGGGGCATCTTCCACGTCGGCAAATTTGTAGAAGACTGCTATCTGGTTATTGTCGAGCTGCCTCTGAGTTCCTGGAAGAGCACCAGCACTGAATGCTGAGCACCACGCGTTAGCTGCGGGGATGACCATACTTAAATAGTCTTCGGTTACCCATCCTGCAGCCGCTCCACCAAGGTCATCAAAAGGATACGCTTCTCGGGCTACCAGCTCTTCTCTGGTTGAGGCTAGACCGAGCTTCATGCCCAGGTCAACGCCCTTATTGATAGCACCGGCAATAAAGTTTTTCCGGTCGGTCAAAGTTAGCTCATTTGTTGGGATTGCATAACTCATCTGTTTATAACTCCTTCAAAGCTATTTGCGAGTTTACTTAGACCAGTCTCACTCCCTGAAGTTCAGTCTCTCTGGCGGGCGCCGGGTAGCGGGAAACCCTACTCATAGAAAGCCGTTTGCTCACCGGAGAACCAGAGAACCGGTCGTAGATCTTATCAGCGGTCAGTGGTAATGAAGAAACGCCGATATTCTTGATATAGTCTCCGCCCCAACCCATCCAGGCAGCGACATAACCAGCAACAGTCATGCCGTAGACAAACCAGTCGTGCTGAACGGGGAAGATTGCCCTGGTGCCGATATTGACGGCAGCTACCGTTAAAGGCGCAGCCACATCGGGAACAACTCTAATCATAGCTACACTCTCCTTATAAAGAGTTGGGTCGCTTCCCCAATAAAAAAGGAGGGTCGCCCCAAATTCATTGAGGTTGCGACCCTCCTTAAAAACTTACCTCTGATCGGCCTGGAACTCTTTTTCTATTTTGTCCCAGAGGTGTATGCAATCATCATCATAAACACATTATTTAATATTTGTCAAGTCTTAGTTTTTTTCGGCATAAATGCCACAGCTGCCAGAGCCACTCCCCCACCGATTAAAATTATCGGCAGCCAGTTGACTTTCTCCTCCGGTTCCTCTGGCTCTTCTGGCTCTTCTGGCTCCTCCGGTTCCTCTGGCTCCTCTGCAACTACAGTACACAGATGCCCATTGTAGCTATCAACAACAACCGGGCTATTTGGATTCATAAAGAGTTTGACATCTATGTTGTATATTCCCTCCTTGAAGAACTCGAAACGCCCGCCAATGAACTCATGGTCCTGACCAGCACCAGTATTGCTCCACTCAATATCCTTGTTGTCAGGATAGAGTTCGACTAACAACCCATCAGGATCTTCTATTACCCATGAGATCCCTAATGCTTGGGACAAAATAGTGTTATTCTGTCCCCAAATGTGAACCAACCCCTTTTGGCCGATAGGCACGCTAGAAATGAGCAGTGCTTTATTGGACGGGGATGTCACCCCTAGCTGAATCATACTCTAACTCCTTCTTAACAATGGTTCCCGCCAGTGCTGTAATAATAACTAAAACCCCAATATAGCTGGCAACTTCAGCTGGGGAAGCAGAGTTCATAAAAAGCCCTATTGCTATTGTCCAAGTCCCAGCCTTGTTTAGGTTAAATTCCCCTGGGCTGATAAATTCGTGAGTATCACCTGGGTTCACATCTGTTGGGATTGGCCACCCCGCCCAGTCATCAGTGTGAGTTTCAACGACTATTCCATCGGGGTCTTTAACCACCCATGTACATCCCATTGTCATAGGGATAGCCATATCGTTGCGTCCCACAACATGAATCTTACCCTCGGTACCAGCGGGCACACCTGATATTTCGGTGCTAATAAACGGGAATCTCTTGTCTGTGCTCATTGTACTCCAGCTCCTTCTTAACAATAGAACCAACAAATTCTTCGACAGGTGCTGCTAGACTGACGACAACTTTAGTCTCGTAATTATCGAAATCCCAATAGTCAATAAACCGATACACCAAAACTACAACGGTAGTATCCCAAGAAGGCATGGTAAAAGACGCACTGTAGGTTTTGGCTACCCCGCTTCCAATAACTTCCTCGAAGTTACCGATTAACTCATCGGGAGCGGGTACCGCATTGACATCTCGGACCGCCCATATCCTCACTCTGAACTGGTAGGAATCCGCCGCGGTATTCGTTACCCGGGCAGATACCGAAACCTGCTTACCTTCTACAGCGCTATCAGGAGCGGTTATTTCAATGGAGGTTGGTTCAGGGGCTAAACTCTCAAATTGCTCTGTAGCCACATCGTAATCGTAGCTCCCGTAATCGGGAATGAATACTTCCTTATAGGTAGGATCTGGCTCATCATCAGTGAAGGGCTTGATAGGTCGATATGACTGAACCGAATAGAGCTGCTGCACAGTGCCCCCTACCACACCGTCCTTCCACCTGGTGATTGTCAGGGAGACGACTCTTAGGGGAAACATCGCCCCGCTTGGAATCTCAAAGGCGGCTGCTTCGGCTATGTCAAGTCTTTCTTTACC
>SDBS01002105.1_pt1 | contig 20038 bp, 11 predicted proteins | sample 2277091 | NCBI WGS metagenome assembly SDBS01 (sample SAMN10404972, study PRJNA504765) | marine sediment metagenome | isolation source: marine sediment core GS10_PC15, 163 cmbsf | place: Arctic Ocean: Southern Knipovich Ridge | collected 2010 | reverse complement strand
TTGAGAAATTCCGTCTATAATTACTTAATTTCGCATATAGGTTTTTTTGGATTAAATGATCAAACAATAAAATCCTCCGAGATAGGTATTAATTATTTTATTTTAAAAGAATTATTTTTAGATGATTTGAGCGCTTTACAGGATGTATATTACTATAGACGACAATTCTGGGGAGAGAAAGATGATTATGAAGTCAAATCAATTGATGGTTTATCTTTATTAAGTAGAAACATAGAATACAGCTATGAATTTGATCAGAAATCTTCAGAGGATATAATAATAATTGAATGGGATTTAACAAACAAGCCCATCCAAGGGAGTATACTCACTGCTTATGATTCTCAAATTATAATTCCTGACCAAAATAATCCATTATTTCACGATTTAAAACCATTTGATCTTTGCTATTGTAAAAAAACACCAGTTAAAATCGAAAGTAGTATAATTAAAACAATCAATGTTATTATGAAATGTTCTTTTAAGGATGCTGTAAAAAGTGTTTCAAATGGAATGACTTTTATTGAAGGGTATTATCCGTTGTCTCTAATTAAGATGGTATTAAGCAAAGAAATTAATCCATTCCAAGCTAATGAACTAGTAGGTGATAACCCAAATAGATTATTCATACCAAACTATACAGCCTTTATTGAAGCTTTTAAAGAATTTCTGTTTAACTTTATTTTAAAAGACAAGGATTATATCTTTGAGGAATTAAAATTGAACATTGAAGAGAATTCCAATCTTTTATTGAAATTATTGAATTTAGATAATGAATTAGCGGGATTAGATTTACCTTTCTATGAAATTTTAAAAACTCTAATTCATCCAAATATTAATTTAAGAGAATTTAAATCACTGTATTTACGTGAGATACATTCTTTTATAAAAGAAGTTTTAAAAAAAAAGGAGTTTGGAAGTACAATTATATTTGATTTAAAAAAATTGCGAAATACAGTTTTTGTCAAATATTCTAATGAAATTAATGATATTAGGAAAAAAGAATTTGAAGCTGTAAAAATCTATAAGAATTATAAAGAAGCTAATCTATCATACGATTTGTCAGAAGTATATAGAACTTATTATGGAAAAAAAATCCTACATATTCTTCAGACAGAAGATAATTTAACTCTTAAACCAGAGAAGTTTAAAAAATTTCGCGATTTCAGCATAAAATTAAATTTAAAAATTAATATTGTTGATATGAGTACTTAGCTCTAAGATTTATTCTCAAATTGAATTTTTCCATAAATAGAATCATGATCGAGAATAAATCAAAATTTTCCTTTTCTAATTTTTATAATTGCGAATTCTTCAAATCTTTGTTTATTTATCATATTCATATCTCTAAGGAATTTTAAAAATTTTGATGATGTTCCTATATGAATATTAAGTGTTTGTTAATATAAAACTTTAAAGTTAATAAAGAGAAGAGATTATATTTTCTTAACCAGTTTGATTGATTAACTACTTTAAAAAAGGACTAATATCAATAATATAAAAATAATTTACTAGATCATTTTTTCTAATAATTTAGTTCTTTTATCTCCTTTTTCATTCTTAATTTTATTGACAAATTTATATTTTGATAATTCACTGATATAATTTTGAATTGTGTTTCTTTTTTTCGTAGTATTTTTACTAATATCGGAGAGGGAAATGAATTCCTTCTGATCAAACAATGGAGCCAATGTTTCTTTGTAAAATTTTAGACTACATTGTCTTAATTCTGGTTTGTTTTCGTATAACTTCAATTTTTTTTTTAAGTTTTCAATTTCCTTTGTAAACTTTTCTGAGATCCTGTCTAGCATATATAAAATCTCATAAGAGCTGTTTTTGTCGGCATCCATAAGAATAAATAGATAACCTTTATATATAATTTTTTTCCTTTGTTTATTACAAATTTTTTCTGAGATTATTAGGAAATAAATTATATATATTTCTATTATTAATCAAAAGGTAAATCAATTTAAAACTTACGATAATAATATTATATATAATTTATTATAAATTTGATAAAAATTTTTTTATTAATTGATTTCTTTATAAATATTCATTTCAAATACTTTACAATTGAATAAAATAAAAGGATTGAAATTGTCAGAAAAGGAAAAATTGGTATTTAAAGATGTAACTCAAGATTTCTCTAAAGAAACAAGCAAATATACAGTTATACTCAAAAAACAAAACAGAAATATAATAAATAATCTCCCACATCCATTTTTAAAATGGGCTGGAGGGAAGAGACAATTAATTTCACAGATGAATAAATACTTTCCAAAAAATTTTAATAAATATATTGAACCTTTTTTAGGTGGTGGTGCGGTTCTTTTTTATTTAAAACCTGATTTTTCAATTATAATTGATATTAATAAAGATTTAATCAATTGTTATAAAGTTATAAAAAACAATGTAAAAGACCTGATAGACTTATTGAAACCTCATAAAAATGAAAAAAGCTATTACTATAAAATAAGAGCTTTAGACAGAGATGAAGAAAAGTTTATTAAATTATCCAATATAGAAAAAGCCTCCAGAATAATTTATTTAAACAGATGTTGTTATAATGGATTATATAGGGTTAACAGTAAAGGACAATTCAATGTACCTTTTGGTAAGTATAAAAATCCGAACTTTTGTGATGAAGAAAATCTAATAGCTGTAAGTAAGGTACTTGAAAATGTTAAGATAATACATGGCTCTTTTGATACTTGTTTAGATTATGCGGAAAAGGATGACTTTATTTATTTTGACCCTCCCTACTATCCTATTTCAAAAACTTCATCTTTTACAAGTTATACTAAAGAAAATTTTGGAGAAAATTCTCAACAAAAATTGTTTAATGTTTTTAAAAGACTAGATGAACGAGGTTGTAAACTTATACTTAGTAATTCATATAGTGAATATATTAAAAACTTATATAAAGACTACAAAATTATAACCCTAGATGCCAGGAGAGCTATTAATTGTAACGCTGAAAAAAGGGGAAACATAAACGTTTTACTCATTTTGAATTATTAATAAAAGTATATTCAATTATTGAGGAAAAAATAGGAATCTGGAGAAAGAATTAAAAAACTATTATTTTTAATATATAATTAACAGTAGCGAAATACTTTTAAAGAATTTTTTTCTTATTAAAATACCAATAAGATGATTAAAATGAATTCCATAGAGATAAGTAGTGAGAATTCTGAAGATCCAATAAGAAGAGCTTATATTTTTCTGAAAAACCATTCTCGATCACCAGAAGCATTTTCTAAAGATGAGTTTAAAGCATTTGCTAATTACCCAAATCCAGGTAATTTTGATACATATTTTTCTAAAAAACTCAAACATTTTTTAGAAGAATCACCAAATGAAAGTGGTATGTTTCTAGTTTCACGTATTTTCAAGAAATATTCTAAATGGGAAAAATTTAGAGCATTTTACTCACAAAGTACTAAGGTAAAAGTGAATTATATCGAAGAATACTATAGAAATGTAATGATCTTTGAATTCTTTATGCCTTTAACTAGTGAAACCGATTTAAGAGCATCATTAGATGAGCTTTTTTATAAAGATACAGTTAAACTAGCATTAATAAAAATTCCTAACAATGAATTAAATAATGCCTTTAATAAAAAAAGTGAAGAAACTGAAGAACAATATATAGAAAGCGTATGTGAGTGGATCTCTGAAAGATTTGGGGGATATTCAATAGGGCCTGTCCGAGGAAGATTTAAAATGGATGATTTAAAAACTTTTGCTGAAGTTGCTTTAATTAGATCTAGAGGCATGGATTATTTGATTGATGAGACTACAGCTATTGTTCGTTTTATATTTTATGTAGGGAACCCTGTAATAAATCGAGCTTTATTTGATATTGAACAATTTAACGAAAATCAAGAGGAACTTGAGATTCAGAAAGAAATTCAAAAAGAGGCAAATCAAATTAGATACATTTTTAAAAATCTATTTGTTAAAAGTATATTGGAACTAGTTGATGGAGAAGATGAGATTTGGATGCTTGAAAGTGGTATTAGAAATCGATTATATATTTGGAAAATTGAATTGGCTCAATGATTCTAACCAATTTTATTATCTTTATATAGTGCATTATTGTCTTTTTTAATGAAAGGTAGATAAGGTCATATCAATAAAACTTTTTAATTTTACTCTACCACTATAGTTCCAATATCTAATATCTTGCTCAATAAACATCCATTTTAAAATCTTTAATAATACCTCAGTATTTTCACCATTTGTAAAGGAGACTTTTTTCATTTTAATCCTTTTTAATATTCGATCATCATCTTCACATATGAAAACTTTGTTAATCCCATCAATAAGAATGTTAAAAAAAAGACCATTTTCATCCTTTTTTAATTTTAGATCTTGAACAATATCTTTATGACTAGGCATTTTATCTTTATTATTATTAGCCCAATTCTCCATCCAAATTTGAAAATCAAACCCTACCTTCATATAAGCTGGTCTTATTAAATATAATTTTTTTCCATCAATAAATGTCTCAACATTGTATCGATATCTTGTAGCTAATTCTCCAGTTCCTTTACCAGCCTTCTCTTCCATAAATTTTAAAACAACATACTTTCTTAATTCATTTCTCGAATTTATTCGAGGAAGATTCCAATTTATTGTTTTATACGAATAGGGCATTTGTAATTCTCCCTAATATATAAGAGTTAATTCATTAAATAATTCTTTTATTATCAAATAATTACGGATTTAAGAATTTGATTTTTTTTTTAAAATATAAATTGAGTGAAATTAATTTTATCTAGTTCAGATTTTTCCTCCAATAACCGATTTGTGGTTTAACTATTTCATATTTTTTACATATTTCAGTTATCCTAGAATTTGAAATACTGTATTTTTCGGCAATTTTATACAATGGCATCTCCCAAACGAGTTTTTTAAGATTTTCTAAGAAATCATCAGTTATTTTCAATTTTGCTCTATCGATGCATGTCTGTCTCATTCTTTCTGACTTTTCTTCTGGACTTTCAAAAATCTTCCTTTTTCGTAGCATACTGAATTGGTAATTTCTTATCATTTCATTGAACAATTTTGCTCCTAATGCTAAACCCCAGCTCTCTCCTTTAACTTTCTTTTCATTAATTATAGATTCACTTTTTTTATATCTCAATTCATATTCAATATCATTCTTCTCTTTAATTTTTTCCAAAAACTTCCTACTTCCAGAAGATATAACTGTTGAACCTTCTGTACCATCTCCATCATAATACCCTAAAAGAAAAGCAAGATTTAGTTCTCTGAGACAAAGCTCGGGTAATTCAATGTTCTTGGATTTTTTTTTACCTATTATAACCCCATATTTGTTTAGATCTAATGCTATTAGGTTATTTGTAATTACAAATTGAAGTAAAATTCCCCTAGAATCTGGCTGAACATATTTTCTATCAATTCCTAACGTATCAGCAAGTTTGTATACCATTTCTTTCTTGTCTTCATCATTATTGCTCTGACCAAAGAAAAACCTAATATATTGCTTTTTTGATGTTTTATAAGATAATCCCCCATCAGCATAAATATATCCAAGCCAATATGCTTTTTCTTTAGTATTAATCGATTTAAAATAGTTCAGTCGTATTTTTGGATGGTATGCATATATATGAGACATTCTTTCTTTATGTGCTTCTATATTATTTTTAAAAACAAGTTCAGATGAAATATTTCCAATTGTTTTGGGATGGATAAATAAACCAAACAGTTTTAATAAATTGGATATTGCTACATTGGAATAATGGGTATTTTGAATTTTATCGATAATAAAACTAAGGATTTCTTTATTTATATTGACTTTTTTTAATTTTGGGAGGATTTTAAAGTCTTGATTTCTAATTTCATAATCTTTTACCCATTCAATGAAGTTTTCTCTAAATTTCATTCCATAATTAGGGGATCTTCCTGTTTCTCTTTTATATTCTTTAAAAATTAGTTGAATCTGTGTGTCTGCAATATTCTTATAATTTAACTTGAAGGGTTTTTGAAGATGATCAAAATTTTTCGGTTTATTACCATATTCAATATATTGCTTTTCTTTCATTTCTGACTTTAAGTTTTGATTTTTGGAGATTTTAAAAAATATATTTTAGATCTATTTAAAGAAAAATCTTAAAATATGTATATAAACTAATGAAATAAAACCAAAAACCCTTGGAACTCTTAAATCCTAAAATTGAAAATCAGATAACGAGATTCATTTAAGAATTTTGCTACACCAGTTTTTATAACATTTTATAGAAACCTTTAATAGATTTTATTATTATTAAATGAAATACACTTGTTAAATTAAATAAAATGAGTAGGGATATAAATGCAATTAGAACAACCACCTTCATATTACAATGAAAGAATAAGGAAAATGAAAGACAAAGTGGTTAAAACCCCACCTGAAATATGTATTGAGAGAGCCAAATTATTTACAGAATCATATAAAAAAACTAAAGGAGAACATCCAATTATACGATTTGCAAAGGCTATGGATTATTATTTGACAAATATGTCAATCAAAATATGGGATGAGGAATATATTATCGGAAATCGATGTATTAAATTTGTTGGGACTCCGATGTATCCAGAAGCACGAATAGATACAATAGAGCAAGATATCGATACGTATGATACACGTCCAATACAGAAACTCTTTCTGACCGAAAAAGAAAGGCAAATAATAAAGGATGAGATTATCCCATTTTGGAAAAACAGAGAAGAGACGGTTCATGAAAGATTTCAATCTTATTTGACTCCAGATTTAAGAGATATCATGAAAAAAATTGTTTTTACTGTAGATGTGGAACTTTCTAGCGGAATTGGACATTTTTTGCCAGGTCATGAAAAAGTTCTAAAATATGGAATCAATGGCTTAATTCAAAAAGCAAAAGAGAGTTTAGAGTTATATTCAAAAGAAAATGATAAAAAAATATTTTTAGAATCAGTAATCATTGTATTGTCAGCAGCAAAAAAATTTATCCAAAGGTTTTCAAGTTTAGCGAAAGAAATGGTTGAGGACGAACATAGAATCAAGCGTCAAAAAGAACTTCATGAAATCTCTGAAATTTGTGATAATATCTCTAAATATCCGGCAAGTAACTTGAAAGAAGCCTTACAATTAATTTATTTTACACATTTAATTACTGGTTTGGAGGATGGGGGATTTGCCATATCAGTAGGACGGTTGGATCAGTACTTATACCCCTATTATTTAGAAGATAGAAAAACTGGTAAAATTCAGAAAGATGAAGTTCAATTTCTCATCGAATGTTTTTTTATAAAGCTTTCAACTCTGTGGAACTATGTAATTGGTAAAGGAATTATTGCAGTAGAAGGCCCTCCAATTTCTGAAAATCTAGTAATTGGTGGAGTAGATCGTGAAGGAATAGATTCAACAAATGAATTATCCATTATAATTTTAGATGCATACACTCAAATAAAAACTGTACAGCCAACCTTTAGTGTTAGAATACACGAAAATACATCGGAAGATTTTCTTATTAAAGTTGGAGAATCTATAAAAGAAGGGACAAGTATAGCCTTATTCAATGACCAAGTAATGATCCCTAGTCTTACAAATCGAGGTTTTACTCTTGAAGATGCTCGTGAATATGCTCCAATAGGATGTGTTGAACCTCAGCATCCACATAAATCATTTGGATCGACAAATGCTAATCAATTTAATGTAGTGAAATGTCTAGAATTAACATTGAATAATGGAGTAGATATGATAAGTAGGAAAGATTATGGACTTAAAAATTCTAAAGAAATTACTTCTTATGAAGATCTTTGGAATGCATTTAAGAATCAAGTTAATTATTTCATTAGCTATATGGTAAAAACAATGTATTTTCTCGATAAAGCAATTTCTGAGTTAACTCCACAGCCATTTTTATCTGCTTCAATAGATGATTGTTTGGGTCGAGGACTTGATATAACTAAAGGTGGGGCGATTTATGATTTTACTGGTCCTCAACTAATCGGTTTAGCCACAGTTGCAGATAGTCTTGCTGTAATTAAAAAAATAGTTTTTGAAGATAAACTCCTCACCTTTAAAGATTTAGTTCAAATGCTTGCTAAAAACTACAGGGGTGTTTATCAAGGAAGAAAGGGAGTAGAGTGGCGAGAAGTTTTTATGAATAAAGTACCAAAATTTGGAAATGATGATGATTATGTAGATGAGATAGCTATAGATATTGCAACATTTTACTGTGAAACTATTTCAAAGTATTCAAATTATCGAGGAGGAATGTATAACCCTGGAATTTACTCCACTACCTTTCATTTAGCATTTGGAGTTTTTACAGGGGCTTCAGCCGACGGTAGAAAAAAAACAGATTCTCTTTCAAATGGTCTTGGTCCAACAAGTTGTATGGATAGAAAGGGCCCCACTGCTATTCTCAATTCAGTTAAAAAACTCAGAAATGATTTAATGACAAATGGCAATTCATTACTTTTATCATTTCATCCAAATACATTAAAAACGGAGATTTTTATACCACTCATAAGAACATTTTTCATAAAAGACGGCGGTTATCATGTACAGTTTAATGTTGTTGGAAAGGAAACTCTTTGTTATGCGCAAAAAAATCCTAGTGAATATAGTGGTTTAGTTGTAAGAGTTGCAGGGTATTCTGTATACTTTACAGAGTTATCAAAAAGTGCGCAAGATGAAATTATTGATCGCACTGAATATTAGATTGATTAAATGACTTCTTATTAATCATTTATAATAGTAACTCCTTAAAAACTGATTCTATAAAGAAGAATCGCAAATTATTTTTAGCTAATTTTATTTTAATATATATCGATAAATTTAAAATGAACGGGCCTGTAGATTAGTGGAAGATCATTGACTCGCTTATAACGGGTCAAACTTACGCTTGGTTCGCAATCAAGAGGTCACGGGTTCAATTCCCGTCAGGTCCATTAAAAATTATATTAACTTAATTACTAAATATGATAGATTTTAACAATTTATCAAGAGTACATGAACCCAAGAAAATTGAAAAAGGTATTTATGAATGGTGGGAATCGCAAGGATATTTTCGGCCTGAAAAACAACGTGAATTAGGTTTAGTGAAAGATAATAGCCCCCGATTTTGCATAACACTTCCTCCTCCGAATGTAACTGGTGTTCTTCATCTAGGACATGCGATAGTCCTTACTCTTGAAGATCTTATGACACGTTATGAACGCATGAAACAAAAAGAAACTTTATTTCTTCCAGGAACAGACCACGCAGGAATAGCAACCCAAAATGTAGTAGAAAGAGAATTAGCGAAAAAAGAGATTTATAGGAAGAAAATTGGGCGAAAAAAGTTTTTAAAAGAAGTATGGGATTGGACAAATAAATGTCAAAGCATAATATTAAACCAATCCAGAAGAATGGGAGTCTCTTGTGATTGGACACGTAATAGATTCACCCTAGATGAGAGATATTCTAAAGCAGTGATAACAGCATTTAACCGCCTCTATAAAAAGGGATTAATATACAGAGGAAAGTATATGATAAATTGGTGTCCTGGAAGGTGCGAATCTGCGATATCAAATCTAGAAGCTGAATCTGAAGAACATGAAAGCTATTTATGGTATTTAAAGTACCCGATTATAACGGATAAATGGAATGGACCAAAAGATAAATGGACATCTGGTAAATGGGCGGAAGGGGCAACAGATTTCATAATATTAGCTACAACTCGACCTGAAACATTATTGGGGGACACTGCAGTTGTTATTGCACCAAATCATCAAGAATTTTCTAAATATGAGGGTAAAACTGCAGTATTGCCCGTACTCGGTCGTAAAATACCTATATTTGAAGATTCATATGTAGATCCCGAATTTGGAACTGGTGCTTTAAAAATTACTCCCGCTCATGATCCAAACGATTATGAAATTGGAATTAAATATAATTTAGAAGCGATCACAGTTATAGATGAATCTGGTAAGATGATTCCAGAATATTCAGGAAAATATGAAAATATGGATCGGTTTGAATGTAGAGATGAAATTATTAAAGATCTAGAAAAAGAGGGTTTATTAGAAAAAATTGAGCCTTACTCCCATGCAGTAACTCATTGCCAACGATGCAATACTATAATTGAACCAAGAATTTCAACCCAATGGTTTGTTAGAACCAGAACCCTTGCAAGAGAGGCTATGGATGCTGTAAAAAGCGGAAGAACAATGATGATACCAAAAAGAGAAGAAATGCGCTTCTATCAATGGATGGAAAATATAAGAGATTGGTGTATTAGTCGTCAATTATGGTGGGGACATCAAATTCCAGTGTGGTATTGTTCAAATGGGCATGAAATTTGTGAAATGAAAGAACCTATACAATGTCCTACTTGCAATGATAAAACTCTGAAACAAGATGAGGATGTTTTAGATACTTGGTTCTCTTCTGGTTTATGGCCATTTGCAACCTTGGGTTGGCCAAATCTGGAGAGTGAAGATTTTATAAGATATTATCCCAATAATATCCGGGAAACTGCATATGATATTCTATTCTTCTGGGTTGCTCGAGAAATGATGTTAGGATTAGAATTAACTAAACAATCACCTTATAAAATATGTTATTTTCACGGGATTATTCGCAATGATCAGGGCGAAAAGATTAGTAAATCCATGGAAAACATTGAGCAATATGATCCATTAAAAATTATCGAAAAATATGGATCAGACTCATTAAGATTCACATTTATTGCAAATACAATACCCGGTAAAGACTTAAACCTTGGAGAGGGGCTTCTCAAATCCTCAAAAAACTTTTGTAATAAGATCTGGCAATCAACAAATTTTATTTTGGGTAATCTAGATAAAACAGAAAAGATCGAAAGATTTTCAGATTTATATCCAACGGAAAAGCTTCACATTGGAGACCGTTGGATTCTTTCAAGATTAAACAAGATGATCAAGAAGGTAAATAATTGTTTTGAAGAATATCGTTATATAAATGCTGCTCGGTCCATACGCTCATTTTTTTGGGATGAGTTTTGTGATTGGTATATTGAAATTTCTAAAATTCGGATTTATGATGAAAATGCACGAGATAAGATAACTCCAATATCTATTTTACTCTATGTTTTAGAAATAACACTACGCCTTCTCCATCCCATAATCCCATTTTTAACAGAGGCTTTATGGCAGACATTACCTGAAATCGTAAAAGATGGGCCTGCTTTAATTGTAGCTAAATGGCCTGAGTTTGATGAATTATTAATAGATGATATGCTTGATCAAGATTTTGGTTTAATCACATCATTAATTCATGAAATTCGACGTATAAGAAAGGAATTTAATATAAAACCTGGTTTGAAAATACCTTTAATTATACAAGCTGGTGATAACCGAGAATTAATTGAAAATACAGCTTCTGAAATTATCGCCTTATCCCACATAGATCGAAATCAATTTAAAATTGATGAAACTGATGTACCTAAACATTCTGCCCGAATTATCCTTCAAGGAATAATAATATATCTTCCATTAGAAGGAATAATTGATTTAAAAATGGAAATTGAGCGTATTTCAAAACAAATTAAATTAATTGAGGATCAGACCCAAAAAAGCGAAAAAAAATTAAGTGGCCCTTTTTCTCAACGAGCAAATCCAGAAATAGTTCAAAGAGAGGAAGAAAAACTAAAAAAATTAAAGGAAAGAAAAGCGATCCTAGAAGAACAACTTCAAATTCTACGTTAAAATGAGACAAAGAAGAAATAAAACATTTTTTTGAAAAGTCAAATATTAAATTTTATTTCTACCCATAAATCAGCTAATTAAGGGAATATTTTTAACTTTCATTACCATCAGAGTGTTTATTGGCCGATTCTGGTTCAATTCCTAATTGTGCAACCATTTTACTTTTCATTTGTCTTATATCTTTAGGTAAACCAAACATGTCAGCATATTTATCAGTGGTTGTTAGTTCTTGAGATCTCCCTTTTTTTATAGCATTTATGAACTGGTTATCTATAAGATATTTCACGTGTTCATAAGCACCACTACCTCTTAATTTAATCACCATCGATTTTAATATTGGTTGTTTTAATGCTATAATTGTTAAAGTTCTTAAATATCTTTCAGCAATAGCACCACCTTTAGCAAATTTAGAGACTTTTTCTATATATTCTGTCCTAAGACTCATTTGATATGCTTCACCAACTTGATTAATTACTAGAGCTCCAGATCTATCTAGATAATCAATTGCAAGCTCATTAACTAATACTTCAACCTCCTTTTTAGGAAATTCCAATTTATTGGATATTTCTTCTATTGTTAAAGGGCTACCTGCAGCGTAAAGAGATGCTTCAATTAGATTTCGATGAAAATCACTTACTTGTGTTTTTAATGCCTTATCATTTAATTCTTGACTTTCTGTTGAGGTTTCTATCGATTCTTTTTTTATTTGATCTTCCTCATTTAAATCTTCATTAATCTTTTCTTCGACAAGATCTTCGGATAATTCATCAGACTCTTTAAAAGTAATTATATTTTCATTATGAATTTCTTTAAAAACTTCATCTGCTTCATCTTTAGTCTTGTTCTCACGGTTTTCATCCAAATTTTCCTCTCTATCCTTCATTTTCAATATATAGAATTTTATTTTTTATTTAATATTAACAGAAATATCTTTAAAATCTTTATCTTGAGATAAAGTGAGTTTATTTCCAGTCGATAAAAACAATAACGCTAAAAACATCTTTACTAGAGAAAATTTTCTACCTATACTACCTTTTTCTTCATTCATTATGATATTTAATAATTCATTGAAACTTGTTTCTTTATTGTTTAAACTAATAGTAGCTTTTATTCGATTATACCACGATTCATGTAATTCTGCTACTGTTTGCTCTTTACCGGTAATATGTTTTAAAAGTTCTTTTGGTAATTGAGCTTTAGATTTCATTTGTACTCTATGTTGTTTGACTTCATCTCTTCTCATCCTCCGTCTCTTTAGCTTTTCTTTATTCTGCATAACTTCTATTATCGCTGATCTCATAGCATCGAATAGTTCATCTTTTGTAGCAATTTGCAGTTTAGGTTGAATCGGTTGAGGTAGTGCTTTTGGTATTGATCTTGAATGTCTTTGTCGAAAACTTTCTAATTCTTCTTTCTTTTGAATTTGTTCTTCTTCCCTAATAATACTCGAAATTTTATAATGATGTAAACTAGCTGAAGTCTTAAGAGCAATTCCTGAAATCTTATAATTTATTAAATTTTCGTTTAACATCTCACTAAAAAATTTATCAACCAAACTTGAAAGATCATAAAATGCAATATCAGATTCCTTTGCTATTTCTGGATCTAATAAACTTGAAAATGGAGGTTTTTGCCAAAATTTCAATTCTGTTTTTTCTTTTCTCATTAAAGCAAGATCATCTTCTTCCTCTTCAAATTCAGCTACTAATTCTTCTTCAATTTCTTCTGGTTCTTGAGATCGATCAATAAATTCGGGATGTGATACAATTTTTTGAAGTAAAGCAATGATATCACTTTTTTTAGATTTTGAGGGAATTTTTATATTATTTTTAGAAGCGAACTCTCTTAATTCCTTCACAATCATTTTATTAAAATTATAATTTTGTTCCGGTTTTAGTTCTTCTGGAATCTTCAATCACCGCTTATTGAAATTAGTTAATTTTTTGTCAAACCTGGCTCAATATCTTCAACCTCTAAAAGATGTTTTGCTTCTTCTTCCAGATCTACGCTAAAAATGTCTGTGATACCGCTTTGCTGCATAGAAACTCCGTATATACGGTCAGCATTCACAATGTTTTCTTCTCTATGACTAATTACAAGGAACTGAGCCTGATTTGAAAATTCCTGAATCACTGTGCTCACACGGTGAACGTTCGGGCCATCGAGTGCTGCATCGATTTCATCCATAACATAGAATGGCGCGGGATAAAATTCTTGAACTGCAAATATAAAAGATAAAGCAACTAAAGTCTTTTCACCTCCGCTCAAAATCTCCAAACTCGAAATCTTTTTTCCCCGAGGTCTGGCTTCAATACTTATACCTCCTTCAAAAGGTCTATCTGGACGATCAAGTATCATTTTAGCTGATCCTCCAGGTGATAATTTTTGAAAAATACGCGAAAATTCTCGGTTAATTTCCATGTAGGATTTCATAAATGTTCTGGTCTTTTCCAACTCAATTTTATCAATAGCATCAAGAATTGATTTTCTTTCTCTTTGAATAGTTTGACGTCTCATGTCGATCTCGTCAAATCTTTCTTTTACAGTATCATATTGTTCAATTGCCTTTAAGTTAACTGGTTCAAGTGTTTTTTTATTCTTAGTTGCTTCTAAAACATCTGATTGTAATTCTGATTCAGAAAGATCTGCTGTTATAGGAGGCAAAGAACCATATTCTTTGGAACGCTGGAATAAAGTTTCGATTTGATCTGTACACATAATTTTTTTTGATTCAAAATTATTAATTTTAGAATTTTCCATTGAAAGATCTCCTTTTAACTCAGTTAGTACTTTTTGATATTGTTTTTGTTTTTTCCATGATTCATCCTTTTCATTTATAAATTTGTCGATTTCTTTTTGTTTTTCATCTTTTTTGATATTCTCTTTATTTAGCTCATCTTTTAATTTTTCTAATTCTTTTATTGCTAAATCTATTTGTTCTTCCGTCTCTTTAATATCTTGACCTAATCCAATTATCTTTTGATCTCTTTCTTTATTTTTATTAAATTCGTTTAATTTTCCTTGGGAACTTTGTAGATCTTTATTTAAACTGTTCAATTTCTTTTGAGCTGTTTTTTGCACCTCTAATTCTGTAACTTTTTCAGATCTTAGAGAATCTATTGTTTCTTGTTTAGCATCCACTTGTTTTTGGATTTCAGCTTCTTGGGAATCTAAATCTTCAATGTTTTTAGAACTATCTTCGATTTTTTTATTGAATTCAATATTTTCCTTTTTAATATCTTCAATAGAATTGATAATTCTCATAACATTTTCAAGTGCCCTTGAACGATCCATTATTTCTTCCAATACTACATTTTTGTCATCAATTTGTTTTCTTAAATGTTCTGTTGTTTCCCAAAATTTTTCTTTTTGTTGAATAAATGAATCAATCTCTTTTTGTAAGGAATTTTCTTCCATTTGTATATTTTTAATGGTTTCTTCTGTATTTAATATTAGATTTTTTTTTTCTTCAATTATTCTATTTAATTTCTGAACACTTTCATCAATTTCTGTTATATTATCAAAATAATTCTGAATTCCATGTAATTCTTGTAGTTTTTCTCTTAATTTTTCTAAATCATCTTGTTTTTTATCAATATCGTCTTGAATTTTAGATATTTTGCCCCAATATGTTCCTTTTAATTCATTTATTTTATCAATTTCTATATCCAATTTTTCAATTTCATTTTGTCTATTGCTAATAATTTCTTGTCGTTCACTAATTTCTATCTCTGCATTTTTATTTCTTTCATTTAATTCAAGATTTCTTTTATTTATTTCACCGAGCCTAAGATTAAATACGGATAAATTTTCTGAATAATGTTCTTTCTGAATATTAATTTCAGTAAGTTTTTTCTCAATTTTATTAAAATCCTCAGTTTGAGAATTAATATTTTCTGAAATTTCTTCAAATTGTTTGTATAATTCTTGACTTTTAGACAAAGTTAATTTTCTTAAAGAAAGATATACATTTTGAAGAATTTCCATTAGATCTTGAACAAAACTATCAAATGTTGATGTAGACTCTTGTACTTCTACATCAGCTGATTCTTTTACTTTATCAATGAGTTGACCAATCGTTGTATCAGCATTATCTGTAAATAACTTAAGTGTTTGCGTGATTGAATTGAGCATTAGTGACATTCCATTAGATTTTTCAGTCTCTTCTCCAACACCTTCAATAGTTTTCATAATATCTATTATATCCAAAATATATTTTTTAAAATCTTCCGCAGACGATTCTATTGCTTCTGCATTAGATTGTTGAATATTACTTTTAATGGACTCAACAGAAATATTAATATTTTGAGTAAGCATATTTAAAATCTGAAGAATTCCAGTAATATCCTTCGTATTTTTCTCATACTCTATTTCTGATGATTCAATTCTTTTTGTAAGGTTTTCTTTTTCTTTTAAAAGCTCTTCTAAACGTCCTTGAATATTTTCTTTCTTAACATTATTTTTCTTTAATTCAATATCTATGTTTGAAACATTTTTACTTAAAGTATTGACTTGCACTTCTAATTGGTTTTTTTCACGATCCAACTTTATCGATTCCTTTTTAAAGATTTTCAATTCTGTGTTGATGCTATCAATTTTTGAATTGTTATCACTACTTTCAGAGGTATACGACTGTTTTTTCATAGATAATAATTCTAAATTTTGCTCATTTTTCTTATAAATTGTATTTTCTTGTCTTAATTTTGCTCTTAATTCATTTAAATTCTTATTAAGTTTTTCATTTTCTCCCAATAATTCCTTCACTACTTTCTCAGTATCTCTACCTTTACTTAATTCTTCAATTTTTTTCTCAATAGACTCTTTTCTTTCATTTAATTCATTTATATTACTATTATTCATAGTAATTTCTGTATTCAATGATGATAATATAGATTGAAAGTTAACTAATTTTGAATCGTATTGACTTTTTTTTATTTGAAGATTGCTGATTTTTTTCTCTAAATCTTTTTGATTTTGATTTTCTTCAGAAATTTTAATTTTTAATCCATCAATATATTTCCTAATTTCATTCTCTTCCTTCTTTGTTACCTCAATAGCTTCATCTACACTTTCAGCATCTTTTTTTAATTTACTCAATTCATTTTTTAATTTTTCCTTCTTATCTTCATTTTTTTTTATATTATCTCTTAATACATTGATTTGGGCTTTATTTGAAGATATTTTCTGCTGAATTTTAGAAATATCTGATTTATAATTTGATTTTTCATCTTCATTTGTCTTTATTTTAAGATCCAGCTCAGCTTGATTTTGTTGTCGTTTTTCTATTTCTTTTTTAGCGTCTTCAATATTATTTTCAAATTCCGAAATATGATTTGATACATCCTGTATTAAAGAATCAAAAGTTTGACCTTCCTCAAGCACCATTTGTTTACTTCTTAGAGTCTTAATTTCTCCACTTAATTTCTCAATTGATTTTTTGTCTAGATTTAATTTAGTTTGACTTGAAGATATTTGAGTTTTTATTTGGGTTATATTTTCTGTTATCTCTTCTCTTTCTTTTTCATTTTCAAAAATTGTTTTTTGAATATTATCCATAACAAGGGCTTCTTGTTGTAAAATATCTTCTTGTCGATTAATCTTATCCTTTAGTTCTTCAATTATTTTTGAGGAATATTCAATTTTTTTCTCTAATTCATCTTCTTCTTCTCGTAATTTAGAAATTTTCAATGCAATTAGTTGAGAATTTAAAAAATTTATTTTTTCGTCAAATTCTTTCCATGCTAAAGCATCATTTTTCTCTTTTTCAACTTTTTTAAGCTGAGTAGATACCTCTTTAAAGATCGCTTCAAATTGACCTAAATCTCTTTCTGCTTTTTCTAATTCTTTTAATGTAGCATCTTTCATTTCATCGTATTTTTGAAGTCCTATCAATTCTTCTATGAAAAATCTACGATTTTCCGCATTCATGTGTGTTAGCTCAACAATTTTTCCTTGAAGGACAAATTGATTGCTTCCATCGGGATCAATATTCGCTGCTGCTAGGGCATTAAGTATTTGTTGGCGAGTAGCTTTTTTTCCATTCATTTTATAGCCTCCACCCCCGCCTTTTTTGATAGTGCGCGTTATTTCGAACGTATCTGTACCTCCTGGAAAAATATTTTCACTATTATCAAAATATAAAGTAACTGCGGCTCTTTGAGAAGGATTTTTTCCTCTCGAACCTGCAAATATAAGATCTTCTAAACTTTTAGCTCGCATGGTTTTTTTGGATAATCTACCTAAAGAAAAACAAAGTGCATCAATAATATTAGATTTACCTGCGCCATTCGGACCTACAATACAGGTAAAACCACTTGAAAGTCTAATGGTGACTGTCCGATCTCCAAAAGATTTGAATCCGCTCATGGAAATTTTTCTAATATAAGTCAAAACTTATCTCCAATCTTCTTTTATTATTTAAAAAAATAGAGTGATTATATCTATATATATAGTAGGTATCATAAAAAAAAAACTTTTCTACATTTTCTGTTTTTAATTGTTAATCCTAATTGATCTATTTTACAGAGTATTGAAAAACACAAATAAAATTTTAAGAAAATTGTTGTTGGTTAAATTTAGTATCAATTATGACCTGTAATTGTTTAGGATTTATTAATATGAAGTAAAATTCGTCATTTATTGCGTTGTAAGGCTTATGATTATCTAATTTGATTTTTATTCTTTTTGAAGGTTTTATAATCCCAATATTAAGCAAATCTTTAATTAATCTCTGGAATTCGTTAATATTTTTTTTATACTCTAATGCCTCACAAGAAATATCATATAATTCATGTAATTTTTTAAAAGATATATAATAATTCCTAAAATTCATAAAATAATTCGAAAGATTATCCAAGAATATAACTGTTAGAATGTCTTCCTCAGAAATATAATTTAACATACTAAATTCATCAGAGATTTGAAAAGTATCAAAATCATTCTGGCAAATATCTAATAGTTCATAATGACTCAATTGATTTTTATATTTTAATAATGGATAAAGATCCCGGAGGATTTCAATTCCTTTCCCTGGAACAGGAACATACTGTTCACATATTAAATCTGTTATATAGTAGATTAACCCCTTATCAACTTCATGAGAAAAACTTAATAGGGCTCTCTGGTTAAGAATAGAATAGAGTTCTTTATATGAGAAAAAATTTAATTTCTTTTTATAATCAAATTCAGAAAAGATATCCATTGTTACTGGTCTTATTGACTTGCTCACTGTAGATATAAGAGTTATATTTGTATATTTCCCCAATAACAAAAATTTATTAATAATTTCGGGCTCTAAATACTCCATATTATTAAAAACTAAAATCAAATGAAAATCAATTCTTTTACATACTAATTTGAAGACATTCCATAGAGATATAGTTGAATGAAGTATAGAATTAAAATCAAAATCTAAATTTGATAGAGCCGTTATTTCAGTCAATAAACTAATAATCAATTCTTCGAGATTTTTGTCTTTACAATCAATACAGATTTTTTTTAATTCCATATAATCTTTACTTTGCAAAGAAAGATCATTAACAACTTTATTGACTATAGTTTTTTTCCCAATTCCTTCAATTCCTTGATATAATATGTTAAGACAAAATTTATCAGAAAAAGAATCGTTTAAAATCGAAAATAATGATTTTTCTTCTTTTTTTCTATGTAATAAATGAGGTGGGATATAATTTGAATCGAATAAAGCCTTGGGTCCTACATAATTTATATTATTATTAGAATTTGCAATCATTTTTTGAACCGTTATTTTAATTTTTGTTATAATTTAGGTATTTAAACAGCACCCAGAGAGGGGTCACTAAAAGTAAAAATAATAGAGTAATATTAAATGAGAATATTTTTTCTAAAACCTTTTGAAATCTATCAAATTCAGGAGTTTACTTTATTTAAAACAAAATATTGGAGGCTTTTAATAAGATTTTAAAGTTTTTAAATAAATCTATTCAAAGCTCTCAAATAAGTTTTTTAAATTACTGGCTAATATGGGTAGATATTCATAGGATTTGATTTTTACTTTTTTGTTTAAACAGAGCGTAACTAGATAAAGTCTAGTATTGATAATATCTAATTTTCTGAGAAATATTATGCCTTCTTTTTGAAAATCTGACTGTTTTTCGGGGAATTCGATATTTGTAACAATATCTATAGTATTTATATCCCATTCTTCTAATTTTTCTAAAGCTTGAGTTAATCTTTGGGCTCTTTGTTCACATATTCTTTGATAATTTTTATCTGTTTATCTACTTCCTATGATAAAACAGTTTTCATCAAGTGGTCTTTTGCGACTGATGTAAGC
>SDBS01002104.1_pt1 | contig 20048 bp, 18 predicted proteins | sample 2277091 | NCBI WGS metagenome assembly SDBS01 (sample SAMN10404972, study PRJNA504765) | marine sediment metagenome | isolation source: marine sediment core GS10_PC15, 163 cmbsf | place: Arctic Ocean: Southern Knipovich Ridge | collected 2010 | reverse complement strand
ACCCAATCGCCCGAACCGTCGAACTCCAGCGCACCACCTATCTGGCCGGCTACCCACTGCGGGTCGCCTTGCAGCGTGCCATGATTGCCGTGGCCGGACCAATCAACAGCAGTAGTACCGGGATCTTCATCCAACTTCCACCAGCCGACAAGATTGGGATTAGTAATGGCTATATCGGGTATTGTGCTAAAGCTCCAGACATCGCCTTTATGCGTGACGACGCCATCGAACTCATCGACACGCCAGTAGTAGGTCTTGCCTAACTCAAGTGGGCCGGGGGGAGTAAAGGTGTTAATCGGACTGGGGATGCCGACAGTTGCACTGTTGACATCGTCAAAATTGTCGCCGAAGTACACATGGTGCAATTTCGAACCGAAACCTGCCGTCCAGCTAAAGGTTACATCCGTGTCCACAAATTCGGCGTCATCAGCCGGGCTGGGATTATAGGCTATCTGGGGGGGGACTGTAAAGCTCCAGACAGGCCCCTTCCACGGACTATTCGGATCCAGGTCATTGACCTCATCGATTCGCCAGTAATAGGTTGTGCCCGGAACAAGACCGTCCGGAACAGGAAACCCGGGAAAGCCGACAACAAGAAACGTTCCGGGCTGGTTGCCCTGGAACCCCGACGAGTCGGGGGTTCCGTTGTTCACATCGTCGAAATTGTCGCCGAAGTACACATCATGCGAGAGAGCAAAATCCCCGGGCGACCAGGAAAGGTTTGCCCACGTATCCGGATAGAGGACACCATCACCCGGTGTGGGATTAGAGGCAACCACGACCGGGCCACCAACCGATGCGTAGAAACCGGATGGATCGTAACCAGGGGACGAAATATGAATCCCCTCGATTACACTGTCGTTGGTCAGGTTGTCACCGTTCTGATCCAGGAGGTCCGTTATGGCAAATGCTACTCCTTCAATAGTCTGGCCATTATGCGGGCCAGAACTTGTGATGACCAATCCCGTATCTCCAAATGTGGATTGTGGAACATCGACTGACTGTCCAATAATTCCACCAGGCAGGATTGCCTCAATAGAGAAATCCTGGTTCCCGCCGGTTTCGAAGAGAAAGAAGTCCGGATTGTCACGGTTCGTATCGGTCCAGACCGATTTGCCCCCGAGTTCTTTGATCTGGTGCGTGGGGGGAACTTCGTCGGCACGACCCGCGAATAAATTCAGATCAAAATTGTCTGCATTCGTAATGTCATTGTAAGGGGCCGGTTGTGCCGTGGCCACTCCTTCGGACACGCCCGTGACGAGTTGATCAGCCGTTACCGTATAACCTCCGACGGTTATACTCTCAAGCCAGAAATTGGGTGCGCCTCCCGGATTATCCACCGTCGTTACGACAACACTCGTAACCGGGGTAACCTCCGCCTGGATAGACGTAGTTACAATCGCTAACACAAAAAGAATTAAAATAATCGATTTTTTAGACATAACAACTCTCCTTAAATAATTTCAAAGGGTGCTTATACCGAATCAATCGGTATAAGCACCAAGTTAACACAAATCTGTTATATAAACCGTTCAACTTAAATTGCCATCTAAATTCCGGCTTACTGTGCCGGGCGATACAGTCGAATGTCATCAAAGAAAACCATACCTGAACCGCCAGCTTGCAGATTATTCTTATCGCCGAAACCAATAGTAATCGTATTGACATTGGCAAGGTTCACACCCTGGGCTGCAAACTCCTGTAAGTCGATAGGCCATTCTGTCCAGGCACCTATCTGTGCTGCACTGGAGTCACCGTGATAGACCACCGCGCTGCCGTTGAGAGCAACATACATCGGCTCAGCAGCATTAGATGTATCACCGTAGAACCATAGCGACAATACTCCAACGCCTTCTTCTGTCCAGTCACGCGGAGAGACCAACGTCATGACTGCCTCAGAGTATTTGAAATTGTTGTCGAAGAACAACGGCATCGATTGACCACCGCCATGAACAGTCGTAGTCTCAATATAATGCTCTCCAGCGTTCCAGTCCGGCTCAGCATATCCTGCCGTGGAACCGTTTGTCGTGGTCCCATATCCATCTATCCACGTACTGAATATCTCATCCGGCGGATAGTCGTTGTAGTCCTCAAAATCTTCTATCCCAATAGAGTCAGCTACCGTGAAACTCCATACTCTGCCTTCGCTGATTGTCCCATCGGTATTGTACTCATCGATACGCCAGTAGTAAGGTCCGCCGCCCCATTCAACATCGGGCGGAGTGTAAATAGTAACACCCTGTCGGCCTCGATATATACCGGTCGTATCGGATTCTTCGGCATCGGCAACGGCGTTTTTATCAGTGCCGAAGTAAACATCGTGCTGCGACGCATTATCTCCCGGCGACCAGCTAAGCGGCGTCGCCTCTCTGATGTACGGTGTTGAGCCGGGACTCGGGTTTGGACCCCAGGCAACCAACGAGTCACCCCGCATGGCCAGCTTAATCGCTTCCTGCGTTAGTGCCTTGTCGTATAAGCGCACGTCGTCGATTTTCCCGTCAAAATAGTTGCGTTGATTAGTACGGCACCCAATCAACAGACCAGAAGCATCATCATGTATTCCAGGATGGTTAACTACATTTTCCAGGTTCCCATTGACATAAATCTTGAAGCTGGTTCCGTCAAAGGTGCCGGCGATATGGTACCAGCTGCCTGCTGCCCACGAGCGGGTTGCGGTCAGAGGGCCATCAAAATCTCCGCCAACATTGGGCCAAAGGCCGATTTCCCCGGACCCATTTCTATTGAAGGTAAGATGCGGACGACCATTTCCCACCTGCCAATATAGTAAATCTTCCCGCGGGCTGCTATCGTTCAGAGCAGAGCTGGAATTAAACCACAATGCTACACTAAAGGCATTTGTTGACAACTGAACCGAATCAGCATAAACGTTGTCACCGGCGCCGTCTAAATCCAGCGCATCGCCATCATATCCCGCTACCCACTCGGGGTCACCTTCGAGCGTACCATGATTACCATGGCCTGACCAATCAAGGGCCGTTGTGCCATAACCTTCGTCAAACGTCCACCAGCCGATAAGATTAGGGTCAGTAATAGCTATAATGGGCAATGTTCTAAAGCTCCAGACATCGCCTTTATGCGTGGCGACGCCGTCAAACTCATCGATACGCCAGTAGTAGGCCTTGTCTAACTCAAGTGTGCCGGGGGGAGTATAGGTTGTAAACGGATTAGGGATACCCACAACTGCGTTGTTCACATCGTCAAAATTATCCCCGAAGTACACATAGTGCAGTTTCGCACGAAAACCTTCCGTCCAGCTAAGCTCGGTATCCGAGGCCACAAACTTGACACCATTAGCCGGGTTGGGATCATAGGCAATCCTGGGGGGAATCCAAAAGCTCCAGACATCCCCTTTCCATGGACTATTCGGGTCGGTGTCATTGACCTCATCGATTCGCCAGTAGTAAGTCGTGCCTGGCACAAGGCCATCCGGATAGGCGAATCCGGGAAAGCCAACAATAAGATTCGTTACGGCCTGGTTGCCTTGGAAGCCCAACGAGTCGGGGGTGCCATCGTTCACATCGTCAAAATTTTCGCCGAAATAGACATCGTGCGAGACCGCAAAATCTCCCGGTCGCCAACTAAGGCTTGCCCACGTGTCTGCATACAGGGCACCATTAGGCGGATCGGGTCTTGAAGCCGGCCCGACGCCGAGGCCCATCATGGCATTTTCATAATCCTCATCGGTGGGCACATAGTCGGCATCGTCCGTCCACATGAAGACATCCCAGAACACCGTATCATTGCCTTGCCTGTGAAGAATATACATCGTGTTCTCGCCGTCTTGAAGTTCTTTGGTATGAGCCTCTTCGTGATCAGATATGGTCCATGTCCAGGGAGGTGGAGTGTCTTCTTCAAAAATCCGGTGGCCGTCGGTGAACCCCGCCGCTGAACTGGTTCCGGGAAAAGGTGGATCAGCGGGAAGAACCGGGTCACCGGGGTGCCCTTCCACAAGCATAAAATCCGACTGATTGGACGGATTTATTACTCGTCCCCAGAAATACCAGGTACCACCCTTGCCACCGGCTGCACTGATATTGAATGTCCAGCGAATCATACCGCCGGCGCCGCCTGCCCGGGTAATTGCCTGGCCATACGCACCGGCCTCGTCAACAACCGGATAATACTGCTCGGTGTCGGGATTGCGTTCATCGAAATCCTCGGCTTCAAACCAGATCTGGTGTCCATCTCCGTAGTCGGAGATTTTGAAGGTTTCTACTGCATAGACTGGAATTGTCATTAACAGCAATGCGACGAAAATACCAAGTAAAATTTGTTTAGTCGATTGGTGAAACATTTTGTTTTCTCCTTTTATTTTCCAATATAATTATGTCATGTTCTGGCCACACGCCAAAGCACTCGTTGTTTATGAGAATTGCCAATTTCCGATTGCCGATTTAGTATTGAAAAAAGAAAATCTTAAATTCAAACTCGCAAATCGGAAATCAAAATGCTACCTCCTTCCTGATTATAATCCAAAATCCACAGAAACCCAATTCTGCGGACACAAACTTTACCCTCTATATTTATACCAAATTGTCTATCTTGACGTCAAGAAAAACCCTATGATTTCTCGGAAAATCAATAAGACTATTTGAATTTCCTCTTAAAAATGAGAATTTGGCCCAAAGACTTTGAGTAAGCTGGTTTTAAAGTGGGGAAATCTTCTTTTGACACGGCGAGAATATTTCGTACCGGAAAAAGCTTCGTCTTTGTACCCAGGCTCTGGATATTCCCTCTGCGCTTCTGTGTTTTACGCAGTCCTTAATCTATCGCCCAACAGCAAATCCACAAGACTGTAAACAGCAAACCCACCCATGGCCGCAAGGACCGTATAGAGTTGCCACTGACTACGAACTGTTTCTATAGTCTGCGGAATTTTATCCACTAAGGCACTCCCACGCTCGGTGAAACTGCCGGCAATACTTTGAAAAACCGCAGTAATAGTATCCGGAAAGGCTGCCACCGCAACAATCGCGGCAGCGCCGAATACAATACATCCCGCCAGAGCGAGTCTTTCCTGCAGAACCACACGGGCTAAAATCTTTTGCTCTTCGGCTTGCCTAATCCGCCCTAACATCCTCTCGGTAAAATCGGTCGGCACGCTTGGCGAAAACGAACGCAAAGTTCGCCCTAACATTCTATCAAATTTATCATCTTTATTTAATTTATCCGCCAACATCAAAATCTTCTCCAAAGGCCGGTGCCAACGCCTTTTTCAATCTCTGGCGTGCTCTGAACAAATACGTCTTAATGGTATTTTCTTTCGCCTGCATTATCTTTGCAATATCAATTATACTCTTTTCTTCCCGATAATACAATATAATCGCCATGGCCCAGAGTCTCGGCAGCCCTTCGACTGCCTTCCAAACGATTTTCTCTGTCTCTTTGCCTTGTATTGCCGCCGCCGGCTCTTGCACTTCATCGCTCCCGGCCTGTCGGGACTCATCCAGCCCGGCTTCAAGCAGCCACTGCCTTCGATTCTTTCGCAGGTAACTTACTGCTCGACGGTATGCTATACCCCACAGCCAGGTGCTCAATTCAGCCCGGCCGCTATATCGGCTTAACCCTTTATATGCCGCCAGGAATGTCTCGCTCGCCACGTCCTCGGCCTCATCTTCTCTCAGCCCTAACCTTCGGCAGCATAGAAAAACCGTTCCTTTGTACTTATCAATGAACTGGGCAAACGCCCCGTGGTCACCGCTGCGAAGCAGTCGTAACCAGTTATCCTGTTGCTGCTGTTCCCATATCTTATCTACCAAAAATCTCCCCTTCTTCTGAATATTAGTCGCAGCCGGGACTTGGTAAGTTTCAGATTTTCTGAAACGTTTTTCATAAAAACAGTTAGTAATTTATAAAAGACAATAATAATGCCAAAAACAGGAAAAAACACATATTTTTTTGAAACCTGCTGAACAGAATACGCGACCAACTTACAAAAGACGACAAAAACAAAGGGAAAAATAAAAATTAGGGGATATCAAAATGGAAACGAACTGCTATAAATTGAAAGGGCAAAAAATGGAGAATGGTTTCCTAAAAAAGGTATCGGTGGGTTCGCTGCTTTGCCTGCTGGCTGTGGCAGCCGGCTGTAGTATCAATTTAGGAAGCTGCGCTATGCGGGCAAAGTACGAACGAACAGTCCAGCTATCAGCGCCTCTGTCGCCCGGTCCGAGCTTCGCAGCCCAGACCCACAACGGCTCAATCACAATCGCCGGTGCTGATGTTACCGACTGCAATGTTACAGCGACTATTACCGCCCGGGCGACAACAGAAGAAAACGCCAAAAAATTGGCTGAGCAAATTAAAATAAAACTGGAACCCTGGGGAGACAAGCTAACTGCCAAAATTGACAAGCCCACTTTCATGATGAACCAATCCGTGAGCGTCAGTCTTGATGTTCAAGTCCCGATTCAGACCAACCTGGAGCTTACAACTCATAATGGAGCAGTAAGCATTACAAATATCACCGGCCGGCTCAACGCTACAACTCACAACGGAAAGGTTACCGCCGAGCAGATTTCCGGCACCACCAAGCTGCGAACACATAACGGCTCTGTCATTTGCAGGCAAGTTTCAGGAGATACACAACTGAAAACGCACAACGGTAACATAAAGGTCTATTACTCTGACGCCGCTCCATCTGTCTGCGATATATCGTTAATCACATACAACGGCAGCATAGAACTTGCGACCCCATCGAACTTCTCCGGCGAAGTTGACGCCTCGACACATAACGGTTCGATAAGAACAGACCTTCCCGTAACGGTAGTAGGAAAAGTAAGCAAAAATAAACTCACAGGGAAAATCGGCACAGGCCGGGGCAATCTGCACCTTGAGAGCCATAACGGCTCAATAAGACTAAGATAGACAAGTAAACAAATAATAAATCGGGAGAACAAAAAATGAAGAAAAAATATAGCACAGCTCCGGCTCTTTACTTTTGCCTTTGCCTGTTATTGATTGTTACAGGCTGCGATATTCACATAGGCGATTGGGGCAGAGCCAAATATGAAAGAACGGTTCAGCAGCAGGCCCCTCTTGGGCCCGGCTCAACTGTCGTTGCGAAAACCAGCTTTGGTTCGGTTACGATTACCGGTGCTGATGTTACCGATTGTAGTGTAGTCGCTCAAATCCGTGTTCAGGCTCCGACCGAAGAAGAGGCCCGGGAAATAGCTGAACAGGTGGAAATAAAACTTGAGACGGTCGGCCAAACGTTAACAGTCAAAGCTGAAAAACCCCCTAAAAAACGCAGGCGCTCGATAAGCATAAGCTACAACATAACCGTCCCGAAGCAAACCAACGTCGATTGCGCCAGCTCGTATGGTGCGATTAAACTGAGCGATATCAACGGAGACGTAAAGGGCAAAACCAGCAGCGGCTCGATCTCCGCCGAGAACATTCAGGGCTCGGCACAACTGGATACGTCCTACGGTCCGGTTACCTGCAGGAACATCTCAGGTGACAATATCAAAGTAAAATCCAGTAGTGGCGCAATTAATGCAGAGAATATTCGAGGCTCCGCCGAACTGGATACATCTTATGGCTCTATCACTTGCAGGGATATTTCAGGCGGAGATGTTAAACTGAGAACCAGTAGTGGTAAAATTAAGCTCTCAAAGGCTTCCTGTACCGATTACGATGTGCACACATCTTATGGTTCTATCAACGCCGACGAGCTTACAGGCAACTTACTCAAACTGCATTCAAGCAGCGGTGGTATCTATGTTACAGAAGCTTCTGCGGACACAGCCGATATATCCACCTCTTATGGACGCATCACCTGCCGACAGATTACAACCACCGACCTTACCGCTAAATCAGGCAGTGGTAATATCGATATTATCTTTTCGGACTCGACACCGGCCGAAATCACAGCAAACGTAACTACCTCATACGGAAGCATCGATTTTACAACGCCGCCTGATTTCGCCGGCCAGGTCGATTTATCAACCAGTTACGGTTCAATAAGGACCGACCTGCCCATAACGATAAGCGGAGAAATAAGCAAAAAGAAACTCTCAGGAACAATCGGCCAGGGCAACGGAAAGCTGTACCTCAAAACCAGCAGCGGTTCAATAAAAATAAGATTAAACCAGGCCGCAAATTGAAAGGACAAAAAATGAAGAACAGTTTCACAAAAATATCTCTGGTTTGTCTTCTTTGCCTGCTGACGGTTACGACCAGTAGTTGTATTAACATCGGTGGTTGGCAGCGAGCCAAATACGAGAGAACAGACAAGCTTGATGCCCCTCTTGGGCCAGGTTCAAAACTTACCCTCGAAAACGACGTCGGCTCAATCAACGTTACCGGCCTGGACGTTACCGGCTGCAACGTTACCGCTACGATTACTGTCAAGGCCCCCACCGAAGAGGAAGCCAAAGAGCTGGCCGACCAAATAAAAATAGAGCTTGAGCAGGATGGGGAAACTTTAACGGTTAAAATCCAAAAGCCTCGTACAAAAAAACGCCGCTTAATAAGCATCAGCTTCAATATAACCGTGCCAAAGCAAACCGCTTTGGAGCTTGGAATTGATGTTGGTAAAATCCAGATCTCGAACATTACAGAGACAATAAAGGCCCAAACAGACGTCGGCCAAATTACCTGCAAAGAAATCGCAGGTGATATCGACCTTAAAGTAAATGTGGGCACGGTAAAAGTTGTTTATTCAAAAACCGCCCACGCCACTTGCAGCATAGCTATCTCAACGGACGTCGGTGCTATTGACTTAACAACACCGCCCAATTTTTCAGCAACTGTGCACGCTGAAACGGATGTTGGCTCGATAAACACCGACCTGCCTCTGACTGTGAGAGGCAAAATCAGTAAAAACCTACACGGAACCATAGGGGCCGGAGAGGGGGAACTACGTTTAAAAACCGATGTCGGTTCAATAAGAATAAGATAGTAAAGAAAGTTCAATGTTAAACTAAAATCGAAAGGAACAAAAAATGAATGCAACGATCATAGTGTTTATCGTATTTGTGAGCATGACAACCGTCGCAATAATTATCGGCTTAATTACCTTTTTTTGCAAACGGCTCCAACACAAACAGATTATGGCGGCCATAGAAAAAGGCACACCGCTGTCGGAGCTAAAACCTCCTAAACCCGAACCGACCGGGCCGGTCTGGATAAAGTACCTCAGCGGTGGCGTCGCAATGTTTATCATCGGATTGGCATTCATAGTAGCAGGACCAGGATGGGTTCAGAGAGGTTCTGGCATGTTTGTGGCTTTTATTTTCTGCGGTTTAGGCCTTGCCTCGCTGATTCGCGGTCTGTTATACCGAAAATACCAGTTGCAAAGCCAGCCTTTGGCTAAAAGCAACGCTGCTGAAAACAGAAACACGACTGGTGTTTCTACCCCGGAAACCTTGCAGCCGACTAATGAATAGCCTGGACTAACAGGCTAAGAAAGTGTAAAATCAAAGGCGATAAATGATGTGGCTTGTGTACAAGGTACAAGCTACATCGTTTTTGGAGAGTTTGACAGTGAAACGCATAACGATACTGCTAATTTCCACCTTTGCCTTCTGCATAGCTGGATACGGAAGCGAAAAATCCCATCAGGTTTTAATACCCCAAATTGACGGCCAGTGGTGGCAGGTGGCCGGCAGTCCTATGGACCACAAATACGCTACCGAAAGGCAACAGCCGGTCGATTTTGCCCTCTGGCAGGCTGCCGATGGCACCTGGCAGATATGGTCCTGCATTCGCAATACAACCGCAGGCGGCCAGGATGGTAAGACACGATTCTTCTATCGCTGGGAAGGAAAGAACCTGACCGACGCTAACTGGAAACCGATGGGCATCGCTATGGAAGGTGACTCTTCATTGGGCGAGACTCCCGGCGGACTGCAGGCCCCGCATGTGATAAAGCTCGGCAAGACCTTCCATATGTTCTATGGCGATTGGGTGAACATCTGTCACGCCACCAGCAAAGACGGTAAAAGGTTCAAACGTGTGATTCAGCAGAATGGCAAGACCGGGATGTTCAACGAAGGCGATGGAGAACACGCCCGCGATCCCATGATACTGCAAGTCGGCGATAAGTACCACTGCTACTACACGGCGCACTCAATGCGCTCTCCGGCCTCGAATCATCGCGGCCTGAACTACTGCCGCACCTCCGCCGACCTGCGAAACTGGAGCCCATCAAAGATTGTCGCCGAAGGAAGCGCCTATGGCAAGGGGCCGTACTGCGCCGAGTGTCCCCACGTCGTCTATCATCCCGAAACAAAACACTATTACCTGTTCAACACGCAAAGGTACGGGCGTCGCCAACATGCGACCGTGTTTCGTTCTACCGACCCACTCCATTTCGGCATAAACAACAATCGTCTCGAGGTCGCAACGCTGCCCGTGGCGGCTCCTGAAATCATCCTGCACGATGGCCGGTACTACATCGCCTCCTTGATGCCGAGCTTGAAAGGCATCCACATCGCAAGGCTGAAATGGGTCCCGAAGTCCAACTGAACAACGGCCGCACTCCATTGGTTCACGCTCATCGAGTATCTCTCAACGTAAGCTTCAGAGCCCAGTCGATATTAGACCTTGTCGATTTGTCCGGGAAATTCGGCAAGGTAATTCTGCCCGCAGAATCGGCACTCAAAACACTTGCACCGATCCAGTCACCGGTGCGCGGGTTGAACCACAGGGCTTTGTATTTGCTTCTCGGCAGCGCGCCGGACAAGCTCGCTTTAGGACAGTCTTTCTCGAAGTATAACACAAACAAATCCTTCTCCGCCGTCCGCGCACAATAAGCCCACCCAACGCATGATTTTTCCTCGCCCGTCCTGTTTGGCTGGAGAAGGTCCACGCTGGGAACAAGATTCTGGTATCTGCCCCCCTCGGACAAAACAAAGGTCCTTAAGTGCCGCATCTGGTCCGCCGAGCGCCATTTTATGACCTCCCATATAGGAGTTGGCGAAGCATCTTCAACTTCCCCGCTCCACAATCCTCCGCTCCAGCCGCCCCCTCCGTATATATGTCCCCCAAGCCCCCCCGATAGCACACTGCCGTACATCGCCGAGCGGCAATACAGCTCCGACTTCTCCGTCCCTCCTTCGGCGTCCAGCATCCCCGCATAATAAGGCTCCCCATTGATTCCCGGCACAGGCGGCGAGGCATTAAAAATCTCCGTCAGATATGGATACAAATCATGCGTTCTTCTGTTGCCTACCTGATGAAAAGTCAGCCATCTGGCCTTGTCCGTATGGCCAAAGTTGCGCAGAGTCGAAGGATTTGAGTTTGTCCCCGCCGGGGTTCCGAACGGCGGATGCCCGTACCTCTCGACCACCTTATTGGCTGCTTCGTTCCATTCCCCCGGCTTTATGGTGGCCCCTGTCGAATCCAGATGAATCGGACTAAACATGCAGATGTTCGCCTGGTACCGGCTCCAGATATACTGAATATACCGTGTGTACGACCCCGGCCAATCATAATACTTTTTCCACGCCTGCCCAATGTCACGCCGCGATACCTCGATAAACGGAACAAACCCCTGTGAATTCAAGTAGTCAATCTTCTTGTCCATATTGCGAAAATACGCGGGATTGATTCGCTCGACGTCCGGGAAGTACTTCTCATACCCGGGCACCTTACCGGGGAACAAAAACGCGCGATTGCCGTCCTCGTCGTGCATGTCCTTGGCACTTTCGGTCCCAGCCTGCTTCCACGCCGCACGCAGCACCGTCCCGTCCGCCATCTTCAATCTCGACGGCTTGTCGTCGTTAGCCCAGTTCCCAAGCGCCGCAATCATCGCAATACAGTTGAACCCCTGCTTCCTGCGAAATCTCAGGTAATCTTTAATACCGGCACCCGGACCAATAGGCCGCTCCTTGTCATCTTCATACCAGCGATACCGAAAAGTTGCCACAGGCCACCACGTATCGCCTAACAGAAAGAACGGCGTCCCGTCAGCCCATTCGAAAGCATGGCCGTTTGCAGATGTCTTGATCATACCCCGCCGGCAAGGATTTATTTCTTTCTCGGCTTCAGACCAGACAATAGCCGTAAACTTTCCACTCTTGCCGTTAAGTCCTCGATCCCGCTGGTTCGACCCGCTCCGCCAGCTCCACGTCCCCGCCGCATTCGCCAGAACACGCACCCGAAATACATTATCACCATCCCAGAATCCGTAGCATCGTTTCTCGAACCCCGGTCCTTTCAGGTCAACCCAGACCTCTACTACCTTGTATGAATTTTCATACGATCTCTCGGCATGCAGTGTAATCTCCACCTTTTCCCATACTTGAGCAGCACCAGCAAAGCCCACGCTAAATGTCCCCAACAAAAAAGCGGCAGCCGCAAACAAAGTCAGTCCCGAAATATCGGGTCTCTGTTTATAATCATTCATTGCACTTTTCCTTCCTCCCGACAAGTCGGGATATGCTAAATGCCAATCTGTGAATTTTAAGAAGCCTGGTGACTGATGGATTGGCCTTTATATTCTTTCAGGAACTTTAACCACTTTGTCCAGGCCTTTTTGTAAATCTCTCCGGACACCAAAAAGCCGTCGTTATGACTACCTAAAATCTCTACAAACTCTTTCGGCTCATTCGCTGCTTCATATAGCTCCGGACCAAACTCGAACGGTACAATATCATCATTTCTACTATAAATCAGCATCACCGGACAGTCAACGTTTTTGATATAATCGATTGTCCTGTAGCTGAACCTTGCAAACCACCGCACGGGCATATAAGGATAAAATTTCTTACCGATATCGGCGTATGATGTAAAAGCACTCTCAACAGCCAAAGCTCTGGCCTTGACCTTACTTGCCAATTGTGCTGCGATACTTCCACCAAGAGACCTGCCGAAGATAATAATATTGTCCGGCGATATTTTCTTTTCTTCTCTCAGCCATTTATATGCAGCCCCGGCATCAAGATATGTACCCTCTTCGCCGGGTGCACCTTCGCTGTTGCCGTAGCCGCGATAATCAAAAATAAAGCAATTCAATCCCAGATCATGAAAGATATTTATACTATCCAAACGATGTGCGATATTGCCCCCATTGCCGTGGCAGAACAGAACAGTAAACTCTGAACTCTCCACGGGCATATACCAGCCGCTCAATCGTAAACCGTCGCTGCTTTTGAATGCTACATCTTCAAAAACCAGCCCCAATTCACTCGGCGTATAAGCAACCTCCCGCACAGGGCCGTACAAGAACTTCGGTTGCATAATATACAGCATTACCGCCCAGCCCAAATAGGCGATAAACAATACTCCGGCAATATATATCAGTATCGAACCCATAATGATAATTGATATAACAATCGATTCTTTAGCTTGGTGGTATTTTAATTTGCCCGAATCTATTAAACAAGCTACAATTAGCCTGTTAGTCGAAGACCCCTTCCAACAGGGGGAAGCGAATCTCTTATTTGGAGTTAATTATGGCACCGTATTCTGGAAGCGCTATTGAGAGCTTAAGCGACGATGAGCTTATCGACCTGATAAAAGCATTAAAACAAAGATATCCAAACGATAAAAATGCTCGCTTAAAGGCAAAGACTTTTTATGAAGAGGAAATTCATCGGCGCCAAAGCACGAGACGTACTTTAGGCATATCTGAAGGATTTGATGAACTTAAGAATTGCCCGGAATAGTATGATGAGACTAATATTTGTGCCATTAAACAAGCTACAATTCGCCTGTTAGTCGAAGACCCCTTCCAACAGGAGGAAGCGAATCTATCGATTTTGATATGATAAGAAGAAGAAAAACAAAAACCGTTAAAGTCGGCTCAGTAAAAATCGGCTCTTCTGCTCCGGTTGTTATACAGTCGATGACCAAAGTCCCGACGATTGATATTTCCCGTTGCGTAAAGCAGGTTAATCAGCTTGTCCGGGCCGGCTGCGGTTTAGTCAGAATAGCCGTCCCCAGACGGGCCGACACCGCTGCTTTTGCAAAAATCGTCCAAAAAGTAGATGTTCCTCTTATCGCTGACGTTCACTTCAGTCCCAACCGGGCCATTGAGGCAATAGAAGCCGGAGCCGCCAAGATAAGACTGAATCCAGGCAATATAAAGAAGCGAAAAGATATCCTGCGAATAATAGACGCAGCCAAAATGCACAGAGTCGCCATCCGAATCGGCGTCAACGAAGCGAGTATTAGAAACCTTAAAAAGCAATCTGTTCCTGTCGAAAAGCGTACTGCTTTGATGTTAAGGGAAATGAAAAAATATGTTCAGTTCTTTGAAAAACGTAATTTTATCCAATTAGTTCTCAGCGCAAAAAGCAGCGATGTTTTGAGAACCATCGATATCAACCGCAGAATTTCCGAAACTTTCCCCTATCCAATCCACCTCGGCCTGACTCACGCCGGCTTGCCGGAGGATGCTCAGATACCTTCAGCCGTTACTTTGGGCACTCTCCTCGCGGAAGGTATTGGTGACACCATCAGAGTAAGCGTTGCCGGTAATCCTCTTGAAGAAACTAAAATTGCAAAAAAGATTTTAATCGCATTAGGCCTTTACCCCCATTCGAGACCGGAGTTGATAGTCTGCCCGACTTGTGCCCGCGCCGAAATCGATGTCATCAAATTAGCCCGACGGGTCAAAAAAGCCATACACGATATTGATAAACCGCTGCGTGTCGCTGTAATGGGCTGCATCGTCAACGGCCCGGGCGAAGCCGCCGACGCCGAAATTGCCCTCTGCGCCGCAAAGAATAAAGCCTACATCTACCGCAAAGGCCGAAAAATATCAGTAGTACCCGAAGGAAAAATTATTCCCGAAATACTCAAAGAGTTACAAAAAATATAACACTATGTGCATGCCCGAGAAGTTACCAGATACATCTACGGAACCACTAAAGACAACAATCAACCGATTCTGTATCGTTGTCATTTTCAGTATCGCCTTTGCATATATCGAAGCCGCAGTGGTTGTCTATTTGCGAGAAATCTTTCACGCTGACGGCTTCACCTTCCCGCTGACCGTATTCGGCATCGACCAAATCTCGAAGCGATTTTTATTAACTGAAATCGGCAGAGAAGCTGCAACGATAGTTTTAATCTTCACCGGCGCCTGGCTGTTCGGTAAAAACCGCCGGCAGCGTTTCGCTTATTTTATGACTATATTCGCAGTCTGGGACATCTTCTATTACGTCTGGCTCAAAGTTCTCCTCGACTGGCCTGCCTCAATTATGGACTGGGACATACTCTTTTTAATACCAAACACCTGGGCCTCAGCCGTCCTTTACCCGGTCCTTGTCTCAATCACAATGCTCTTATTTGCCGCTGCTATACTCTATAGAGACGCTCACGGCAGATCCATCAAAGTAACACGAGTGGATTGGCTGGTCTTTATTATTGCCGGGGTTATTGTGGTGGTCTCTTTTTACATCCCAGGCCGGCATGTCACCGAGCCCGACTACAAATCGCACTTCTACCTGCCCTTATTTACCCTCGGACATATATCAGCCGTCGCAGTCTTCCTGAAATGCCTCTTGAAGTCTGAACGCAGATCCTAAAAACAAACTTCACTCTCCGAATTGAAATTCGGAGATATATTTGATGCCTGCAGCTTGTGCACTTGTGCTCTTGTGCTCTTCTTAACTTCTATTGTCCCTTGATGTATTTGTTCCAGCCGGCTTTCTGTACGGTCTTCGCCGAGTGTTTACGCCCGTCTCCTGCACAAAGCCCTCGAACTTGCCGAAAATCATTTTACCCGCCGAGGTTTGAAGCGAGCTGGTTATGCTAATAAGCAATTCCCGCCCAATCTTGTTGCGGGCGCCTTCGACAACAACCATCGTCCCGTCGTCCAGATAACCAATGCCCTGCTCGACCTCTTCACCTGCCTTTATTATCTTAACCTCCATCGTCTCGCCGGGCAAAGCAATCACTTTCAGTGAATTAGCCAGGTCGTTTATATTCACCACATCAACTTCACGCACTTGTGCAACCTTGCTGAGGTTATAGTCGGTTGTTGCCAATCGCCCGTTACAGGCCTTGGTAAACATCACTAATTTCTGATCAACACCCTTGACCTCCTCGACCTCTGCGATCATAGTGTCATCAATCTCCACTTCAACAACAGAATTTTTCTGCATTTTGTTGAGTATATCAAGACCCCGTCTGCCGCGGTTACGCTTGAGCTTGTCGGCCGAATCCGCTACAAGCTGCAGCTCATTGAGCACAAAGCGTGGAACAACCAATGGAGCATCGAACAGCTTACTCTGACACAAATCCGCAATCCGTCCGTCAATAATTGCCGACGTATCCAAAATCAAAGGCCGCGATCCCTTGGTCTGCTTGGCAAATTCAACGTAAGGAATCACAAAACGAACATCATCCTTGGTCCGCATCACGATACTGATGACAAGATAACATAGACTTATTCCCATCACCGATTTGATTGCCGTAAGGGCTATCGCAGTCAAACCAAGCCTATGAATTTCATTTAACAGTTCCAGCACCTGCGCCAAGGCCCAAGTCAAAAATAGCCCCACCAAAAGCCCAAAAAATACTCCTGCGAGAGCCCCAAGTCTTTTTTTAGGCGTAAAAATGTCCACAAGAAAGACAGTTAATGCCAGTCCAAGACCACACCAAAGGATTGCATTAAAATTCGCTCTGCGTATCTCTCCAGATTCTTTAACTTCCCCATCCTCTGTTGTGTATTGTGAAATGGCATCTGAAGTTATGTAGCCGACTAAAACCGCGATAATAACGATAATAAATATACCTCTAAAAATCAACAGTAACATAGTTATAAACCTCCCAATTATGACATAATTTATTTACAAATCCTTATAAACCCTGCTATTATATCCTGCTTACAAATCATTATCAATAATTACTTTATGTTCCAAAAATAATTTCTTTTGGTCTCCTGACCGAATCGCTGAAAGTCCCGAACCGCCTGGTAAACAATCGCAGCCCCCTGCCCAATCACCTATCGGCTATACGTCGTAAGATACTTTCCTCCATTTCAGAAGAAAACCGGAATTACCCCCACAAAAAATGAATTTGCTCTGTTGAAAACCTTTGCAAAATGTCATTGCCAAGCCCCCTTCGGCTGCGCTCAGGGTAAACTCCGCGACGTGGCAATCTCTTGTGCAGCGGGCAGAAAAAACCCCCTACCGTCTCGTTGCGGAATCAATTGTCCCCCAGCAAAATCCTTTAGTTGCTTATTCTTCCGAAGCGAGACCAGTCTTTAGCCGGCCAGTAGAGATAATCAGCTCTGCCTTTCACCGTCGCCAAGGGAATAGGGCCGAAGTGCCTGCTGTCCTGGGAGAGATTGCGATTGTCGCCCAAAACGAAACAGTGATGCTTGGGAACCGTTATCTTTGCGAAATCAGATGATGTTGTGTCACGAGGGGGCCCGGCTAAGAAGATTTTGTATTTAGCATTACCATTGGTCTCTTCAAAAACATCTCCCTCTAACGGTATGCCTTTAACTTCAATTCTTATATCATTCAAAGTTGACTGGTCAAGTTTCCGCCGTTGAAGTTTTTCATCATTTATATAGAGTTGGCCATCTTTTATTTCCACTGTGTCCCCGGCAACGGCTACGACTCTCTTAATATAGTTTATTCGCCTGTCTTCGGGATTAAGAAAAACTATAAGGTCGCCTCTTTTAGGATCGCTGGTTTTGTAAGCAAGTTTGTTTGCAAGAAATCTGTCATTTGGCACTATCGTTGGATAATTGGATGCCACCGGGACCCTGAATGCCTCAAGAAGAGTCGACCTGACGTTAAAAGCAATTTGAGTCGAGCCGCCCGTACCCATCAGTACCAAAAGCATATACACATACCACCGGTTATAATCTTTGAGTGTGTAACCCTCGGCTGTGTGCCTCGCTGTGTACCAGGAATCAATAATTGCGACCAGCCATACCGCCGAAGATGCAAGTAATGCTGCGATTATAACTGCGATCCGAACCGAAGAATTGCTTACCGATAATGTCCCGAAAAGCACAGGAACGAATATACATGTCAGAAATGCCAATACAAGGCCCTTTACGAATCTTCCACAGTATATGTGTCCCAGCCCGGCCATAATCAACGAAAGCACCACGGCCGTCCATGGCTGCCTTCGGTGTTTGTTATTTACCATCGCTTCTGCCATTTCATATCTCCTTCGTTCAGCACGCCAAAAAGGCGTAAACCACAAACATAATTCTAACAAGACCAGTCACTACCCCTGCTGCAACCACTCCTGCTTTTGCAAACCGGTGCGCCGATATTAGCTCAATCAGTCGTTGCCCATCGAACAGTGGTTTTCTCTTATCACGTTCATATTGACATACCTGATTCATCATCTCATCTGCGAAGCTTTCCCGAATGTCAATTTGACTTTTTCGTTCTTTCCAGGCGTTGTAAATCTCTTCATTTTTCATACCATATCTCTTTCAGGGCCTTGGCAAGCTTCTTTTTCGCTCTGTTGATTCTTGACTTGATTGTTCCTATTCTTACTCCCTCAATCTGCGCAATATCTTCGTATGATAATTGCTCGAATTCAGCCAGGACAAATGCTCTTTTCTGCGCCGAAGGCAAAGCCTCCAGTCCGGCGTCTAACTCGTCAAAGAACTCCCTTTCGGCAAGCTCGTCCGATGGATTATGTCTGTCGCTGTTTTGGGGTAACTCACTCATCGAAAGTGGTCGTTTCTTTCTCAGCGCATTTATGCTTCTGTTCCTGGCGATGGTAAATAACCACGTCGAAAAACTACTCCGTACCGGATCAAAAGCCGCCAGCTTCCTATAGGCTGCAAAGAACACATCCTGGGCGATGTCCTCGCAAAATTCTCTGTTATTCGTTATATTTCTTATCATCCGGACAATAGGCCTTTCGTATCTTTCTACTATGAGTCTGAACGATTCGGTATCACCTTCCAGTACTTGACGTATAACCTCTGTTTCCTGCGTCATTAAGTGTAATCCGGTTTAATACAAAGATATTCTACTTTGTTATACAACCCAAGCCCGTCAAAGTTCCACACAATTTCAACACCGATTTGGCCCTCGGGACGCTCGGAAAGGACCAATTTTAGCTAAATCTTTTCCTCACCTCAGAATAATCTTGACAAACAGCAATACAGGCAGTAACATTCCTGATGCACCGAGCGACGAAAAGCCACGTTGTGTTGACGCCGGGTATCAGTTTTTTTGTTGTTCTAAATCGGAGGAGACAATATGTCCGAAGAAAATCAAACAAAAAAAGAAGATAATAACCAGACCGATACCCGGGATACCAGCCGTTCGGATTCGCCGCTTGTAGGCCCCTTTGGCTTTTTACTCACGGCTGTGTATTTGATACTGTTATCAATTATCCTTGTGGCCGCCATGGTTCAGTGCTGGGCGCTTTCGGTTTCGGATGAGGGAAGCCTGCTTTTTATTGTGATACTTGCCGGTGCGCTAGGCGGACAGGTGCGCTCTCTCCGCTCGTTTGCCTGGTATGTTGGCAATAAAGAATTGAAGAGGAGCTGGCTGCCGCAATACATCCTAACACCATTCGTCGGAGCAATCCTTGCGATTATCTCCTACTTCATTATCCGTGGGGCCTTCTGTCCAGCGAACTCAAACGTACAACAGATAAATATATATGGCTTCGCAGGCTTAGCCGCTCTCGTGGGAATTGCCTCCGAGCCTATAGCGCTCAAGCTCAAACAGGTGGCTAATACCTTATTCACAAAGCCAATACAGGGAAAGGATTCCAATCCTCAGGAATAACCAGACACGGCTCGGCAGGTATTCCGCTGGAACGTTTATACATTAGGACCCGACCACCGGACGATTATAATAAGCCCTTTATGGGTCGGGAGAATCTATTGACTGTTAAGAAGAACGTTGACCGTCGCCAATTCCTCAAAAGTGCCGTATCTGCAGCGGCCGGTGCCGTCGGTATTCCATATTTGATTCCGTCATCTGCACTGGGCAAGGCGGGCAGTGTCGCACCGAGCGACCGGATAACTGTCGGCTGTATCGGTGTTGGAAATCAGGGTGGGGCGCTGCTGAGGGGATTTCTGGGAAAGGACGATGTCCAGATAATTGCTATCTGCGACGTTCACAGTATTAAGC
>SDBS01002103.1_pt1 | contig 20060 bp, 24 predicted proteins | sample 2277091 | NCBI WGS metagenome assembly SDBS01 (sample SAMN10404972, study PRJNA504765) | marine sediment metagenome | isolation source: marine sediment core GS10_PC15, 163 cmbsf | place: Arctic Ocean: Southern Knipovich Ridge | collected 2010 | reverse complement strand
CCGCTTGGCAGTGCGCCTGACAGTGGTTCTCGTCACCTTGAGCGGCTTGTGGCCCGTTCGCTTCTTGGCCTTTTCTCTTGGTGTATGTCCTGGCATTATTCCTTTCTCCTGACTCACCTTACCAAATGCGGTAACGATACCCTTCTCAATAGTGATGGTGAACGTGCTTATTGTTCCGCCACCACTCTCATCTATTCCTCAGTTACCCCCAACGGTATAGGCCGCAAAGTCCGGGCTGTCCCCATCGGCGGTGTCGCGCCACCAGTTGCTCTGCATCCGTGCATAGAGCTGGCCAGTCTCGCGGACATTGTCAATGTTGAGCCAGCCGTCGCGGTCTATCTCCCCGCTTGAGGCGCTAGCATGCCCATCGGTGTCCCTAGTGCAGATACCATCAGCGGACAGCATAGTGAAGTCGTGGTAGGAGACCACTACACCACTGGAAACATCCCCAGTCGTCCAGTTGGTTGAGAGTGTGACCTCGTTGGCACTATCGACAACATCAACAACGTAGAAACCAACCACTGCATTCGTGCCTGCCGTGACTCTGATAATGTCCCCGATAGCTGCGTTCGTTCCGATTCCCGTTGCCAGCATTTCATTGGTAGCCCCGCCATCGTCAGAGGTTACGGCAGACGATGAGAAATACTTGGCGTCCTTCTCAATCATGGCTATTGTAGGTTGAGCGACTCCGTCGAACAGGCCAAGGTCCATGCCGAACACGGACAAGTCGCCAATTGTATACACGGGCACATTATTCCCGTTCAGGTCAATGCGGGGTAATATCAGCCGGCGGTCAAGAGCGTCGGCATCGGATGTTTCATACTGTTCAGTCGTGTCCTCAGCTGCTCCCAGCGAGAAGGCGGTATTATCGCCCATGATGATTTTACCGTCGTGGAATGTATTGCCGTCAACCTCTAGCTCCCCGACGATGAATACGTCATTTTCTGAGTTCAGCGAATGGCTGGTATTGGTTCCAATCGTTCCGAATTGCCAGTAGTCACCAGACGTTCCAACGAAAGTCGTTTTCGTCCCGTTGTTGGTGACTGTCACCCCTGCTATGCGGAGTTGGTCTATTCTCGCAGCAGTTATGGCTGCGCCTGTGCCCATCATGATTCCTCACCCCCTTCAACGGGTGCGTCCTCTTGTTTGAGGGCCGTTTCCATTGCGGTCAATACATCAAGCTCGGCGCACAGCTTTTGCTTCTGAGCCTCCCAGGTACGCATTTGTCTCTCTGCGGATTGGACCTGACTGGAGAGCTGTTCGTACTTCCCGTCGATGGCATGGCACTCCGCCAATATCTCCACCGTCCGCTTGTCGATATAATCTTGCGCTTCCATCGTCTAGCCTCCCGCCACGCGCAGCCAAGTGATGTCGGCTGTGTCCGTTCCGGCTGCAAGGTCGAACTCAAGAGCGCCGGTAGTCGTCCGATTGAAGCTCAGGCTGTACTCAACCCCCGCCCGGAAGAAGCCGTAGTTGGTCGGGTTCTTGTTGAGGGACCACATATCCTGAATCTCGACATCGGCAGCCAGCGTGCCACCTGTCCAGTTGAGCTTCACCCAGTAACCGTCAATCGAATCGGGGCAGTCAAAGCGGTAGATGAAGACGCTTGCACCGGCAGTGTGGGCCGCAGCCGTTGAGCCGAACTGCGCCCTGACGACATTCACGATATTGCCCGTCGCGGTGGAACTGTGAACGCGCATAACCTCAGTATCCACAAGGATATGGTCGCCTGCCAGAATGGCAGAAGACGGGTCGGCGTCCATGACAATCGCTATCCCAGCCACACCGGGGTCGGTGCCGATGTCAATGGCAGTATCCACGTCGTCGATGGCAAGGTCAACGGCGAACTGGTGTGTTGCATTGAAGTGGTTGCTGCGCCAATCCGTCGGGGCCGTGAAGGTAACGCTGCCGTCCTGCGCGAGGCTCTTGGCAGTGGCGACGATGGTGCCGTCTGTTACCGAGAGTCCCGTCCAGGCAGCGACCAACGGATACTCGCCAACCATGACACGACTGGCGGTATCGTTGACCGAGGCCGTCATGTCCACGCGGAAGCCGCCAACAACATCGGAGAAGCAGATGAGGAGACGGTCATCGACTGTGATGGCATCGAGGGCAGTGCCGGAACCAGTGCTCGTCCTGTCGGTCAGGTCAATACCATCGGTCTTGAGGTTGACCCACTTCGCCACGCCAGTCTGAGTGTTGTCGTAGAACCAGATGGCAAGCACGGCGGGATTGACGCTCATGCGAAAGTCAGTCGAGGGAACGTAGACGAGAGCCTGCTTGGTCTCGATACCGGGCATACCAAGCGAGGCGGCAGTGGTGGTGAGAGCCAGTTGCTCTCCGTAGACATTGTGTAGTCCAGAGGGGAATACAGGTCCGGCCATATTGGAACCTCCTTCATTGATTCTTTGAGGCGAGGGATGTTTCGGGCACACCCCTCAAAAGCCACATATTCAGTTGTCTAGTCTGCTTCGGCCAAGTCCAGTTGCACCGTCAGGTCGTTGCCTGCCGTGGTGCCGCTCACTTGGTCGATGTCGAGCGTGAGCACCGAGTCTTTGTTTATCTCTACCAGAGTGGACTTGAAGCTGGTCACTATCATCTCGGTGAGCCCCTGCCCGATGGTGGGGTTCACATCAAAGATGCTCTCCCCGTCGTCGTTGATGTCGATGGTGAGAGCAGCCCCGTCGGTCGCCCCAGGTGTCTTGAGACGCAGTATGACACGCTCTGGGACGTAGTCCTTGTCCGTGGTGTACGCTTCCTTGGTATTCGTACCAACCACGTTCGTCTCGGACATGACGCCGGGTTCGTGCCAAGTGAAGATTCTATCGCTCATGGCACCTCCCTAGACCTCGTACTTGTCCTCGTCGAGTTCTGCCCATGCCATACTGTAGTTGTACTTGGAGTCGCCGCCGTCCGTGTGGGCGTAGAACAGCATCGAAGAACCTGCCGCCAGGACAACGGGCATTTCCGGCTTCCAGATGAACTCATAGGACGCGCCGGTGCCTGCGCCGCCAGGGGCGAAGACCTCGACACCCTGAACGGTAGTGACCGCTTCCACGGAAATCATGTTGTCCAGCATGTGAGTTCTCTCGGAGATGACGACGTTCTCAGCGGCCACGATAGCCGTGATGGATGAGAGCGTGTTCTGGAACGTGGCCTGTGCCTTTCGAGGGTTTGCCCCGCCGAGGCAGTTGAGGGCCGTGAAAGCTGTGCCGGTCCCGGCGATGCCCTTGTCCTTTTGGATATAGGCCATCAACATCTTAGGCGTGCCAGCGCCACCCTCTGTATCGAAGTAAGCCCGGAAGTACAGAGGGATAACGATAGTTCCGCCGAGCGGAGCCGACAATGCGGTGCTTGGTGTCTGGTCGTCCAGTGCAGCCTCGGAGTCAACACCAGCTTCGGCGATGCCGGTGCCGGCGACGAAGATGCGCCCCTCCAGACAAAGCTGGGTGAACCACGGAATCTGTACCATCTCCTCGGCTTGGTTCATCCGCGCCGGAGCTTCCGCCCCAGTGGCTATGCGGGTAGGATTGTGTCGTGCTACGAAATCCATATCACTCCTCCCTTACAGCCCGTAGACGCTGGAATCGAGTTCAGCCCAGGCGACGGTTGTGTTGTACTTTGAGCGGGCTGTCGGGGTGAACGCCTGGAAGAGCAGGGACGCCCCCGTGCTCAGGATGATGGGAAAGTCCGGCACCCAGGTGAACTCTGTGGTCGACACGCCAGGGGATTCGACAGCGACATCGGTCGTCGCCATCTCGTTCGTGATGAAGCTGGCGAGCAGGTGTGTCCGCTCACTAAGCACGACGTTCTCAGCGTCGCTTACCGCCGCATCAGTGACGGCGGCAGTCCAGACCAAGGCGCTCTGTGTGTTCGGGCTGGCCCCGCCGAGAGCGTTGATACCAGTGGTGGCGGTGCCGGTGGTTGCTCCCCAGGTCTTGCTCGCCTGAATGTAGGCGACCATGATAGCAGGAACCTGGGCCTGCTCGGTGTCGAAGTAGGCTCTCATGTAGAGCGGGATGACGAGTGTACCGCTGGAGGGTGCCTGAAGGACCAGCAGCCCCTCTTCATCGAGGACACCGTCGTCGTCGTCAATCCCCGCCTCGGCGATACCCGTTCCTGCGAGGTAGACATCGCCCTGAAGGGCAAGCTGGTAGAGCCAGGGTATGCCGATAATCTCTTCGGCTTGGTTGATTCTGGCTGCCCCGCCGATACCCGCGCCTATGCGGGAAGCGGAGTGCCTTGAGATAAATCCCATGTTACTTCCTCCTGTTTAGTACGCGGGTGAGATGACGCGCCACCGGTGTAGTTGGATTATTCGCTCGGAGGAGTCTCGCGCCTGGCAGAATACCCACGGTGTTATGGCGGTGCCACCTTCGATGCCATTGGCATGACCGGCAACTTCAGTGCCGTCGATGTAGGCCGAGACGCTGTCGCCCTCAATTCTGACGGCGAAGCGATAGGTCTTGGATGCTACCAGGGCTGCGATGTCCTGCGTCTCCACCGTCGTTGAGGCTTTCGCTGAGACGAATCCGATGTTGGTGTCGTCGTCTGTATCGAAGACAAACACGGCACCATCGGTGGCTGTGACTGTGGATGTCGTGGCTTTCTGGAGCACAACACCGGCAATGTCATCGGCGTCCGAGAAGCCAACCTCGAACTTCATGGTCGTGATGGTCGCGGGCATCTTGACGAGAAACTCGCCCAGCACTCCTTGGTCTCCTGACCACTGGAGCCCGACGCCCTGGCCAGCGTACTTGTCGTTGGCGGCAGTAGTCTTGAACTCGATGTAACCATTGAGGTTGTGCTCGGTAAACGTGACCGTTCCTGTATCGGTCGACGCATCAGGGTAGAGACCCAAGAGGGCATCACCCCAGAAGCCGTCCTCGAAGACCTTGTAGTCGAACGAGCCCGGTGTCCAGAGACGACGCGCTGGGCCAAAGCTGGTATGCTGCGCGAGGTCTTGGTCGGTCGGGAAGGGAATGTAAGGCAGTGCAGTTGACATAGTCTTTTCTCCTTATTCGGCGAGGATGAGCCCACCCTTCTCCATCTCAGGAACCGCCGCATCTGGTATATCGAAGTGCTGCGTTACTGGTTCCTTGGTGACACGGAGAAAGATAAGGTAACGCCTTGCGTCCGGGAGGGTGAATATCTCATGCTCGGTTTCGCTGGCCAGAATCGGCGGTGTGACACCAAGCACGGTGTAGCCCTTCGCCTCGTAGTACGCCCCGGCTTTCCTGAGACACCGAGGGTAGACCTTCATGACCTGTTCCTCAGTGTACCAGGCAGGGACGTTGAAGCTGGCTTTCTCCCAGATGCTAGGCTTTCTCATCTTTATTTGCCGTCTACTTCCCGCCCGAAGGTGGATTTGACGATGATGAAGCCGTAAATCACGTAGCCCGCAACCTGATTGAAGAGGCCGTCTTCGATGTTCAGATCGCCGACCATGGTGACGCCTACCTGTGAGGCGACGGCGATGGCCTCGGTGTGGCCGATGAAGTTCTTTTTGCCCGACGTGCCGGGCTTCAGATCGGCGTCCATGAAGACGTTGAGCGAGAATATCTTGCCGATGAAGCCGTTGGCTGGCTGACCCTGAAGGCCACCAATCGCGCTGGTGAAGAGTTGGTTCCGCAGTACGTCAATCTGAATCATGGACGAGCGTGTCGCCGGACTGACGAACATATAGCGGCCTTCCTGCGGGGCGAGAACGTCGTTGAGGTTCTGTTCGCCCTGAAGGATGACTGCCTCGGTGACATCGACGCCGTCGGTGCCGATGGCGGTGAAGGCGTCAAAGCCGTTGCTGGTGTTGCCGGCGATGTCGAAGTCCATCTGTTGTCCCAGCGCCTGCCCGATGCCCTGTGCCAGAAGGGTGTTGTATATCGGCATCTTCTGGGCAGCCATTTCGACCGGCTCCCGGTGGGCCTGAATCGCCATCTGGTTGACGAGAAGCTGGGTCTGATTCTCCGTATTCGCTACGAAGGTGAGGGATGCGCCCGTACCAAAGGTGCTGCGCTTACTTACATCGGAACGCACGTTCTGGGTGAACTGCGGGATATTGACCGTATCGCCCATACCGACCCCGATTTCCGGCTCCCAGCGATGGTCCATCTGGGGCCAGATAAGCATGGTCTGTCGGTAGGTGATGGTGGCCAACATACTCCACACTTCAGCCAGATAGGTTGACATTGTGGTCTTGGTCATATCAGCCATAATAGATTTCCTCCAGTGTTAGCTTGTGATTGCCAGAGCCCGCGCCTTTGCCTGCAAGGCCGTTGAGGCTTCTGCAAGCTGGGCCGGGTTCATGTCCTTCAGGCCGGCTTTGGTCAGCGACTCGACATTGATGCCGCCGCCGCCTTGGTTTACGCTGTTGTCGGGGACGAGCGGACTGGCCGGTGCCGCTGGAGCCGCCGCAGGGAGGGGTGTCTGTGGCTGGTTCGGGTCAACTTTCGGAAGGTCTTTGGCGACCTGCTCCATGACATCCACGTTGCCGCTGGAGTACTGGAGCAGTTTGACCTTATCGACGCCGTACTGAGTTACCAGAACATCGGCCCTGGTGTTGGCGATGATGGCCTGAGCGTCGGTCAGAATCCTCTGGGCGTTCTGCTCCGTCGCTGTCGCTTCCAGATGTCTCTCTTCCGCTTGCTCGATGAGTAGTTCTGCGTCCTGCCGCGCCTTGATGGCGGCAGTCGCAGTCGCATCGCTCTCCACGGTCTTGAGTTCCGCTACGTTGAACTTCTCCCGCGCCAGTCTCCCTACCCTTGACGCCTCTTTACGCATCGCCAGGGCTTCGCTCTCCTTGGTATAGGTTGAGGGTGCCGGTGTTGCTGTCCCAAACTGGGTCGCAGCAGGGGTGACCGGGGGAGTTACCTGCCCCGGCTGTGCCTCTGGTGAGCCATTCAGTTGTACCATTACGCTCTACTCCTTTTGTTCCCAAATACAAACAGAGGCAACCGTTTCCAGTTGCCTCCGTTATCGGTCGGCCTATTCTATTGTGGGCGGTTTCGTCTCGGTCTACCGCTCAGGGGTTATCTAACTAGGATGCGAGAGCGACCCCATCCCGCCGAGTTCCCCCGCCATCTTAACTCGTGTGTTGACACGCCTCCAACGAAAGGTCACCGACCACACCAACATAAGCGGGTGCGTTATCGTGATACTCAAGGGTTGTGCCTGCGCCATAGTCAGGCGTCCAAGGTTGGTATGTGGTGTAGAAAGGATACGTCCAATAGTTGTGGTTCAGCGTACACTTCTCTGCCCATTCATGCCCACAGTCCTCACAATAAGGCACGAGGCACTTCTTGCAGAACTTCACAGTTTCATGCTTGCAACAGTGGGTATGATTGTGAGCCATTAGAGTTTCACCTTCTCCTTGACCTTCTCAATCCTGTCCGGTTGACCATTGTGCATAATGACAAGGACTTCGCCAAAGGGAACCTTCCTGAGTTCCTCAATCAGGCTCCTTTCCTTATCCGACAGTTCCAAGGTATCACTCCGTAACACCGTTGTCAAGTCCTACGCCGGGACGGGTTCTTCGGCGTGCATCCCTTTGACGTGCATGTTGAGACCGCGCTTGCTCTTGGCTACCTTGCCGCATATCTCACAGGCAAGCGGGTTCCTGTGGTCCCCGTCGCCTAACGCCTCGGTGACTGCCTGCGGCACCGCAACCGTAGCCACTCCTGGCTGGGTCTCAAGCTCGGCTACAATCTGGTCAACGAACTCCATGAAACCGACCTTGTCGTGTTCGGCCAGTTCGCCCCACTCCCTTGCGTCCATTTTGTAGTTTCTCACGTCATAGGCAGCCACTACGACCGCGAGCAGGTGTCTCGCTATCTTGCCCTTGGTTTCCTCGGTTACTGTGAATCCCATGTCATTCCTCCTTGAAGCCACTGTATATGACTAGCATCCCCCCTCGGATAGTCCACGTGCGGGCAGACGTGATAGTGCTTGACAGTTCGATGTCGTATCTCCCTCGTATATTGGACAGGGAAGCGGCGGCGTAGCCACCCCGGCCAGAGAGATTTCAGTTCCTCCCAGATTGTCGCCGGGTAGGTCTTGACCACGTCATCGAACTCTTCTGTGCTTGTCTCCTTACCTAGAAGACCTATCGTGATACTGTGGACAAGCTGGCGCAGAGCAATATCATGGTATTGCTCCACCTCAATGCTGTCCATCACAGAATCACTCAGTGCTAGCTGACTGCTGAACCGCATGAGTTCGGCTGTGACCATCTCCTGCACTGTCATATTCTCCTCCTATTACCTGAGCCTCTTCAAGGCTTCTTCCAAGTCCTCTATGATTTCGTCAAACGGGTCGGGCGTTACCACAAAGATGTCCTTCTGGGCGATGGGCACACGGCCCAGCACCCGAACCAGATAATCCTCAAGGCCCGTCTCGCCATTGTTGACAAGTTCCCACCTGTAATTGTCCCGCGCCTTGATGCCGCGCCGGTCATAGTAGCCTATCAGTAGGGCGTAGACCTTCCGTGACGGTGTGTTGGCGAATCTCTCCTCAAGTTCCTTGCCCCAGGCGGGGTCGATAGCCCGTCGCAGTTCCTTCAGCCTGTCCCAAAAGTCCGGGTTCTCCATGAGAGTCCATATCGGCTCGTGGTACGATTCCTGTACCAGCCAATCGTCGGGTCGCCCCTCGGCCAGCAGGCGATAGTACTTCACGTAGCTCGGTGCCAACTCCGGCTTGAACCCCAGCATATAGGCCTCCATCTCCAGCTTGGCGAGGTGGAAGTCCTTGTTGGCTATCATAAACGCCGCCTTGTTGTCCTCGTCCACATCGGCATAGGTGGCTAGTGTCTCCGTCCACTGCTCCCTGAGGTCATCGAACTTCGCATCAGGTACAAAGTCAGGCTTATCGAGTTCCAAGGCTTCGGCCAAGCCTTCAACCTCAACCAGCAGACGCTCCCGTCTGAACCCAATCGCCTCCTCTTCGTAGTAGTCAACGTAGTTCTCAATCAGGTCCGTCGGTATGTCGCGCTGGAAGGCTTCACGCCGCCGCCGGTCTTGGCGGTACTCCTCGTTACCCGCAAGCAATAGCGCCCTCACCTGCTCCCGCTTATCGACCTCCTCTCCGTCTACAAGGATGGTCTCGTCAGCCGGTATGAAGTTGTCCGAGTCCGGGTCGCTATAGGAGTCGTACAGGTCATCCTGCTCCCGCCACTGGACATCAAGCCGCAGCACCGGGATATTCCACTGGGCACTGCGCCGTCCACCTTCGAGGCGCGGATCGCCGTCAGGCAGCCCACCATCGTCGGTCAGCAGCCCTTCGTCCAAGGCCCAGCGGTATGTGTCGAGGTCGTCGGCCATCGCCAGAGTTGCCTCCGGCGAACCGGCGCTGAACTCATCTACCTTCCGCCCACGGTCTACCCATGCGTCCGCAATCTCATCGGTGGCGTCATTCTGTAGCGCCTCAATGCGGCGCTTGTCCGCTACCCACTGGGGGTTGTCGTCCTTCAGCTTTGCCCTGGCGAACTCCCTGCCGTTCTCATACTCGGGGTCGTCCTTGTCGGGGATACTGGGCAGGAACAACTCAGAGGCGGGATTGGCCATCTCGTCAAACTGCGTATCAAGCTCGAAGGTCGCCTTCTTGAGATCGAACAGTGGCGTCAGCAGGTCATCGAACTTCGACGGGTCATCGCGGAAAGCCCTGACGCCCTGCGGCGGGATGTTGAACTCGTCCATCATCTCAAGTACCAGCGTTGCGCTCTCAGGATTGAGGAAGGATTCAATCTCCCCCCAGAAGTACAGGCTGGCTTCGACGCTGGGGAACTGCTTGCGATAGAGTCTCGCCGCACCCTTACCCTCCTCGGTATCGCGGTCAAAGTTGAAGTACGGTTGCCAAGTATCCTTGTCGTCAAGATAGCGGAGAGCGAGCTTTTGTCCGTCATTGGTAACCTTGAAGCGGCCCTGAGACCGCACCAGAGCGTTGAGGATGGTGGCGAAGTTCTGCGTCGTGAAGTAGATGGGCGCTTCACCCTCGACCAGTTCCTCAAGGTCGCCGACGCGAAGTTGCGCCTCATTGAGTGGGTCGTTGCTGTCGATGCCAAAGACCTTTTCGTATCCGTCAATCTGGTCGGTATCGAGGTTGTGTTCCTCAATCTGGTTCAGCACGTACCGCCTTGAGTCCTCCGTCAGCAGGGTCTTCGTCTGCCCGATGATGAACAGTCTACCATCGAGGAAGAAGCTCTGCTCTCGTGCCTCGGTGCGCTCTTTGGCCGTCTCCAGTTCATTGTAGGCGTCAATCTGTTTGCCCCACTTCTCCTTGAGTTCGGCGAACTGCGGGTCGCGGTAGTCCAGATAGAACAGCAGGGACATCCAATCCTTACGACCTTCGGCCACGGCTTCAAGCTGTTTGGCTATGGCCAGCATATTGATCGGGTTCAGATTATTCAGCCCCTCGTTTAGTTGCCTCTCGTCACCGAAGACAAGGCCAGCCACCACATCGGCCACTGCGCCCGGCAGTTCCATTGCGGGGAACTCTCCACCGGCCAGATTAGCGATTGTCTTGAGGGACGTGATACCAATGTACTCGGTTGCCTTGAGCTTCGTCTCATCCTGTATCTTGAAAGCAAGGCCGACAATCAGCATATACAGGAGGATTGACTGTCGAGTCTGCGACCAGTTCTTCTTCGGGGCCGCTTGCCCGGTGGCCGCTTCATGTTTCACGTAAACCTGTGACGGTTTGGCCTGTACCCACTTGTTCAGCAGTTCGAGGAAGTTGAACGACCACGTGGTGAGCATGGCACCGATACGACCCGGCGCGTTCTGTGACCACGACGCAGCGTTCAGTTTGGTGTAGAGGAACTGCGTGTCGGCGGCAACCTCATCCCCTCTGGCAAGCCACAGAGCGCGGTCAGCGTCGGGGAAGAGAGATTTCGCCTCCGAGTAACCGGCGAGAAAGGCATCGGAGACGTTCTGCAAGTCGGCCTGCCGGAACATGAAGAGAGCAGCGGCTTTGAGTTGGTCGGTGGAGGTACTGGCAAACTCAGAGTCCAGCCCAGCAACAAAGGCTCCCTTGCGCGACTGAATGACAAGGGATTCCTTCAGTGCCGCCTTTCCCTCTTGGGTAAACCGGAGCCGGATAGCATTGGCGAAATGAACCGGCCCCGTCTCGGCGATTATCAACGAGTGCTGCCCGAGGTTGCGGATCGCGGTCGTCGGCTTGAACCCCAGCCACATGACGTAGAGCGCCCCGGCCAGATTGTAAGCCGCCAGTCCCGCCGGATTCCCCTGACCCAGCAGGTTCGCCAGGGCTTGCCCGTTTGGCCCCAACTTACGGAGAGGCGCGAGTAAACTCTGGATGCTGGCGTTTATCTCTGTGTCAATCGCGGACGGCCTGCCCGTAAGGCGTTCGGCAAAGCCCTTGAGATACCTGTCAGCAGCCGGTGGTGCGAACTGGCGATACACCTCAAGCCTGTCGAGCAGTGGTTGGTAGTAGAATGTCCTGAGGGCACGTGCGTTATAGGCTCTGGCTGCTATGAAGGGGTTACGTATCAGGCCCGTCGTTGCCCCCAGTCTCTCCTGAAGGAAGGGGTTGAAGATGGTCTTCGGCCCACGGTCATCAATGGCCTTGAGCATCTGAATTGAGAGCGGGTGCTTGGCTTCCAACTGAGCTTTGATGTCAGCCTCGAAGACGTGGGTGATGTAGTTCTCGATACGCTCGTCGGCGGGTATGCCCAGCCTGTCGGCCCAATCGTCCATCGACTTCTTCAGCCACGCGCTCGCCCTCTTCTCGTCGAAGGTGAGCTTGGCAAACGTCTCTGGCGAAGCGGTATCGACAGACTCGAATACAAGGTCAATCCGCTCGGGGTCTTTACCGACCACCTTCTCCCACTTCCGTATCTCTTCGAGGGATGCTTTCTGTTCGATAGCTCTGGCCGTCTCGGCCTCAAAGGCCGCTTCCCAGAACTCCCGAATGTTCATCTTCTCGAAGACCTTGCGGGAGGGCCGGAACTTCTCAACCACGCCGATGTCGCCAATGACGGGGACATCCGCTATGACTTCTGCCGTGATTGGCACGTCAGGCGGTGGCGGGTTTACCCCGAAGATTGGCTCCTGAATTGTGGACTCTCCGACCTCGATGGCAGGGAACAACTCGTCGAACTCGGCCACCGCAGGAGGCACCTCTTCTGGAACAACGGGCTTTACGGCTGCCTCAGGGGCTACGGTGGCTTCTGTAATAGGGGCCGTAATCAAGCGCCGTACCCTGAGTTCTTCGCTACGTATGGTTTCTGTAGTAATGGGCCTTGGGTTTGTAAGTGCGACATTACTTTGGTCAAATACCACAAGTATCCCCTCTGCTGTAGAAGACTCAGGCAGATAGACAGAATCAAACCCGAGTTCAACTAAATGCTGGGTCGCTTGTTTTGCTGCTTGCCGTATGTCCGACAAAGAGGCATCCTCAATGTTCGTGCCGGGTGGCAAGAACTGTTCTCTAAACGACGAAAACTCAACTGCGCTACGAAATATCTTCGGGTTTTGGCTACGAACAGACGCATCAAACAACGTCCCTCCAACCACGATGTTCCGATTCCCAGCTTCGGTAGACAAGAATGTGCCCGTGAACTCATTTTGCCCCGCTTCCAACCCAGATACATGTGTCAAGGGGACCTGGGCAATCTCTTGTCTGAGTTCATCATCGCTGACTTGGTTCAGGTCTTGCCGTGTCCTCTCAGTTCTTTCGCGCGGCGTACTTAGCTGACGGGCTGCGGCGGGCTCTCCTATCAACTCTCTGATGCCCGTCTCCAGAGTTTCGACCTCAATCAACGCCTCCCGTTTCGCCTCTGGCGCTGCTGCCCTCACCTTTTCTAGTGCGGTCTCAAACTCGACGGTCAAGGCATTCTCAGGCGCTTGCTCTTTGGCCTTGGCCAGAAGAGCCTCGGCATCCTTCACGAGAGCTTCCAGTAGAGGGGCAGCCTCGGGTGCCATCGCCACAGTGCCCCGTATAATCTCAGCCAGTGTCTCGGCCTGCCCCGGCACGGCACTACCGCCCGGAGTAAAGGACGGCAGTTGCTTGGCGATAATCTCTCCATGCTCGGCAGCCGCTCTCGCCGCAGCAGCCGTGGCCGCACTGGCTTCGGCGGTGGCGCTGGCTGCGCCACTTGTCCGTTGGGCATTGAAGAATACCAAGTCACGCATGTTTATGACCAGTTGCGCCTCCAGTCCCCCTGCCGCCAACGCTTCATTCATTGGGACCATGAAGGCTCGGTTCAGTCGCCCCAGTTCCTTCCCCCGCCTCGCTTCGTCGGTAATCTGCATGACCTTCCGCCAGGCAAGATGGAAGTCTCGCAGGTCATCGGTGACTTTTGCCCCTTCCAGCCCCAAGTCCGTTATGACCTTGAAGATGCCGGACTTCTCGAACTCGACTGCCGCCTTGCCACCAGTCCGGACGGTGCGGAAGACTCCGCGCGCAAGGCCCAAGAGTTCAGTGATGAGACCGGGCAGGAACAGGGGGGATTCCCAGAATAGTTGCTCGCCTAGCGATAGCTGGTCGTAGTCTCTCAGTGATTGCTCAAAGGGGCTCCGACCGACCTCCGTGCTGGGGACAAACGCTCCCCGGATGGCCGCGCCAACAACCTCGAACGGTACACCGGCAGCCTCAAGAATACTCATCCCGAGGAAGTCCTCGATGTGCTTCTGGATTGTATTGAAGACGCTCTCGCCCGGTTGGGTCTTCATCCAGACCTCGACGTTCTCAACCCACCTGAGCGCCTCGAAGTATCGCTCGGCACCTTCCGGGTCTTCCTCTACGGCTTTCTGGTGTTCAGGGCTGCCGAAAGGGCTGAAGAAAGTAGCGTCGGGCACGAGGTCACCGTATATGTTAGCCAGTGTGCGGTTAGCACCCGTGCGCCAGTCCTCAATCGCCCGCTCTCTCTCGAACTGACCGAGCTTACTGAAATCAGGGATGTCGATGACTTGCTGTTCGGGAGGCACGAAGAGGTCAACAATCTCCTCTTGGCTGAGTCCCATAGCGTTGACGATAAGCAAGGTATCGTCGTTCGCCCCAAGCTCCTCGATTCGGTCAAGGACAGCGTCGGGGTTCTGTTCTATCAAGACCGACAGTTCATCAATGCTCACCGAGAACACCGTCTGGACCGAAGCCTCAACGCGCCCGACCAGTTCCTCATTGAAGTCGAGCGCCTCAATCTCTTGAAGGATGGATGCCTCAAGCCCCTCACCAGGAGCGAGGTTTTCAAGGAACGACGATACATCTGCCCGTCGTTGCTGGAGGAGTTTGGCCGGGTCGGCAGTGGGAGGCAGAAAGGCTGGCGGTTCCAGCAGGTTACGGATTGAGAGTGTGAATGCCAACGGGTCACCTTCGAGGTCGGCCCGCAGGCTGTCGAGCAGGTCGGGCTCATCAACCCTTCCGGGGAACAGGCGCAGCAGGCCATCGTCGGTTGGCGGCGCAGGCTCTACCGGCTCGGGCGCAGGTGGTTCGGCCTCCTGAAGTGCCGTCAGCCGCTCGCGCTCTGCAATCTGCGCGGCTCGGAGTGGCGGCGGGGTAGCCCGACGTGGACCAACCATCGCGGCCTAGCCTCCCCGGATAGTGCCCAGATTCAGTCCCGGTCTGCGTCTTGCTCTACGGCCTATGTCGCGAAGTCGTGCCAGTCCGGCCACCGGGGCTTGGCCGTCCACCGGAGGAAGGCCAGCCACAGGCGGCGGGTTCCGCAGCTTCTCTCGCTGGCGGTCCTTGAACGCTTCGAGGTTGAATGGTTCAGGCATTATGCAGGCTCCTTCTGCGGTATATTCTGTTTGACCCAACTGTCCACTTTGGCCGCATACTCGTCTCGAAGACCAGTCGCAAACGCATTGTACTCCGTTTGGCAGGAGTCGCAGAACGTATATGGCTCGCCAATCACGATATTGTGGAAGTGCTCACAGTCGCCAGTGGTATTACGCTCTATTAGGCCACACTTGTCGCAGGATGTCTCGTATATTGTACCCATTAGACTAGTCCCTCCTGACGTGACCGGGCAGCATTGCCGCCGTTGGCCCTGCCGCGCTCTCCACCGTGCAGCGATAGTACCTGCGTCGGTTCATCCTCCTGTTGTGGTGCCTGGGGCTCTGGCACCTCGCCGGCCAGCAGCCGGTCTATATCGAGGCCTAGTTCGGCAGCCAGCAGTTCGGCCTCAAAGTCCCGGTGGAGAGCAACCAGCGACTCAATCTCCTTGAACTTGCTGATGCTCGGACTTGTCTGCTCGGCCCGTTGTGCCCGCAGCAAATCCTCTTCTCCATCCGGGTCATCGAAGTGCAGCACCTCCCGGCGCTTCGTGTGGTCGGACATGAGGTTACCATAAGCCGCCGCCAGTGAGGCGCGTCCCGCTTCCACTTCCTGCGATGTCACCGAGTAGCCGAAGTTTATCTTGTAGTTGCCCTGGAGCTTGCCGAGGTTGAAGGTCTCCTCGTATCCCTCAATGCCGACATCAACGCTGCCAGTACCAAACGCCTGAATACTCTGCTTTATCCCCATCTTGGCAGAGGCGCTATTGAGATTGCCCTTTGACCGAAGACGAGGGGTGAAGATTCTGTCCCGGCCCTCACCCGCAATCAGCAGGGCCACACCAGACGCACTGGGTTGGCCGAGGAGGCCGAGTTCAGTGCGGGTGATACCACCAGCCTCGAATGATGCTTGGAGCACCTGCTGTGCCGACACCGCCGACCGCTGGGCATCGCCGTAGTTGATCGGTGTGAGACCCCCTCCACTCTCCACAGGGACTACGTCGCCCATCTCGGGATAGTCCGGCGGCGTCGCCCTGCCGCCTTCCTTGCTGGCGGACTGCATCGGGGTCTTCGCGGCCTTGAGGTTGAGCGTCTGCATGATGGAGGCCAGCCGGTTCAGTTCAGGAACGATACCTCGAATCATAAAGAAGATGGACTCGCCCTCGGCGCTCTTATTGTCGAGGTCCAGCAGGATACCGCCCGAACCGAGAGCAACTATCTCGTAGACGACAGGTGTGAACTTGTAATCGTGCTCTTGTTCTTTGACCTTGTTGCCCTCAATCCATATCTCGTTATGGGTCTCGTCCCAGACATCCAGCAGGTCGCCCATCTTGTGCGCTACCTTGACGTTGTACTGCGCTTCGAGCAAGTCCTGCGACCGCTTGATGTGGTACGCCGCCATCTTCAGCCCATCGTCGCCCAGCAGGTAAGTGACAAACCTAGTATCCCAGTTGGCAATATCGGTGACGAGCTTGCCGTCCTTCCCCTTCCTGAAGAGTATCCGGCGGGCGGCTCTACCACGGATTGCCAACTGTCCGTCAGTGAAGGAGTTGAGCGTCAGCCAGCCGAGCTTCTTGTTGCGCTCGTTGGCCGAGTCGAACAACGCACGGGTAAAGTCCTCAACGTAGTGGGTGTCGAAGTCGGCATCGCGGGACTCGACGATAACCTGCTCGGAGGCAGAACCGATGTCGGTCAGGATGTTGGTCGCCATGTAGGACGGCATATTGAGCGTGACGTTGACGATGTCGGGCACCATCTGGGGCGGGTTCTGGCTGTCCATCATGACGTAATCGACGAGGTTCATCATGTCGCGGTCGATGTCCATGCGACGGTAGATGGGAGCAAAGGCGTGTTCGTCGTTCTCCAGGTCGTTGACTATGGATTTGTAGTCAGTTGCCATTTGCGGTCGCCTTCTCGGGTGCCTCAGGGATGTAGACTAATGTTCCGCTAGGGTTTCCATCGACCCAACCAACCAAAGTTCCGAAATTGCGTATATCTTGTTCCCTCAACGCCGCCAGCATCGCGTCGGCTCCGTCCTCGAAAATAGACTGGTCTCGCGCACCATGGTCTAAATATTCCTCAGTCTGTTGTAGGTCGGGAGTATACGGGTTCTCAAATCCTTCCGGTCTCCACTCGCTCATGGCTTCACCTCGACTTTATCCGATAGAACTGACTCCAGTGAAACGCCTCACCCGGGGCAAGGTCAACCAACCCAACCCAGTACATGAGTTTCATAAGTCTCCACCACAACAGTCGGGTAACAAGACCGTAACCCTTGAGCACTAGCCAAGCAAACCGACCGCGTGCATACAGGTAGGCATCCATGTTGGGTTCCTGCCACAGAGGGTAGAAGCCGAGAGACCACAATTCTGCCTCACTCTCTTTGCGCAACAGGGCAGAGACAAGTTGCACAGGGAATCCCAGGACGCGGCGGTCTACGGTAACGTCAACGATATGGCAGTTTTGCCCTTCAAGCCGAGTGACTGTAATCATCTCTGCCCCATTATACACTACCCTTCAAGAGTTCTTTCAAGTCCACCATTCCGCCGCGCCTGCGGCCAGAGAAAGAGAAGTTACTGCGACCCGTCCTCGGCCTCTCCGACACGCCGGTATCGTAGCTGGTCACCGCATACCGGCGGCTGTCCATCCCGTGCGACCAAGTGTGGGTCGTCTTGTCTGTCAAGGCTTCGTCCTTCCCCGAGATGTAGCGAAAGTTGCGCTGTTCCTTGATGCAGTCCAGCGATTCCTCCGTCCAGTACTGGTCAAACTGATTCACTCTCTGGATGCCGTACTCAACCGACCCGTGACCTTTCATGGCCTCTTTGACATTGAACCCCATGCGGCACAGTTCCTCAATCGCCTGCGGGGAGGCGGGATCGGCGTAGATTTCGTCTCGGTTTAGCTTCACGCCTCGCTGCCTCATCAGCCGCCCGATTTGGTCATTGGTAAGCCGTGTGCCGTCATAGAAGACCTGATGGGAATAGAGCTTGTCGCCGATAACCACGTGCGCCGTCAGGACCGTGGGGTCAACCAGAAAGCCGAAGTCCAAGCCGTAGAAGACATCCCCGGCGGGCAGTTTCTCCACCTGCTCGAAGAACGGGTAGACCAACCCCTCAATCTTACCCAGAAGCCCGAGGCCGTAGACACGGAACCAGTTGGGGTCGCGATCCTCAGAAGCGTCAATGTCGTCCTTTACCGCTTGCGGGATAACGTCAAGGGCATCGAGGTAAGTGGAGTGGATATAGACGTTCTCTGGGTATTTCTTGGCATTACCAAGCTCTCTCTGGTGATACCAGAACTCACTGACGGGGTTCCAGTCGCTGATGGTAAAGAGGCGGGTACGCGAGTCGAGTTCCCGAAAGGCCATCCAGGCGATGTTGTTGGCCTCGTTGACGAACAGGATGTCGCGTCGTCCGCCACGCAGCTTGGCCGGCTTGTCGGCGGAAAAGAACTCCATCTTTGACCCCGTCTCGACAAAGTCGTAGATGTTGTCCGTGAGGTTCCAGCGGCTCTGCACGAGAGCATCGCCCATGATGGTCTCGAAGTCCCGAATGACACCCCGCTTCAGGTGGGGGACGCTTTCAGAAACGACACTGACAGTAAGGGGCTCGGTGGTATTTTCGCAGATGAACTTGAGAAACTGGAGCGTGCTGTAGGTCTTGGACGACCACGTGCCGCCTTCGAGGAATACCCGGCGCTTGTGGTCGAACCACGCCTTGAGTATCGCGGCGAAGACGCTGGTGGTGATGGTCTTGGCTTCTTCGGTCACCGTTTCTTCCACAGAATCGCCCAAGCTATCAGGAATCTGACCCGGAATGGCTGGGCGTAGATGTCGCTGTAAAAGTCTTTCCAAGCCCGCTTCATCAGCCGGCGCACTTTCTTGCCCAGTCGTCCGTTCATCTGTCCCCCTGCTGCCCCGCGATGTACTTCTTGCCCCAGAAGAAGTGGCCGAAGATGAAGCCAACCGTGAAGATAGCCATTATCTTCAGAACCTCCAGCCAGTCGAAGTTATGACCTAGTGCCACACCGACGGCAACGAGGCCGACAATCCAGACGAACTGGGCCTTGTGCCACACATCGCGCACGATGTAGGTCCACGGCCTGCCGCCTATCTTTGACCATAACCACTCGTACGGATTCATCGCAGCCACCTGCCCCGTCCATCGGGGCCACTCATCCACACTTCCGGCAGCCCTTGAGTCGCCAGGTAGCCATCAGGATTCGTACACCCACTGCCGCGCTATCTCGCACAGCGCTACGAAGACGGCATCCTTGTCCCTCTCAAGCGCCCCCAGGTCGGCATAGGGAACAAGGTCGGGGTGAATCTTCTTCTCTCGGTCGTAGACCTCGCCGTACTCCCACCCCATCGCGTAGTATGCCTGCATCCAGCTGCCGTGCAACTCCTCGGGTGACCTTGACCTCAGCTCGCCACACTGCCGTTCAATCACATCGAGAAACTGTAGGCGGAAGGCTTCCTCGCGCTCCGACCACTCTACGGGGACGATCGGCGCCTCAGACGCTATCGCTGCAAGCCGCGCTCCGTTGTAGACGAACTCAGCCCTGCGTTCTTTCTGACTACTCACAGTCCCCTCGCTCCGTACCACCGGCGCCAGAGCCACGAGAAGCGGCCCGAGAACAGGCGGTTTGTCATCCGGTCGGCTTCCCCACTGGCCTTGTAGTATTCGATGGCGAACTCGGGGTCGAGGAGCCGGTCGGATAGGTCACTGGCCGGTGTGCGGGGATAGGTGACGTAGCGGGTCTTTGTGGTTGTTCCGAGTCGTATGTCCATCAAATGCCTCCTTAGTGAGTTCAGCGTCTAGTTTGCGTGCTAGTGCCGGCAAGAACACCCGCTCGGCCAGACAGATAGGACATTGGCATGGCTCGGGAAGAGCGGGGGCATTGTTCTCTTCGTCAGTCATAGCCCACCCGCAAAGTCAACGCCGGGGAAGGTGTAGCCGACGGCGTTCCTGTGACCCGCCTGGCGCGAACCCTGTATGAAGGACCGGAACACAGGCCGGTCGGAGAGATACTGCCGCCCCTCTTGGGCGTACGCCTCATAGCACTGGCGACAGGCTGGTATCTGAACTGACTAACCGTTATCCAGCACCGGAAATTTAAAGGAGGCGATATTAGAATGATAGAAAAGGTATGGGCGATTAAAGGGCGAGAAGAAAAAGTTGCAAGCAATGGGAACAAGTATCTTCAGGTAACGATTGCCGGGGATGACGGTAAAGACCACAGACAGAATTTCTATGAACAGGGAATGTGGGCTGTGTTTCGGGACAACGATTACGTCAAGGTTGAACTCGACAAGCCTGAAGGTGAAAGCAGGTGGAA
>SDBS01002102.1_pt1 | contig 20060 bp, 17 predicted proteins | sample 2277091 | NCBI WGS metagenome assembly SDBS01 (sample SAMN10404972, study PRJNA504765) | marine sediment metagenome | isolation source: marine sediment core GS10_PC15, 163 cmbsf | place: Arctic Ocean: Southern Knipovich Ridge | collected 2010 | reverse complement strand
CGCAGTGGAGCACGCCGACCTACACGCCCGCCGGCTGGCGCAAGCCGTGCTATCTCATCGCCGACGAGCACGTGACGACCTTCGAGCAGCTGATGGAGACCGACTGGAAAGCCTACGGCCTGGGCAAAGACCCCCGTTGCGATACCTGCATGATGCATTGCGGCTACGAGGGTTCCGCGATCCAGGAGGCGATGTCCAGCCCGCGCGCGTTCATCGAGATGGTCCGCCGCTCGTCGAAGCCCGGCGTCGCCAGGAAGGCCCGCCAGATGGAGCGGGCGGCCTCGCCGGCGACTGACGCTCAGGAACCTCAGGCGCCTCCTGCGGACCGGTCGGGCAGCCTGACCGGCGGAGGCAAGCGACGCCAGTGATCCTCGTCTTTGCGGCGATGGAGCCTGAAGTCCGGGCCTGCTTCGGCGGTGGCTCCATCGGGCTATCTCGCGAAGTCGCAGGCTTTCCCGTCTACGAAGCTAACGGCCTCGCCGTCTGCCAGACCGGCCTCGGCCGACGCTCCCGAGATGCCGCGACGTCCGTGGTGGGGCACTTCACGCCGGACGCCGTACTCTCGGTCGGGATCGCCGGCGGCCTGAACCTCGATGTGCGCGCCGGGCAGCTAATCGCATGCTCACACGTGCACCACGCCGACATGCGCGGCGCCCTGGAAGAGACACCGGCGTTCTCGGACGAGCGGCTCGTGACCCTGGCGCTTGAAGTTGCCCGTGGCGCCGAGATCGAGGCGCGGGTTGGTTCTGCTGTGACCGTCGATGAGGTCGTCTGGACTTCCACCGAAAAGGCGGATCTCCATGCCTGGCTGCGTCACGATGTCGTCGAGATGGAGAGCTACTGGATCGGCAAGGTCGCCAGCCAGGCCGGCCTGCCATATCTCGCGCTGCGCGTCGTCACGGACCAGGCTGCCGATGAGCTTGTCAAGACGCCGGCGATCTCCGCGGACGGCACGTTCGACGTGGCCGCGTTCCAGGCTTGGATCAAGGATCATCCCGAGTACATTCCGATGTTCGCACAGCAGGCTGAGCGCTCGCGGCGAGGTCTGGGTGCCCTCACGCGGTTCCTGAGCGCCTTCCTGCCGCGACTTGCGGCCACTCGGGTGTCATGAGCGCTTCTCGCGAGGCGCTGGACGAGGCGATCCGGCGCACGCAGGACTACTTCCTCCGCACGCAGCACCCGTCCGGCTACTGGCTCGGCGATCTCGACTCGAACGTCTGCATGGCGGCGGAGTACCTGCTGTTGACGCACTTCCTCGGCGTCGGCGAAGACGGGCGCTGGCGCAAAGTCGCGAACTACCTGCGCAGCCAGCAGCGCCCGGACGGGACGTGGGCCGTGTACCACGGCGGCCCGCCGGACCTCAACGCCACGGTCGAGTCCTACTTCGCGCTCAAGCTCGCCGGCGTATCGTCCGACGACCCGGCGATGGCCCGCGCCCGCGAGTGGGCCCTCTCGGCTGGCGGCGTGCCGAAAGCGCGTGTATTCACGAAGATCTGGCTCGCGCTCTTCGGTCAGTGGGACTGGCGTGGCGTCCCGGTTCTGCCGCCGGAGATGATCTTCCTCCCGCGCTGGCTCCCCCTCAACATCTACGACTTCGCGGCCTGGGCGCGGGCGACGATCGTGCCGATGCTGATCATCCTCAGCGAGCGCCCGACGTGCCCGGTGCCGGACTATGCCCGCATCGACGAACTGTTCCCTGACGGCCGCGAAGGTACGGATTACAGCCTTCCCGCACCGCAGGACTCGCGGTGGGGCTCGTTTTTCCACCGCGCCGATGGCCTGCTCCGCCGCATCGAACCCTATCTCTTCGGAGGGTCAGGCTTCGGCCTGACAGCGGCGCTGCGCCCGGTGCGCTCTTTCCGGGAAGCCGCCTACCGCGCTGCCGAGGACTGGATTGTCGCGCACCAGGAGGCCGACGGTGCCTGGGCCGGCATTCAGCCGCCGTGGGTGTACTCGCTCCTCGCGCTCAAGGTGCGTGGCTATCCGCTCGATCATCCTGTGATGAGGCGCGGCCTCGAGGCGTTTGAGTCTGGCTGGGCGATCGAAGACGAGGAGACGTTCAATCCGCAGGCCTGCCTGTCGCCGGTGTGGGATACCGTGCTGGCGATGAACACGCTGCTCGACTCCGGCGTCGCGCCCGATTACCCGGCGCTCGTGCACGCCGCTCACTGGCTGCTGGGCGAGCAGGTGCTGACCGGTGGCGACTGGCAGGTCGGCGCGCCCGGCATCGAGCCCGGCGGCTGGTCGTTCGAGTTCGAGAACGACCTCTACCCCGACACCGACGACACGGCCGAGGCCTTGATCGCGCTCTCCCGCGTGCGCCTGCCGGACGAGCGACGCAAGGACGAGGCGGTCGAGCGCGGCCGGCGCTGGCTGATCGGCATGCAGTCCGCCAACGGCGGCTGGGGCGCGTTCGACCGTGACAACACCCGTGGCGTGGTGAACGAGATACCGTTCTGCGACTTCGGGAAGGTGACCGATCCACCGTCGGAAGACGTTACCGCGCACGTGATCGAAGCGCTCGCCCTCCTCGGCGAAGGCGACTCCGGAGCGGTGCAGCGCGGCCTGCGCTACCTGCGCCGCGAGCACAACCCGGACGGGAGCTGGTTCGGGCGCTGGGGCGTGAACTACGTCGCCGGCACGGGCAGCGTGCTGCCGGCGTTCAAGGCGGCCGGGTGCGACATGACGAAGCGGCGGTTCCAGCGGGCCGCGAACTGGCTCACCAGCAAGCAGAACGAGGACGGCGGTTGGGGCGAAGATCCCCGCAGCTATGTCGACGACTCGTGGGCCGGCCGCGGCGAGAGCACACCGTCACAGACCGCCTGGAGCATGGCTGGCCTTCAAGCAGTCGATGGCGACGGCCTGGTTGCGGACTCGCTCGAACGAGGCGCGCGGTGGCTGATCGAGCAGCAGGAGGAAGACGGGCAGTGGCTGGAGCCACAGTTCACAAGCACCGGATTCCCGGGCGATTTCTACCTCAAGTACGATCTCTACCGGAACTACTGGCCGCTCCTGGCGCTCGGCCGCTATCGCGACGCGCTGACCGAGTCCTAGGCGCCGGCTTCCTTCGCTTCGATCAGCTCCCAGATCTGTTTCTTGATCTCGCGGATGCGCTCCATGTCGGGGTAGATGCCGTCCTCCGCCTTGCGGTCAAAGAGCGCCTTGCCGTCGGCGTACAGCGCCAGGTGGCCCTTGCCGACGGGGATCAGCGTCACCGGGGCGTTGGCACCGAGGTCGTGCCAGATTTCGGTCGCCATCCAGGCGGCCACGGGAAGGTACCCTCACTCGACGCAGTAAGTGATCTCGATCGTGATGCGGCCGTCGTATCGTCCTTCGATCACAGCAGTCTCCTAGTCCAGGCCGAGGTCGGCTCGCGCCTCATCCGTCATCTTCTCGGGGCTCCAGGGCGGGTCGAACGTGAACTCGACGTCGACGTCCGTTACGCCGGGCATGAGGCCGAGGAGTTCCTGGATCTGTTCCGTGATCATCGGCCCGATCGGACACATCGGCGTCGTCAACGTCATCATGATCTTGACCGACCGGTCTTCCTGGATGCCGATGTCGTAGACGAGGCCGAGATCGTAGATGTTGTAGTGAAGCTCCGGGTCGTAGATCTCGCGTAGCCCCTCGACGACGTCGCTTTCAGTTACCATTGCCTCTCTATCATAACCTAATAGCGAAACGTAACCATTGGCTCTTGACAAGCTTCGGCAGGTCAATAAGATAAGTCCATCCCGTTGAGTGAACGGCTCAGGATCCGCCGCTTAGCCCAAAGGGAGGGGTCAGACAGGGCGCCATGCAGGCGCCTTGTTTGGTTTCGGACTACTCCACGCTGACGCTGCTGCCGGCCTGCGTCTTGTGCACCACGATCCGCGCCGGCATCCGCTCCGCCAGCGCCGGTACGTGCGTGATCACGCCGATCAGCCGGCTGCGGTCCTCTCCCAGCACCTCCAGCGCCGTCGCCACGGCATCAAGCGCTTCGCTGTCCAGGTGCGAGAAGCCTTCATCGATGAAGAGGCTCTCCAGCGTGCCCTCTGCCTCCTCTCCCGCGAGGCCGGGGAGCTGCTCGGCCAGCGCCAGCGCCAGGGCGAGCGAGGCGAGGAACGTCTCGCCACCGCTCAGCGTCTTGACGGAGCGCTTCTCGCCGCCGTTCCAGCGGTCCTCGATCGAGAAGTCCTGCCCCTCGACGACGAAGTCGTAGCGGCCACCCGAGATCTCCAGCAGCCGCCGCGAGCCGTCACGAGCCAGCGTCTGCAGCGCGCTCTCGCGGATGAACGTCGGAAAGGCGTTCGTCTGGAGGAGTGACGCGAGGTCTTTCGCCACCGACGCTTCTTCGCGCGCCGTCTTCTCCTCCGCGCGCAACTCCTTCGCCTTCTCGATGTTCGCCTCGATCGTCTCGATACGCGTCTGGCCTGCGCCGATCGTCTGGTTCAACTCGCGGTCGCGGTCACGGGCCTCGTTCAGCCGGCGACCAAGGACCGGTGCGGCGTCGTTCCCCTCGTCCAGCGCGCGCAGGATGTCGCCCCAGCCGGAGCGCGTGGCCGCCTCTCGCAGCTTCGCCTCGGCTCCGGCCGCCTTCTCCGCGGCGGCCTTCGCGGCCTGGTTCGCGGCGTCGAGTTCGCCCTGCAGGCGGCCCAGGTCAGCGGTCGCCGCGGCCATCCCGGCCGTGATCTCGGCCAGCGCTTTGGTCTGGGCCTCGCGGTCGGCCGTGAGCTGCTTTCGCTCGGCATCCGCCTTCTCCAGTCGCGTCAACCGCGCCGCGATCTCCTTCACTGCGGGTGGCTCAGGGCCCAGCGTCTCCTTCAGGCTCGCGCGCCGCTCCTCGACGCGCTTGTGCGCCGCCTCGCGGTTGCCGGATTCGGCCTCGGCGCGTGCCTCCAACTGCATTAGCTTGCCCTTCGCGGCGTCGGCCTTATTGCGCGCCGCGTCTGCGGCGTCCTTCGTTCGCTTCGCCGCCGCCTGTGCGTCCTTCAGCGCCGGGTGCTCGATGTGCGGTAGCTCGCCGACGCTCTGACCGCAGACCGGGCACGGATCGCCGGTCTTCAGCCGCTGCTGGAGCGCCGCAGCCGCGTTAGTACGGCGTGCTGCATCAAGGGCCTCGTCCGCCTCCTTTGTCGCCTCCTCTGCCTTCTGGTGAGCGCTCGACGCCTTCTCAGCGTCCGTGGCCGCCGCCTTCACCTGCGATTCCTGCGTCACGCGCTCCCCGTCGAGCTTTGCCAGCGACTTCTCCTCCTTCGCCAGGTCGTCCGCGATCCTCGCTGCGTCCCGGTAGCGCTGGTACTCGTCCGCATCGAAGGTGTTCGCTTCGAGTTGCTCAGCGAGCGCCGTGACCTTCATCCGGACCGCCTCGGCCTTCGCCTCACCCGTCTGCGCGGCGTCCTTCGCCTCGCGCAGGCGCTTTTCGGCTGCGCTCAGGGCGGACGCCGTGGTTCGCTGCTCGTCGCGGGCGCTGGAGAGCGCTTCGGCGCTGAGGCGCGCGTCTTCGAGCACCTCTCGGGACGATGTCGCTTCCTTCGCCTCGGCCTTGCGGTCCGCCAGCTCCTTCTTCGCCTCCTTGAGAGCGGCCGGAGTGGCGTCCGCGAGTTCACTCGCCAGTCGCTCGGCGATGCGGGTCGCGTTCTCGTTCTGGCGCGTCGCGATCGCGTTCGCAGCGCGTTGCATGTCCCCGTAGACGCCCAGCCGCAGCAGGCCATCGAGCACGCGGCGGCGCTGGTCGCGGTTGCCGGCGAGGAACTCCTGGAACTCGCCCTGCGGCAGGAGCACGGAGCGGATGAACGCCTCGTAGTCCATGTGAAGTAGCCGCTCGATGAAGGCGTTCGTGTCGCGCACGCGGTCGACTTCCTCGGAGCGCCACTCGCCGGTCTCTTTGTCGAAGCGCTCGAGCTGGGGCGGCCGCTGTGTCTTGCGGCTGGACTCGCGGAAGATGCGGTAGCTGTTGCCGTTCACCACGAACTCCAACGACACCTTGAGCCGGTCCTCGCCCTGGCTGATTAGCTCGCGGATCGAGCGGCCGATGCGCGGCGCCTGTCCGAAGAGGGCGTACGTGATCGCGTCGACGAGCGACGACTTGCCCGCGCCCGTCGGCCCGGTGATCGCGAAGAGATCGAGGTCGGTGAAGTCGACTTCGACCGGCTTGCGGAAAGCTGTCAGGCCCTGCACCGTGAGCTTAGTCGGCCGCATTCAACGAATCCATAGGGCTACTGGCCTCCTCGTACAGCCGGTTGAAGAGCGCCAGCAGCACCGGCGCGGGCTCGGAGCCGTACGTGCCCTGGTGATACGTGGTGAACAGCTCCTGTGCCGACATCTGCTGCACCGCCGGCCCGGTGTCTTCCGCCTCCTCGTCCGTGCGCTCGACGACGATGTCGACGGCGTTCGGGACGATCTCGCGGACCTGCTCGGCGAGGCCGGGCAGCGGGCGGTCCACCTTCACGAACACCTTCACGTAGTCCTCGGTAACCTCCGGCGCAAGCGTCTTCAGCTCGTCCAGCGTGACGCCTTCCTTGTGGCTGCCCACGTTACGCAGCCTCTTTGGCGTCGTCAGCGGGACCTCGCGCACCTTCGCCTTGCGCCCGGGTGCGATGTCCACGACGTTGACGCGCTTCGTCTGGCCCGCCTCACCGAAGTCGAGTTGCAGCAGCGAGCCGCTGTAGGAACCGTTTGCGAGGCCGGTGTCCTGCGGCATGTGCACGTGGCCGAGGGCGATGTACTGCGCCGCCGATGGTAGTGCCTGCCGCTTCACGACATAACTCTGCCCCATGTGGAGCGGCCGCTCGCCGCTCTCCGGGCCGCCCACCTTCGCATCGTCGACCAGCAGGTGCGTTGTGAGGACGTTCACGGTGTCGTCGCGGAACGCCGTACAGACGTGCGCCAGCATCTTCGCCACGCCGTCCGCGTACTGTTCGAGATGTTTGCCCTCCATCATCAGCGACTCGAAGTCACGCACGCGGCGCTCGCTGACCCACGGCAGGGCGGCGATGACAGCGGTCTCCGCGCCGTCGCGTGACGGCAGCTCAATCGCGCCGCCGTCGGCCACGCTGACGGGCTCGCCCCGGACGTGGATGCCGAGGTGGCGCAGCACCGGCGCGTAGGCGTTCCAGCGGCGCGGATGATCGTGGTTGCCCGCGATGACGATTGCCGGGATGCCCGCGCTGGCCAGCTCGCCGAAAAAGTGGAACACGATGCGCTCGGCCTCCGGCGGCGGCACTGCCGAGTCGAAAACGTCGCCGGCGATGAGCACGCAGTCGGCCTCTTCGCTCTTCGTGATGTCGAGCACCTCGGCCAGCGCGGCGGCGTACTCATCGTCGCGCTTGCGGTTGCGGAGCTGCTTGCCGACGTGCCAATCAGATGTGTGCAGGAAGCGCATCGTTGGAGTGTCTCAGGAGACGGGGGCTCGGTAGGGGCGCTGCTTGCTGCGCCCCGCATGCCTCGTGGAGGCCTAAAGGCGCTCCTCTACGTTCGGGGACGGTCCGAATCACCGCTTGAACCCCTCCGGCACGGCGGTCGGTTCCGCGACTTCGTCCGGGCGTGTCGCCCAGGCGGGGAACGGGAACTGCATCAGCAGCGGCACCGGGATCTCCGGCTGGTGCATGAACATGCTGCCGGGCTTGAGCAACGACGCCCGCGCCCGCGCCGCCTGCGTCAGGAACCCGTACTCGCTGCGTTCGGCCTCGGCGGCGTCCAGGCGGCCGGCGATTCGGTAGCTGGCGTTGGCGACGACCCGCCTCTCGACCTCGCTCGCCGTCTGTTGCGCGCCGATGAGGATGACGCCGAGACTACGGCCGCGCTCGGCGATGTCCAGCACGACCTCCTTGATCGGGCTCCAGCCGTCGCGCGGGGCGTACTTGTTCAGCTCGTCGAGGACGACGAACACCAGCGGGTCGCGCGTGCCGTGCGCGTCCTTCTCTTCGAGCAACTGCTTGAGCACGACGCCGACGACGAAGCGCTTCGCCCGGTCGTGCAGGCCGTGGATGTCGATCACGTTGAGCTGGCTCGCTGCCCACTCGATGCGGTGCCGCTCCTCGTCCTCCTTCGCGTCGAGTTTGCGGATCAGGTGGCCCACCGTGTCTGCGGACGCCGCCAGCCGCCGCAGGAACGCATCCTGCGTGCCCGTCGCCAGGTTCCCGCGCGAGAACACGGCATCGCGCTGATCGCCGATGTGCTCCACGAGATCATCGAACGAGGTGATGCGCGAGCCGTCGATCTCGACCCAGGTGCGGTCTTTCGGCTGGCCCAGCGTCTCGTGGTACAGATAGCGCTCGACGACGGAGACGGCGTACGAGAGCTGGCTCGTCTCGCTGTCCGCCTCCGCGAAGAGGAAGCGCAGCATCCGGTTCTGGCAGAACTCGCGCAGCGACCAGCAGTACGCCGACACGCCGTCCTGCCGCGAGCCCAGGCTGTGCACGATCTCGAACGAGCTGTTCTTTGCCGCCGGCGACCAGAGCCCGACGTCCTGGAACGGCCCGCACGGCAGGCCGAGCTGTGCGTACTTCTTCTTGTGCTCAGGCGTTAGTCCTGCGTTCGGCTTGTCGGCGAACATCAGGTCCTCGCCCTTGACGTTGAAGATCACGGCGCGGGCGCTGGCGCCCTGCGCGCCCAGCACCTTCGAGTGAAAGAGGCTGTAGAGGAGGAACATCGCGTAGGTCGTCTTCGTCGCAACCCCGGAGATGCCCGAGATGTTGACGTGCGCGCCCCGTGTCCCGTCCAGGAACTCGAGGTTGCCCCAGATCACGTCGCCCTCGCGTGAGAGGCCGGCCGCGAACTTCTTCTTCATGCCGTCGAAGTAGAGCGCCACGTCCCGCTGCTCACCGACCGCGCGTTCGGCCGGCTGTCCCGGCTGCGGCGGCACGAAGATCTCCGGCTCGATGCGCGTCACCGAGACGTGCGCGGCCGTCGCGATGCCCACCGGCAGCACACCCTCGGCCGCGCGGAAGACGTCTGAGTCGAACCTGGCGCCTTCGTACTTGGCGCGCACCATGTCGACGACGCCGTAGAGCGTGATCTCGCCGCGGCCCGGAACCGTCGTCTTCACGGCGACGACGTCGTCGAGCTGCAGGTAGCTCTCTTCGTTGACGCCCACCCAGAAGTCGAGCGGGTGTGATTCTTCCGTTCCCAGCACGCGTCCCACGTCGGTCATCGCCGCTGAATCCTTCCCATGATTCCGAAGGTCAGGCTTCAGCCTGACACCAACGCCATCTCCCGTGCAAAGTGCATCTCGATGTGCCGGCGGATCCACTCGGAGTCGCCCAGCGAGTGGCGCAGCTGGTCCTCCAGCCCGCCGATCGGGTACAGGTTCTGCGGCGCGCGCGGATCGTGCATCGAATCCGACGCGAACGTCGGCAGGTGGCGCGCCGTCAGGTCGGCCAGCCGCACCGCCGCCTCGATGCCGATCGTCTCCAGCGTCTCCACCCGGACGACGCCGGCCCAGGCGTGGTCGATTGCGCGCCCCTCGGTCAGCCGCAGGTACCACGAGTAGACTGCGCGGTCGCGGCCGATGCGGAAGAGCGGCGTTCGCGTCCGCGGCTGGAGCGTTGCGATTACGCTCGCCTGCTCGTCGTCCAGGTAGCGCTTGTGGATCGTCTTGATCAGGCCGATGACCATCGCCTTGCGCTTCGGTTGCCAGTTGAGCCGCCCGTCGACTACGACCATCTCGTGCCCCTGCTCGTCCAGCCGCTCGCCCAGCGCTATCTCGGCCTCGCGGCGGGCGCTTTGAACCGCCTCCTGGACGCCGCCGAGGCCAGTCGCCGCCGTCGGGCGCGATCGGAACTCCAGCGTCGCCTCGCCGCAGGGGACCGACACCGCCGGGTGCGTCTCGCCGTCCGCCAGCGCTAGCAGCCGCAGCGGCGTCTCAGCCGATACGGTCGAGCCGCCCTCGCGCGCGAAGACGGCGCCGACGGCGACCGAGGCGAACGCGCCGTATACGGTCTTGCCGTCGCGGTCGCCGATGACGCGCATCTCGACGCGCTGCACGCCGTCCACGAAGGCGATCGTCTTCGGACGCTCGACGAACTGCGGCTCACGCGCGCGCCAGTCGCTAGTCTCGACGAAAGGGTCGACGATCGGCTGCGGGCCGGTCTCGTCTTCCTCGATCTGGAGGGCGGACTCATATGTAGGAGTCCAGGGGTCGAGGCGAAGCGTCAGGGTCATCGGCTAGAGGTTCGCGTTTGCGTGCGCACAAGTCAACGGAAGCAGCCGCGCGAATTGTTGGCAAGGCCCAAGTGGCACGGGGGGGTAGTGGTGAGTGGACAGTGAACAGTGGTTGGTGGCCCTTCTTAGAGGACCACTCGGTCGGCGACTGACCGTCGATGTGGCGTGGCGATGGACGCGCCCTAGAACGCGCTGACGCCCAGTACTTCGCGGCCGAGCAGCAGCTTCTGGATCTGCGTCGTGCCCTCGTACAGCGAGAGGCCGATCGCGTCGCGCAGGAGCCCCTCGACGGGGTACTCGCGCAGGTAGCCAACGCCGCCGTGCAGCGAGATCGCCGTGCGCGCGGCCTTGACGGCGGCCTCCGTCGCAAAGTGCTTCGCCATCACGACGTGCTTCGTCGCGCGCTCGCCGGCGTCGCGCGTCTGCGCGGCCTGGATCGTCAGCAGACGCGCGGCCTCGCAGTCGGTCGCCATCTCGGCCACCATCTCCTGGATCAGCTGGTGGCCGGCGATCGGCTTGCCCCACTGCTCGCGCTGGTTCGCGTAGTTCACGCAGGCGTCGAGGCACGCCTGGATGATCCCCACCGCGCAGGCCGCCGTCGATGTGCGGCCCGCCTCCAGCGACGTCTGGGCGATCTTGAAGCCGTCGCCCGCCTCTCCCAGGATGCGGTCGTCGCCGACGCGCACCCCGTCGAAGAAGAGCGCTGCCGTGTTGGAGGCGGTCAATCCCATCTTGTCCGGAATGTTCTGCCGCTCGAGCCCCGGCGCGTTGCCGTCGACCACAAACGCGGCGACACCCTTGTGCCGGGAGCCCGGATCGGTCTGCGCGAAAACGACGATGACGTCGGCCTGTGCGCCGTTCGAGATCCAGAACTTGCTGCCGTTGAGCACCCAGTCGTCGCCGTCACGCTGCGCTGTCAGCTCCAACGCTGCCGGGTCCGATCCGACGTTTGGCTCCGTCAGCGCGAAGGCACCCACCTTCTTCGCCGAGAAGAGATCGGGCAGCCAGCGTTGGCGCTGCTCATCGTTCCCAAAGTTGCAGACGGCCGTGCTCACGAGCGAGAGCTGCACGGTGAGCGCCGCCGTGAACACCGACGGGCTCGCGCCGCCGATCGCCTCGCACAGCAGCACGTACGAGACGTTATCGATACCCGCGCCGCCGTACTCCTCCGGAAAGGGCCCGGCGAGCAGGCCGTTTTCCGCGAGCTTGCTCATGATTTCGAGCGGGAACGTTTCGTCGTTGGCGCGCTCGCGGACGTGCGGGCGTATCTCGCGCTCGGCGAACGACTTCGCCGTGTTGTAGATCATGCGTTGGGCTTCGGTCAGTTGCATCTGTTACTCCTGTGCGCTTGTGCGTGCACAGGATACCAATACAGGCACGGCAACGAAAATCGGCCCGGAGCGCGTGTGCTCCTTCGGGCCGGTATCGGCGCCAAGACAGCACTAACGACACGTAGTGCGGTGCCAGATCGGATCCGTCGCCTGTCACCGCACAGATGGAAGCTTCGGGGAGACGCCCGTCATGCGTCGAAAATGCGAAATGAGACGATTGGCCTCGCGGGGCGCGCCGAAGGGATTTCGTTGCGAGCCTGCTCGCGTCAGACGTCTCTCGCCCACCCAGGAAAGCTCCATGAGACACCGGAGTGCCTCATGATACGCAAGTCGCTCGCGGTCCAGGCCCCGAATGCGCTCATACGCTTCGGTGTATCGCCGGACGAGAATCGGACGGAGATGAGATGCGAGGGAATCGATAATCGTTGGCATGCTCATCGGAGCGATGCCGAGGAGAACCCTGGTGCTTGCAACGTCGAAAGCCGGGTCGCCGACTACTGTCATTGCCCAGTCGACGACGCCCGTGACGTTGCCGTCCTTCATGAGAACGTTAAGCGGGTGAAAGTCTCCGTGACATATTACGTCCTCACGTGGCTCGCCCGGGCGGTTCTCAACCAACCATTGGAGTGCTGGTCGAAGCCCGGACAGGTTCAGCGATTCAACTTGCCGTTGGAGCTGATCCAATTGGCCGTCTGTGGATAGCCTGCGTCGACTCACGCCAGCCTCTGCCACTCTGTCTTGCGGAAGTCCCGCGGCGTCAACAGCCTCCACCAACTTCTCCGGGTCGAGTGAATGCAGCCTGGCCTGCTGCTCAGCGAGAACGCGTGGAAGGCTCGTCAGCAGCCACGGTATCCGAAGGAGCAGTTGAACCGGCGTCGAGGCCCCGAGCATTTGAGTGCCAGGCAACCTCTCCATCACAAGGAACGCTCCGCCGAGCGCGTCGGACTCGATACTCTCCAACAGAACGCGAGGCGCCGGATAGCCGAGTGAGACGACAGTCGATTGGATGACGGACTCCCAACGAGCGCGCAGCGGGTCGTCGTCACCGGAGTAGAGCCTGAGGATGAGAGGGACCGAGAGTTCTGCGGGCGCGCCGGCTAGCCTGAGGCCGAAGATCCGCGTGTCGAAGCCGCCTGTGATGGCGCGGGGTGGCCGGGCGTAGTCCAGCTTCGGCTGGCCGCAGACGCCTCGTAAGTAAACAAGGAGGCGTTCTGCGATCTCCTTGTCCGATCTTGATTCGGGCATAGGCTCTGACGAAGAGGGGCAGTGCGCTCAGACAGAGAATAGATGGACAGTGGTCGCGGCAGCCTCGCCGCGGACCATTCCGCCACCGTTGTGGGTCATGCCCACTCTGGCATCCTTGACCTGACGGTCTCCCGCCTCGCCGCGCAACTGAAGCCAGATCTCGTAGGCCTGAGAGATGCCGGTGGCTCCCACCGGGTGACCCTTCGAGATCAACCCTCCGCTGGTGTTGACCGGGAGCCGCCCACCGATCTCCGTCACTCCCTCATCGACCAGGCGCCCACCTTCGCCTTCCGCACAGAAGCTCAGCTCCTCATACAGCATCAACTCCGCGGGTGCGGAGGCATCATGAACTTCCGCCACATCGATGTCGTCCGGACTCATGCCGGCCATCTCGAACGCCATCTTCGCGGCTCGCGCTCCTGTCCCTCCGTCATTCTTCGGATTGTCCGACCCGCTGACCAGTGAGGTGCCTCGGATCCAGACAGGCTTCGTGGTGAGCTGCCTGGCTTTGGCATCGCTAACCACGATTGCCGCTGCGGCGCCGTCGCCGATCGGAGCACACATCAGACGCGTCAACGGTTCCGCCACCAGCGGTGAGGCCATGATCTCTTCCAGCGAATAGCGCTCCTGATACTGAGCGTGCGGGTTGAGAGACCCGTTGTGGTGGCTCTTGACGGCGACCTGAGCGAACTGTTCTTTCGTCGTACCATATCTCGCCATGTGCGACCGCGCGCCGGCCGCATAGATGTCCATGAACACACTGCGCGACTTGCCCGCGCCGCTCTCAGCCCCGGACTTCTTCTCCGATGGCGGCTTGAGCTGTTGCATGATCTGCTTCAACTGCTCGACGTCCGTGCCTGCTCCGAACGCGGCCATCGCCGCCGCCTTGTCGCCCGAGTTCATCTTCTCCACGCCGAGCGCCAGAGCAACGTCGTACATCCCGGAAGCGACGTACAGCCACGCCACTTGCAGCGCCGTGGAAGAGCTGGCACAGGCGTTCTCGGTGTTCACCATCGGTATCTTGTCGATGCCAAAATCGCGAAGTATTACCTGAGCCCTGATGCATTCTTGACCGGTGATTAGTCCCGCCGCCGCGTTGCCCACGACCGCGATCTGGAGGTCCGCCTTGTCCATTCCCGCCGCGTCGAGTGCAGCGTCTACAGCCTCTCGGCTCAGATCCTTGAGGCCGCGGTCCTTGTACTTCCCGAACCGGGTCATGCCGGCCCCAGCGATCGCCACGTCTCTCATCTTCGTGTTCCTTTCAGGTCCCGTCTCTGGTGGGCCGGGCCACAGCCTTCCGATCGCGCCGAGTGCCCGGCCTCAGTAACCGCTGCCAATCTTACCGGTTCTCGCTGAAGACGGCACTATCCTCCACCGTCCTCCGCCAACCGGTGGAAGGAGACCGAATAACGAAATCGCCGGGCGATGCACCCGGCGACTCGATCTTGCGATATGGCGACCCCGATCGGATTCGAACCGACGATCTCCACCGTGACAAGGTGGCATGTTAACCGCTACACCACGGGGCCGTACCTGGATTTTAGCACGAACGGCAAGGCGGTCAACGCGCAGAGACTTCGTTAGCGTGTTACCCGGCGCACCGCTATAATGCAACGGAATCCCACGTTAGGAGTCAATTGATACACAGTGCCTAGGAAAAGCCGCCGCCGGAACCGCAAGACCGTCCAGTACGACTTCGCCGCAGCCCCGTCTGGCCAGGTCGCGACCGAGGTCGATACCGAGACCGATACCGAGACCGCCACAGCGCCTGAGAGCGAGGCGCCCGGCGTCTCTTACGTTCGGGACGTTTCGCCGGACGGACGTACCGAGCGCCACGTCAGCCGCGACTACACACACGTTCGCAACGAGATCGTGCGCATCGTCATTCTCGGCGGTGTGCTGATCTTCGGGATCGTCGTCCTCGGCTTCTTCCGCTAGCCGCGGAGCCGGTTGATCACCATCACGATGCCCGCGAGCAGGGCCAGCAGCCCTCCGAAGTCGTTCGCCGGCACGAAACCGTCGCCGGCGACCAGGTTGCGCACGAAGTAGGCCACCACCACTCCCAGGGCGCCGATCACCAGCAGCGGCGTCCCGCTCCGGCGGTTCGTCGCCCAGCCGACCGCCTCGGCGACGACGTAACCGATTCCGATGCCGAGGAAGATCATGAAGAAGCCGAAGCCCGCCGGCAGCAGCAGACCCCAGGCCGCTCCCAGCGCTGCGCCCGCGGCGGCCGAGGCGGCTATCGCCTGGGCGCCGACCAGCGGGCTGATCTCAAACTGGGGCAGCTTACGCCGCGGCGCGCAGACCGGGCAGCGGGCGCCGACGTCGGTGAAGACGGCGCAGCGCGGGCAAATCGGCGTCTCGCAGCGCCCGCAGGCCAGGCCTGTCTCGACGCTGGGATGTCGCGGGCAGTACCGGGCGTCGCTCACCTGTTCAGCGATAGGTGTGCCTCAGCAGCGCTCGCTTGACCGCCCCGCGCTCTTCGGCGAGCCGGAACAGCTCGTTCACCGGCTCGATCGGCAGCGGGATGTCGCCCGGCTCGCGCTGCTTCGGTCCGCCCATTCCGTGGAAGTCGCTCCCGCCCAGTGGTAGCAGTTCGTTACGCTCACTGATCTGCCGGAACATCTCCACTTCTCCCTCGTCGTAGTCCTGGTAGTACGTCTCCATCCCCGTCAGCCCCGCCGCGCACAGCCGCTCGAGGAGCACGTCCAGGCTGCCGGCGGCGTGCAGTTCCCGCGGATGAGCGAGTGTGGCGAGGCCGCCGACGCCGCGGATCGTCGCGACAACCTCCTCCGGCTCCAGCCGCTCGCGCTCGACGTAGGCCGGTCCGGTGCGGCTGATGTACTCATCGAACGCCTCGTTCACCGATTCGACGTGGCCGGCTTCGACGAGCGCCAGCGCGATGTGCGGCCTGCCGACAGCGCCCTCGGCGAACGATTGCACGCGCTCCCACTTCACGGGCTTGCCCAGTTCGGCCAGGCGCTCGACCATCCGCTGCGCCCGTCCCAGGCGCGAGTCTTGCAGGTGCGCCAGCTTGCCCCGAAAGTCTTCGCTCCGCCAGTCAATGAAGTGGCCGAGGATGTGCACCTCGTTTCCGGGGACGTCCGTGCTCATCTCGATCCCGGGGATTAGCGTCATGTCGTCGTGCCTCTCGGCCGCCTCGAACGCATCTGGCAGGCCGTCCACGATGTCGTGGTCGGTCAGCGCCATCACGCGCACGCCGTTCTTGTAGGCCATGTCCACCAGCGCCGTCGGCGTCAGGCGCCCGTCAGAGATCGTGCTGTGCAGGTGCAGGTCGGCAAGGCTCGTCACGCCGGCACCTCGCAATCGACTCGCTCGATCGTGGTCGCGCGGCCGCTATCGTCGACCGTGGCGAAGACCGAGTTGAACGTCGCGGGGCCCGTCTTCACGGGGTCCCAGCGGTTGGGAAGCCGCGTCAAGAAGCGCTCCAGCACCGGTTCGTATTCCATTCCGAGGACCGAGTTCGTTGCGCCGACCATGCCCAGGTCGCTCACGTAGGCGGTTCCGCGCGGCAGCACGCGGGCGTCGGCCGTTGGCACATGCGTGTGCGTCCCAACGACCGCGCTGACGCGGCCGTCGAGATAGTGGCCCATCGCAATCTTCTCGCTCGTCGCCTCAGCATGCAGGTCGACTATGATCACGGAGGCGTCGGTGAGGTGCTCCAGCGCGGCGTCAACGCTCCGGAAGGGGCAGTCCACGCTGTCGCCCATGAACGTACGCCCGATGAGGTTGATCACCGCCACGTTACCGTTGTGGTGGATGCCGCGGCCGGGGACGCCCTCCGGGTAGTTAAGCGGGCGGATCAGCGGTGCCGACTCATCATCCAGCACGGGATAGATCTCGCGCTTGGCCCAGATGTGGTTGCCGGAAGTGATGATGTCGACGCCCGCGCTACGCAGCTCTTCCACAGTTTCCGGGGTCATGCCCCGTCCGCCGGCGGCGTTCTCACCGTTGGCGATCACGAGGTCAACGGACTTCGTCTCGCGCAGGCCGGGGAGAACCGAGGCCACCGTCCGCCGGCCCAGCTTGCCGACGACGTCGCCTATGATGAGGATGTTCAGCGCCATGGCTTCAGCGGGGCAAAGCCGGCCGTCTTCCCTTTCTACTTGGCGTATTCGATTGAGCGGCGCTCCCGGATCACGGTGACCTTCACCTGGCCCGGGTAGTCCAGGCTTTCCTGGATGCTCTTGCTGATCTCCTTGGCCATCCGCTGCGCTCCCAGATCGTCCACCTCTTCCGGCTTGACGATGATACGGACCTCGCGGCCGGCCTGGATCGCAAACGACTTGTCGACTCCGGGGAAGGCGTTGGCCACTTCCTCCAGCGCTTCGAGTCGCTTCAGGTAGTGCTCCAGCGACTCGCGGCGGGCGCCGGGACGGCTGCCGCTGATCGCGTCGGCGACGATCGTGATGATCGCCTCGACGCTGTTGGCCTCGACCTCTTCGTGGTGCGCTTCGATGCAGTGCGCCACGGCCTCTGGCACCTTGTGGCGCCTCGCCAGCTCCGCGCCCAGTTGCGCGTGCGTGCCTTCGACCTCGTGCGTGATCGCCTTGCCGAGGTCGTGCAGCAGGCCGCCGCGGCGTGACACTTCGACGTCGGCACCCAGTTCGTGCGCGATCATCGCCGCCAGGTTCGCCGTCTCAACGGCGTGGTTGAGCTGGTTCTGTCCGTAGCTGTAGCGGAACTTCAGGCGCCCGAGCGTGCGCACGATCTCCGGGTGGAGGCCCGGGCAGCTGGCTTCAACGATCGCGTCTTCGCCGGCTTCCTTGATCGAGTGGTCGACCTCTTTCTTGGCCTTCTCCACCATCTCTTCGATGCGCGCCGGGTGGATGCGGCCGTCGCTGAGCAGCTTCGTCATCGCTATTCGCGCCACTTCGCGCCGGACCGGGTCGAACCCGGACAGCGTGACGGCGTCCGGCGTGTCGTCGATGATGACGTCGACGCCGGTGGCGTGCTCAATCGCCCGGATGTTGCGGCCCTCCCGGCCGATGATTCGGCCCTTCATGTCTTCGGAGGGCAACGGCACGACGGATATGGTTGCTTCGGAGACCACGTCGCTGGTCAGGCGCTGCATCGTCGTCGCGATGATCTTGCGAGCGCGAGTGTCGGCCTCTTCCTTGACCTCCTGTTCGATCTCGCGCAGGAGGCGGTTGGACTCGTCGCGGATCTCGCGCTCCACCTGGTCGAGTAGCATCTGGCGCGCCTCGGAGACGGTGAGGTTGGAGAGTTTCTCAAGCTCTGCCCGGCGTTGCTCGAACACCTGGGAAAGCTCCTCTTGCTGCTCCTCCAGATCAGCTTCCTTCTTCTGGAGGTTGCGTTGCCGCTGCTCAGTACCCTCGATCTTGCGGTCGAGGGTATCTTCCTTCTGGCTTAGGCGGCGCTCGCCACCTTTGAGTTCATTGCGGCGTTCGCGAATCTCGGATTCCGCTTCGCGGCGGACTTGACTGGCCTCTTCCTTGGCATCGAGTAGTAGGTCTTTCTGGCGCCTGTCGGCTTCGTTAAGGATGCGGGCGGCGCTGCGCTCTGCAGCTTCGACGCGGTTGCGACGAAGGTACTGCTGAACGAAGAGAGCGCCGAGTACACCGATAGCAACGCCGACAAGCCCCAGGATAAGGGCAATGGCCGGCATTTCGCCTCACTTCCTGTGAAAAGGACAAATGGTAGAAGCATTAGAAATGGTATGACTGGGCCAGAAGCAATGACTTCTGATGCGTTCATCATAGGTTCAGCGAGCGAAAAGTGTCAAGAAAAAGTGGCACTGGCGTGAATGGCGGACTGTAGACGCTATAGACCACCGCTATTGGCCGTCGGCGTCGCTACCTCGCCCCAGAGCTGCTTTATCGCCGCCTCGCAGACGTCGTAGCCGAACCCCCTGCGGGCCAGGAAAGCGCCCAGCTGCCGCCGGAAGTCGCGGAACTCGAGGTCCCGAAGCGTCTGCGAGCGTTTGCGGCCGGCCCGCAGAGCGTCAGCTTCTTCGTCGATCCCTGCCACCGACGCTTGCGCCACTTCGCGCTCGACGCCTTTCTGCGCCAGCTCGGCCAGCAGCATTCGGCGGCCGCGCGGGCTATTGCGCTGGCGGCTCTCGGTCCAGGCCTCGGCGAACGCCTGGTCGTCAAGTAAGCGCAGCTTCCGCAGACGGTCCAGCGTTTCGCCGGCGATCGCCTCCGGGATGCCCTTCGATCGCAGCGCGTCACGCATCTCGCGCTCGCTGCGCGGGCGGTACGACAGAAGCCTCAGCGCGGAGGTCATCGCCGTGTGGCGTGCCTCGGCTGCTTCCAGCTCCGCGACGCGCGAATCGTCCACTTCCTGACCGATGCGCAGGTTGGCGGCGGCCAGCACTTCGCGGGATAGCGGGACGACGTGTGCGTCGTCGATGCGTACGTCATAGCGCCGCTTGCGCGGCGGCCGCTCGATCGCAGTAACGCGCATCGTCTGCGGTTCCGCCTACTCCTCGGCGGCGGCGGGCACCGCTTCCGGCTGGCCCTGCACCCGGATCATGTCCTCGATCTCGGAGGCGATCTCCGGGTTGGTGCGCAGGAAGTCCTTGGCGTTCTCGCGGCCCTGGCCCATCTTATTGTCTTTGTAGGAGTAGAAGGCGCCCTGCTTCTTGACGATTTCCGCCTCGGTGCCCAGGTCGAGGATGTCGCCCTCGCGGCTGATCCCGATCTTCGGGCCCGAGAAGATGATGTCGAACTCGGCGACGCGGAACGGCGGCGCGATCTTGTTCTTCACGATCTTGGCCCGCACGCGGTTGCCGATCGCCGTCCCGCTGCGCTTCAGGGTCTCGATCCGCCGCAGGTCGATGCGTACCGAACTGTAGAACTTGAGTGCGCGTCCGCCGGGGGTCGTCTCCGGGTTGCCGAAGACGATGCCGATCTTCTCGCGCAGCTGGTTAATGAAGATGATGCTCGTGCGCGAGCGTGAGATCGCCGCCGTCAGCTTGCGCAGCGCCTGCGACATCAGCCGCGCCTGCAGCCCTGGCAGCGAGTCGCCCATGTCGCCCTCGATCTCGGCACGCGGCACAAGCGCGGCGACCGAGTCGATGACGACGATGTCGACGGCGTTCGAACGGACGAGCGCCTCGCAGATTTCGAGCGCCTGTTCGCCGGTGTCGGGCTGCGAGATGAGGAGGTCGTCGATGTTGATGCCGATGACCTGTGCGAACGTCGGGTCCATCGCGTGCTCAACGTCGATGTAGGCGGCGAGTCCGTCGAGCTTCTGCGCCTCGGCGATGATGTGCATGGCGACGGTCGATTTGCCGGCCATCTCCGGGCCGAAGATCTCGGTGATCCGTCCGCGGGGGATGCCGCCGGCGCCCAG
>SDBS01002101.1_pt1 | contig 20071 bp, 19 predicted proteins | sample 2277091 | NCBI WGS metagenome assembly SDBS01 (sample SAMN10404972, study PRJNA504765) | marine sediment metagenome | isolation source: marine sediment core GS10_PC15, 163 cmbsf | place: Arctic Ocean: Southern Knipovich Ridge | collected 2010 | reverse complement strand
AGCCCATCCGGTCAATTGCTCGAAGGGGTAATTGAGTGCATTGACGAATTCTACAGCGCTAGTCTGGGGCAGGATATCAAGCGTGGTATGAGGGAAAATGCGCAGCGAGGCTTCTTCAGTGGCGGCAGGCCACCCTACGGCTTCCATAAAGTTGCCGTAAAGGATGGTACCAGGACTAGATACAAGTTGGAACCTGACCCGGAAGATTCTGTCGCAGTACAGGTGATCCGCAGGATATTTGATATGGCACTGCAGGATGCAGGCTGTAAGGAAATTGCCAAAACCCTGAATGAAGAAGGTATTCGCACTGTTACTGGACAGCGCTGGGGCAAGACAACCGTGCACAAGGTCCTGAACAACGAGGCCTACTGCGGTATTCTCGTATGGGCCGGCAGACCTGGACACCCCGCAATCCATAGTGGTGAGCCTCCGGTGAGGGTTGATGATGCTTGGCCAGCTATTATTGACAGAAAAGCCTTTCTACAAGTGCGGAAGAAGATGTCGCTGAAAAAACCTGAGGCAACTCACCCCCGCACTATACCCAGTTTCTATCTTCTGAGTGGGCTCCTTTTCTGTTCCTGTGGACACGCTATGATAGGTCGCAGTGCCAAGTCACACCAGTATTACTATTATATGTGCAATGGAAGCTACAAACAAGGAAGGAATGCCTGTAATGCTAAAGCACTACCAAAGGAAAAACTTGAACACCTTGTTATCAAGCAAATCAAGACCAAGGTGCTGAACCAAGACTGGCTAGAGGAGTTGGTCGGGCTTGTCAATGAAGAGCTTGATTCCACCCACAATCTATCTAGGGACAGATTCGATGCCATCGACGCTGAAATCAATGATGTGAGGGTCAGATTATCAAAGCAGTACGATGCTCTCGAGACAGGCAAACTCTGCTTGGATGATTTGGCCACTAGAATCAAAGACCTAAGAACACAACAGGATACATTGAGCAGAGCCAGACTTGAGTTGGAGGCTAAAATGTCAGCTCAGACAATAAGGCATGTGGATGTGGAGGTCGTAAGGTCTTACGCTAATGACCTGAGTAGTCTTCTTGAAGAAGCCGACATTGTAGAAAGCAAAGCTTTCCTTCGCTCATTCGTAAAGCGAGTTGAGATAGACAAAAGTGAGGCTGTAATCCACTATAACCTACCAGTGCCGCCACACGGGAAAGATATTGAGTCAGTAGGAGTTCTGCCTATTGACACCCCTGGTGGAGCTGGGGGGATTCGAACCCCCTACCTTCTGAATGCCATTCAGACGCTCTCCCAAGTGAGCTACAGCCCCACTGGCACATTTTACTACTTATGTAGCTGCTTTTGCCACCTTTGAGGTAAAGGTTAAACCATCATCCCCCAGGTCAACCAGAATAGTATCGCCCTCACTGAATTCCCCACTGAGTACCTTGCTTGACAGGGGATTCTCTACGTATCGCTCGATAGCCCGTCGCAACGGCCTTGCCCCAAATAACGGGTCATAACCTTCCTTAGCCAGCCATGATTTAGCCTTGTCGGTTAATTCCACCCCGAGCTTACGTTCTTCCAGACGCTGCTGCAAGTCTCTGACCATCAGTTCAACGACATGCCATAGCTGTTCCACGGATAATTCATGAAAGACTATTATCTCATCCAGGCGGTTAATGAATTCGGGGCGGAAGGTCTTTTTTACCTCAGCCATCACCTTCTCTTTCATGTCCTCGTAGCTCTGTTTTTGGGTCCCGGCACCACCCTTTCTGGTGGCAAAGCCCATACCCGTTTCACGCTTGATTAACTCAACACCAGCATTACTGGTCATAATGACGACGGTATTCTTAAAATCTACCGTCCGCCCGTGGCCATCGGTCATCCTGCCATCATCAAGTAACTGCAACAGACTATTGAATACCTCAGGATGCGCCTTTTCAATCTCATCTAGCAGAATTACGCGGTAAGGACGTCGCCTCACCGCCTCAGTGAGTTGTCCTCCTTCTTCAAAGCCCACATAGCCCGGTGGCGCACCGATGAGACGCGATACCGTATGCCTCTCCTGATATTCTGACATATCCAGTCGCACTATTGCATTCTCATCATCAAACATGAACCAGGCCAGAGTGCGAGCCAGCTCGGTCTTACCGACACCCGTTGGCCCCAGGAACATGAAGCTACCAATAGGACGCCTTGGGTCTTTTAGGCCAGCCCGACTTCTACGGATAGCCTCACTAATCGCCCCAACTGCCTCCTCCTGATTTATCAGTCTCTCGTGAATGCGTTCTTCCATGTGAAGCAGTTTTTCGGCTTCACCCTCCAGCATCTGGGACACGGGGATACCCGTCCAGTTAGAGATTAGCTGGGCAATATCATCCTCATCAACCACTCCGCTAATCTTCTCCTGCTGAAGCCAGTTGTCCTTGGCCTGGTTATACTCCTCTTCCAGACGTATCTTCTCGGCCTTAAGCTGGGCGGCCTGCTCATACTCCTGACGCTGTGATGCCGCCTCTTCCTCATTGGTCAGCTGCTTGAGACGCTGTTCCAGAGACTTGACCTCCGGTGGAGCGCTTTCGGTATCGATACGCAGTTTACTGGCCGCCTCATCAATCAGGTCAATAGCCTTATCGGGCAAAAATCTGTCAGCAATGTAACGCTGGCTTAATCGAGCCGCCGCCTCCAGAGCCTGGTCACTGATTTTAATTTTATGGTGAGCTTCATACCTGGGACGCAAGCCACGAAGCATCTCAATAGTAGCCTCAACGGTAGGCTCACCGAGGAATACCGGCTGGAGACGCCGCTCCAGAGCCTTATCCTTTTCAACGAATTTGCGGTATTCATCAAGAGTAGTAGCGCCGATACACTGCAACTCACCGTGAGCCAGTGCCGGTTTAAGCATATTACTGGCGTCAATAGCGCCCTCAGCCGCTCCGGCACCAACTACAGTATGAATCTCATCAATGAACAGGATAATCTCGCCCTCTCCCTGCCGAATCTCATCCATCACTGCCTTAAGCCGCTCTTCAAACTCACCGCGGAATTTAGTCCCCGCCACCAGAGCCCCCATATCCAGAGCCACCACCCGACGTTCTTTAAGAGAATCGGGCACATCATCAGCAACGATTTTCTGTGCCAGTCCTTCAGCAATGGCAGTTTTGCCGACCCCTGCCTCACCAACAACCACCGGGTTATTCTTAGTCCGCCGGCTAAGTACTTGAATGACCCGTTTTATCTCAACCTCCCGGCCGATAACCGGGTCGAGCTTCCCCTGACGGGCTAACTCAGTGAGGTCACGACCATACTTTTCCAGAGAACGATACTTGCTTTCAGCCCTGGCGTCAGTAACCCGATGCCCACCCCGCAACTTCTGCAGGGCAGTATACACCTTCTCCCGGTCCACTCCGAAGCTTTTCAGGATACCAGCCGCCTCACCCCCCTCCTCCGCAGCCATAGCAATCAGCAGGTGTTCCGTAGCGATAAGCTCATCCTGAAGCCTTCGTGCCTCTTCCTCGGCAGCCTTAAACAGCGCATTGATACGTGGTGTCGCATAAATCTGTCCAGTCGAATAAGATACCTTGGGCATTTTTTCAAGCGCCGTTTCTACCTGCTGCTTCACTGCATCCACGTCAACACCAAGGTCCCGTAATATATCACCAACCAGACCTCTTTCCTGCATCAGTAATGCAAAGAGAATATGCTCTACATCCCACTGGTTGTGCTGGAATTGTCCAACCAGTTGCTGTGAGGCAACAATGGCATCCCAAGCCTGCTCGGTAAATCTTTCTTGCCTCATGATTTACCTCCCTTCATCTTGCCCTTGGTGCCAAAGTTCGTGGTCAGAAAATCTGTAATCCTTTGCCTGACCTCAGGATGCTCCCAGCTATAGTCATGTCCCGGGGCGTTGATGCAGTAGGTAAACTTCTGCGGATTACCCTGTAGCCGGTATTTTGTCCATCGGTAGGGAGCGGCTATATATGCCTTGAATCCAGCCCGCAGATTTCTGTGACACATAGGGTCAGGCATCGTTCCGTTATCATCTATGGCTAATGTTCTCTCAGTAATCACCCGCCGCGGCACATGAGGGAAGAAAGTACCCAATTCAATGCTATAAACCTGATGAACGCCATCCAGGTGCCGCATCACTGCATTACCGAAAGCAGCGCCCTGGCTGGCCCCTATCAGTATTACCTTAAGGTTGTTACTGTGCTCAGTTATGAATTTCAGTTCAGCCGCCATGGGCTCCGCCTCAGAGGATTTGCCGGTAAAGAAGAAGCGTGCTTCTTTGTTGACATCCCACACGTGTGCCCACCAGCTCCTGCCGCTACGAAAATATTGAGTCAGTAACAACCTATACCCCAGTCCTTCTATGGTGGCACGTATTCCCTCTACAACACTTCTCTCCCAATGCAGTAATTGCTCTAATGGTGTGCATCCCCACCCGCCGGGATTATGGATAAGAAGAAAATCTTTACCCTGAGCTCCGTTATAGGTATCTCGAATTCTATCAGCAAAGCTGACACGCTTTTCAACCTTGTTTCCAAAAAATTGCCTGGCAATATTCTTGACTTCCTCCTCCAAGACCGCGTCACTCTGTGAAGTCAGGTTATTATTAGTCGTCTTTCGCTGCCGGTTCAACAAATATATTCCTCCTCAACCCCCGCTTTACCTCTCTGTTTGATGTAGGTCTTGTCTCCCTCCTGCCAAACCCAGAGGTGGTGGTCAGCTATGACCCAACCGGCAACAGACTGCCGTGAGGGGTAAACAATAAAAACAGCTTCAGCTACTCTGTTAAGTTCATCCAGTGCCTTCTTTGCATCATCAGTGGTGGGCAAGTGCTCCAGCAGGTGACTGGCAAAGGCTGCCCCAAAGCTTTTATCAGAGAATGGAATGTGAGTAACAGTAGCTACCACTCCGCGGGGGTGACCTTCGATAGCTCGCGGGTTAATATCAAAACAAACATCACCGAAGCCGTGCGCTGGTTTATTAAACCAGTGACGGAAAGGTTTGCTACCCCACGGTCCACAGACCACAAGGAGAGGTTTACCTTGCTCTATGGCAAAGGTACTGGCTGCCTGGTACTTCCGATTTTTATCCATAGTTTCACCGAGCCAGACTATGAGTTGCCAAACGCCTACTCCAAGGAATGTCCCTAATAATACATACGGCAAGAATTGCGTCATTGAATTGTGTTCTCCCTCATACTCCCAGCCATGAAAATATAGAAGTCAGTCCGAAGTAACCACAAAAAGCAACAGCCAGACTTTTAACTAAGGCACCAAGCAAAGAGAAAAGAAAGAATTTGTATGGTGGGTACCGCAGTGCGGCGATAGCAATCGTCATCGGTAGATGGAGGGGATTGAATATAGCCGACATGACAAAGACAGCTATTGAACCATGCCGCTGTGCCCAGTCCATGACCCTGATATAGAAGCGATTATTAATCTTATTGCTTAATTTCTCAGAGAGACTTCTGCCCCCGTAGCCAATCATGAAGGTGAGCAATTGACCCAGACTAATGCTTAACGCCGTAGTCAGTCCTACCCAAACCGGTGCTAATACTCCCCATTGAGAAGCTAATATGCCCGGCAGGGCTAATACTAGAAGCCAAAAAGGGAGCGGTACCGCAGTGACGCTAAAAGCACTGCTGGCAATAAAGGCAACAACGAACAATCCCACAAGACCATACCTTGTTATAAGGGTGGTATTCATTAATTCGTCTTTATAGTAGATACCTGCAGCACAGAGACCGACAGTAACTGCTATCGCCAGAATACCCAGTACAATCTCTCTTTTTGACCAGCGTTGATTTACCTCGTGCTCTACGGTCACGTTATCCCATCCTGCTTAATGAATCCAAATAGTTTGCCTTCTCTACTGTCCAGGGAATACAGACTGTCAGTATAGCTCAAAACTTCACCCCTCATACCATCGTATATCGCCAGAATCCCCTCTCTTTTCAATACCCGGTGTAGCTCTTCCAGTACCGCCCGTTTTCGAGGAACCTCATGAAAGACATCACACATCCAGACTACATCCACTTGCTCATCTGGTAGACCTGTATCTCCTTCCGAGAGTATCGTCTCTATGTTGCTCAGTCCCTTCTTCCCTGCCATCTTTTCCACTATTTCCAGCTCCGCATAAACCTGACCTGGCTAAAAACGAGCATTCTACCAGCCCGATGCAGTCTTATTATAGCAAGAACCTTTTTGAGAACACAATACATAAGTTAGATTTTTATATCCAGAAATGACTACACTGATTAACAACAAAGGGCTTTATCAGCTTCAGCCATTGAATATCGGAAATGGAAAACAAGGTCAAGGTCCGCCGCTACTCGTTCTCCATGACTCCCGCCCAAATACCCAGAAACTGGTTTAATATTCTGGCAGTAGCTCCCCAGATTACTTTGTCCTGATAGTGATAGAAATACGTGGTAACTACCTGGTCATCTAAAATGTCAGTCCCCCGACGTACACAGTCTTCATCCAGGAGCACTGAGATTGGGACTTCAATTATTTCCTCCGTCTCCCACTCTTCCAGCTTAAACTGATACGGCCAGGGGATGCAAGCCACAAGGGGAGATATTATGTAGCCTGAGCCGATAGTGGCCATATCGTCCAGCTCTCCCAGCATCTCAACATCACCGGGCATCAAGCCAATTTCCTCGGCAGATTCTCGCAGGGCGGTATTGACCAGCACACCGTCCTTCTCTTCATAGGCTCCTCCAGGGAAAGATATCTGACCCTTGTGGTCCTTCACTTTTTCGGTCCGCTGAGTAAACAGGACATAGTATTCTCCCTCCCGATAATAAATCGGTATCAGAACCGCCGATGATACCCGATTAGTGTCTATAATACGGTGTTTCCGCCTCCGGGAAAGAGCCTTCTTCAATTTCTGTTTCACAACACCTATGGTAACACCACACATTTAGCCAATACAACCGGCTAATATCAAGGTTATCAAAGAGGAGTTTGACAAAGAAAGTCCTAGCACTTAAAGTGTCCATTACCGAGTGGTGCACATTTTGTGAATGGCGCGAAGTAAGAAATACACCAAGCAAAGAGAAGAGGGGGAAGACAATGAATAGCAGAAAAACAGAGGAGCTTCTCAGGTGGGACCGGGAGCATATCGCACACGGCAGATGGCCTATTGGTGAAAACAGGGACATACTAATCGATAAAAGCCACGGCATTTATTTGCAGGATACGAAAGGTAAAGAATACATTGACGGGGCATCTCAATTGCTCTGCGTCAATCTGGGCTATGGGCAGAGAGAAATCATTGAGGCAGTCAGCCAGGAGATGGAGAAATTACAGTACGGCATGCTGTTTCACGGGTTTTCCAATACGGCGATTGTAGAGTGTGGTCAGAAGCTAGGTGAACTGGTCCCGGCAGGACTGGACCATTTTTGCTTTACTACCGGTGGTTCCGAGAGTATAGACTCTGCAATCAAACTGGCACGTCTGTACTGGCACACCAAAGGTAAGAATAAGCACAAGACTGTCAGCTTGTATGATTCATACCACGGCATCACCAGCGAGGCGTTAACTGCCACCGGTTCCAGCAGGGGGGGGTACGAGAGCGGTGTGGGACCACTGATGCCTGGCTTCATTCATATACCATCATATTATTGTTATCGCTGCATGTTCGGGCTGGAGTATCCTGACTGTAACATACGATGTGCCCAATTTCTGGCCGAGGTCATTGAAAAAGAGGGGGCAGACAACATATCAGCCTTCATCGCCGAGCCGGAACTGGGCGTGGGGGGTATGATAGCTCCTCCTCCAGAGTACTGGCCAACGCTAAGGGAGATATGCACCAGGTATGAAGTGCTGCTCATTGCCGATGAAGTTATGACCGGCTTTGGTAGAACCGGAAAAATGTTCGCCATGGAACACTGGTGCATCAAGCCAGACATTATGACCATGGCTAAGGGTATTACCAGTGCCTACATACCTTTTGGTGCGGTGGCCTTTGATGGCGAGATTTGGGAGGCGATTAAGGGCAGAAACTTTGTTGCCTACACTTATGCCGGTCATCCGGCATGCGCTGCCGCAGCGAGCAAGGCAATGGAGATATATGTCAGGGACAAGGTAGTTGAGAATGCCGCCAAAGTTGGGGAATATGCCATGGCGCGTCTGAGACGGGACTTTGAACCGCTACCATGCGTCGGGGGTGTTGATGGCCTCGGTCTGATGTTGGGCATTGAGATAGTAGCCGACAAAGCGACCAGGAAATCATTTGACCCGAAACTGAATATTATGCAAAAATTACAGGACCGGGCACTGGAAAAGGGACTTTTTGTGCGTGTGAATGACATCGGAGGTACCCCAAGCAATAGAATTGTCTTCGCACCACCCCTGGTAATCACCACCCAGGAAGTGGATAAAGCCCTGGATATATTGTATCCTTTAGTAGCTGAACTCAAACCCACAGATTAGCAGTACTCTGCAACTAAACGATAAACAGATGCTAGTAGAAAGACCCGAATAGAAAAAAGTTGAGGAGGAAAGACAAGAATGATAGTAGTTGCGGCAATGATTAAGGCAGCGGAAGGTAAGGGGGACGAACTTGAGCAGGCGTTCAGCCAGCTTGCGGCCAAAGTCATTAAGGACCCCGGCACGATAACTTACGCCATTAACCGCAGTATCAATGACCCAACCAAGTTCTTTATCTACGAGAAATACGAAGATGAGGATGCCCTGAAATACCACGGTGGAACGGAACACTTTAAGGAATTCAATCGGTCAGTCGCTGGAATGGTAGGTGGACGCCCCGAGATAGGGCTATATAAAGAGGTTGCGTAAAACGCCAGCACACGGCGATAAAATACATATTCCCGGAACTAAATAGAGCTGGTGTCAATACCGGTTCTCTGGTAGATGAAGCTGGCTGTCCTGGGTATTTCCTGATTCACGTCATAGAGAGCTGCGGCATCAGAACGTTTGGCCAATTCCAGAGCTCCTCCTTCCCTCAGGGTTAGAAGGTCAAACAACTGCCTGCATCCAGCCACCACCTCGTAGAAAGTGAGGTTCTTGAGCTCGCGGCCGCTATGTCTCTTATACTCCGTAACAAAGGCATCTATCACCTCCCCGGCGTCTCCCATGTGAAGCAGCAGGTTGGACCAGCCGACATCAAGAGCGGCATCGCCGGGGCAAGCCTCGCACCAGTCCAGAAGCGCCACTATCTTGCCTTTGCTGACCATAACGTTCCCAGGGTGAAAATCAAAATGCAGCATTACCACTTCCGGATTTGCCGCCTCGTGTGCCCTGACGCGGAGCCAATCAAGAAGCTCCCCTAACTTTTCGTTACGACTAGCCATATACTCAATCTCCGGTAAATCCAGGAGGTCAGCGATAGAATCAACTGACCAGCGTGGAAATTTTAGGAAGTCCAGCCCCAAGGTCTGGCGGTCCAGTCCGTGAACGGAAGCAAGGAGAGCTGCCAGTCTGGAAATCCACATCGGCCTCTCTTTAGAGGGGAACCCTGACGGGTCGGCCTGCACTCTGCGGTCAACAAAGCTCCCAAGTTCTTCCCCTTCAACCTTCTCCATGACGATGAAAGGTCGACCAAGATATCTCTCATCCTGCTCAAGGACAAAGACCTTCGGCACCGGTACATCACTGGGGCCAAGCTTTTCCATGATTTTATACTCATATTCGGCGTTCTCCCCGGCTGTGGCTCCATCGTACAGTCGCAGTACTGACGGTTGTATACGAACCTTCTTTCCTTTACCTTCAACCAGGTTAAAGCAATACATCTCGTGCTGCCTGCCTCCCTCCAGGGGCGCAACATCGGTAATCTCAACAGGTTTCACGGAACCACGCCTGTCCTGATAGTAGGCAGATAATGCATCACGGGTTTCATCCGTCTTTGCCGGCATTGTTTTTCCCTCCTTTCCTTCTACTGCCGATTCCAGTCTACACTACTGAGGTTACGAGAAGGTTAAGATTCGCCTGCCGATGTTAAAAGGAAGTAACAAAATAGCACTTAACAAGCCAGAATTTCGGCTTCTGTAATCAGCATATACTGTAGCATACTGGTATTCAGGATAGAAATGCAGAATTCTGATATAATAGGAGACATCTGCGAGTAAGGAAGGTAAACCCTGGCATACAAAACACTACTTCTGGACAAACAGGAAGGCGCAGGTATTATCACCCTCAACCGCCCGCAACGGCTTAACGCCCTCAGCCGCATCCTGTTTCAGGAGCTGGACAAGGCAGTAGCCCAGTTTGAGGACGATGATGACGTAAAGGCAATCATCGTTACCGGGGCTGGAGACAGGGCCTTCTCCGCCGGCGCTGATATTCACGAAATGGTCCAACCAACCAAAGGGCAGCCAAGTCAGCAGGATTCCCGCAGAACCGACTGGTCCTGGCACCTGGCCACGTGTAAAAAGCCCACCATCGGTGCCATCAATGGACTGGCCTACGGTGGCGGTGCTCTGATGTCCTCCATTTTCGATATCCGCATCGGCTGTGAGCGCTCCAGTTTTCGTTTCCTGGCCGTAACCTACGGTCGGGTCAACTCCACCTGGACCCTGCCTCTGATAGTTGGCTGGCCCATAGCCAAAGAGCTTCTCTTCACCGGCCGGGTAGTCGAGTCTGAAGAGGCACTGAGCATCGGGCTGCTCAATAAACTGGTGCCCTCCTCAGAGGTGATGGAAGCCTCGCTGGAAATGGCGAAAACTATAGCCGCTAATGACACCACGACAGTTCAGGTAATCAAGGAAATACTGAATCGGAACATCGGGATGAGCTGGCGGGAGATGCTGCTCAACGAATACGAGACTGTATCTCAGTCACTACAGTCACCCCCACCCGAGGACAGCTTCAAGGACTTCCTGGAACGCAGGGCGAAGTAACCGGCAAAACATCAGAGAGGATAAGCTCAAATGACACCCCCGAAGACAGCTTTAGAGGGCATTCGTGTGCTGGACCTGAGTCGCTTACCAGGCCGGCCCAAGGGCAGGACTAGTGCTGGCTCGCCTGCTGTCGGTGAACACACCGAGGAGATTCTCCATGAGTTGCTGCATTACACTCCAGCGCAGGTATCTCAACTACGTAAGGAAGAGGTCATTTAGTCTCGTCTGAGCTGTGAAACACACAGACGAACCCAAAAACTTGACAAGCTGGTTCTGCTGTGCCTATAATAAAAAGAAACCTATCCCTGACTTCCTCTAGACAGTCCCGATGCAAGGTCGTTTTCTTATCCTAAGAGTTTAGTTTCCCTGTATGTCAAAGTATATCTTTGTTACTGGTGGTGTTGTTAGTTCAGTTGGGAAGGGCATTACGGTCGCTTCCATAGGTACCCTTCTGAAGAGCCGTCGAATCAGCGTGTCCGTGCAAAAGCTCGACCCCTATCTCAACGTTGACCCGGGAACGATGTCACCTGCCCAGCATGGCGAGGTATTCGTTACTCAGGATGGTGCTGAGACTGACCTTGACTTGGGCAACTATGAGCGTTTCATTGATGTGAACCTAAGTACAGAATCCAGCATTACTTCGGGTCAAATCTACAGCTCAGTTATCGCCAAGGAGAGACGAGGCGACTTCCTGGGGGGCACTATTCAGGTGGTACCTCACGTTACCACAGAGATAAAAGACCGGTTTAAGAGATTAGCGGAACAATCCAAGGCAAATGTGGTTATTATCGAAGTGGGTGGCACCGTGGGTGATATTGAGGGGCAGCCCTTTCTTGAAGCTATCCGGGAGATGAGAAATGATGCCGGGCGGGATAATGTGCTTTATATTCATGTAACCCTTCTTCCTTATCTCAACTCTACCCAGGAGCTGAAGACCAAGCCTACTCAGCACAGCGTTAACGAGCTGCGTCGCATCGGCATCCAGCCTGATGTTATCATCTGCCGCAGTGACTACCCTATCTCAGAAGGGATAAGAGACAAGATATCACTATTCTGCGATGTAGAAAAGCAGGCGGTCATTCCTCTGCCTACCGTATCTACTATTTACGAGGTGCCGCTCGTCCTGGAAGAGGAAGGATTGGGACAGCTGGTTGTGAAGAGGCTTGGGCTTAAATCACGCCGGGCCGACCTGAATCAATGGCGGGAATTGGTTGCACACCTCAAAGAACCCCGTGAGCCAGTTAATATCGTTTTAGTGGGCAAATACGTAGCACTGGAGGATGCCTATTACTCGGTCCGTGAAGCACTACAGCACGCTGCTCTGCATCACAACAGAGAGCTTAACCTCACCTGGATGCAATCCGAGGAGCTGGAAGAAGGTGACTGCGACACTTTGCTGCGCTCGGCCCAGGGCATTATCGTGCCCGGTGGCTTTGGCGTCAGAGGGATAGAAGGCATGATAAAGGCGGCTACCTATGCCCGAGAGAATAGTATCCCGTACCTGGGACTGTGCCTGGGGATGCAGGTGATGGTAATTGACTTTGGCCGCTACACTTTTGATTCGACCAAGCCAAACTCCACCGAGTTTGATGAGTCCACCCCCTACCCGGTTATTGACCTCATGCCTGACCAGCAGGATGTAGAGAATAAAGGTGGCACCATGCGCCTCGGTAATTACCCCTGTCAACTGGTTGAGGGCAGCCGTGCCGCCAATGCTTACCAGCAGAGTCTGATTCACGAGCGCCATAGACACCGTTTTGAATTCAACAACAAGTTTCGCTCCCAGTTGGAGGAGAAGGGGATGATTTGCAGCGGGTTATCGCCTGATGGTAGACTGGTAGAGATCTGCGAGCTGACTGACCATCCCTGGATGGTCAGCTGTCAGTTCCATCCTGAATTCGGGTCCCGTCCGCACCGTCCTAACCCTCTATTTCGCGATTTCATCGGTGTCGCTAAGGACGTATTAAGAGAAGGGGCTCAGCCATCACTGCCTTTTTCACCCGCTACGGAGGAAAAATAGAAACCAGGAAACTTAAAAATTAGGGAAACAATTCGTGCCTAGTAAACTGTAGTTAGCTTTGAATTGTTTTTGTAGTTATGTCAAGTATTTACCCAAGAAGAGAGACCCAGGGGGGAGGTTAAGACATGGACATTGGTCAACTGGAAGATAAGACCAGAGATGAGTTGATTGAGCTGGCCAAGGAGACGGACATCCCTGATTACGCCAAACTCAAGAAGCAAGACCTGATTATGCGCCTGCTCCAGGCAGACGCCGAGCAGCAGGGTAATATCTTCTGCAATGGTATCCTCGAGATTATGAGTGACGGTTATGGTTTTCTGAGGCAGGACACCCTGCTGCCCAGCTCAGCCGATATCTATGCTTCCCAGTCCCAGGTACGGCGTTTTGGGCTGCGTAACGGTGATATGGTTGCCGGTCAGGGCAGACCAGCCAGAGCAGGCGAGAAATACATCAGCCTGTTACGGATAGAGGCGGTTAACGAAATGAACCCCGAGCTGATTAAGAACCGCCCCGCCTTCGGCTCGTTTACTCCCACCTTCCCCGACAAACTGATTAACCTGGAAACCCCAACCGACAGCCTGTCCACCAGGCTGTTGAACCTGATTGCTCCCATCGGCCGGGGGCAACGAGGCTTGATAGTATCACCGCCGAAAGCCGGCAAGACGATGTTGATGAAAGCGATCGCCAACGCCGCCACCACCAACTACAACGACATCCACATAATGGTCTGTCTCATCGGCGAGCGGCCGGAAGAGGTTACCGACATGAAACGCTCGATTGACGGAGAGGTAATCAGCGCTACCTTTGATGAGCCGGTAGAGCATCACACCCGGGTCGCCGAGCTGGCACAGGAAAGAGCCAAGCGGCTGGTAGAAAGCGGCAAGGATGTGCTCATCCTGCTTGACGGCATCACCCGGCTTACCCGTTCGTATAACCTGGCGATGCCCTCCAGTGGTCGCACCCTGTCCGGCGGCATTGACCCGGGGGCACTTTATCCCGCCAAGCAGTTCTTTGGCGCTGCCCGCAATACTGCCGAGGGCGGCAGTCTGACCATTATTGCCACCTGCATGGTGGATACCGGCAGCCGCATGGACGACCTTGTCTATGAGGAATTCAAGGGAACCGGCAATATGGAAATCCACCTTGACCGCCGACTGGCGGAGCGCCGGGTCTACCCGGCGATAGATATTGAGCGCAGCGGCACCCGACGAGAGGAACTGCTCCTGGACGAAAACACGATCAAGCAGGTATGGCTGCTGAGGCGCATGGTGGGCATGATTTCCTCTGACTCGGTCAATTACGTTGATGCCGCCGAGCGAATTCTCGACCGCCTGCGCAAAACAAAAACCAACGCCGAGTTCCTGGCTAACCTCAGCCGGGACGCAGAGTAGGTAGAGCACCACTCCCCAAAGACTATATCTCTTTCAACAAGCGCCGTGCAAGATGTTTCGTCTTGATATGATTCCTATCTACTCAGCCAACCTTGACCTTTTAGCAGACCACGCACATAAGCTGCCTGACCAGCGTGTTGGAAGCCTTCGTTAATAATACCTCCCAAGCGCCTACGAACCGGGAAAGTCGTATGTAACGTCGGGCTGTGGGCCTGTCGCTCAAGCTCACTTTCTGACAGCGTACTGCTTAGATAACGTTCTATCTGCTTCACCACGGCGTGGTGATATTCCAACAGGATTCGACCCTCGGGTGATTTGAATGCTACGACATCGTCGGAAGTGTGCCCAAACCCTGTGTCTGTCGGGTCAGGAGCACGGCCGAACTCAACGTACCATTCGTCTTTAGTCCAGACCTGTTCTTCTCCCGCAAGCTCCGTGATATTTCTATCATGACTACGGGTTAAATGCCAAGCGAGCCAACCTATACTGTTACAATCAGAGGTAGGCCGTTGGTTTAAATCATCCACGGTAAGCCCATCAAGCACCTTCTCCAGTTCTTGTGATATTCGCAGGAAAAGGTCCGTAATCAGTTGTTGCCACTCCATGAGTAACTCTTTCAATTTAGTATTAGTAGTATAATAGCACATTTTTACATATAGTCTTGGTGAAGTTCTCAGCGTGGTATTAGGCATCTCACAACCAGCCTAATTTTGAACATAAACCTGGCTGTGTTAAAATTGTTCGAGGGGAACAGGATTGACGAGTAACCTGATAACAGAGCAACTGAAGCAGCTACCAGTCAGCCCCGGTGTCTACCTGATGAGGGATGCCGACGGCAACATATTATACGTGGGTAAGGCGGCCGACCTTCACCAGCGAGTGAGGTCATATTTCAGCGTGCCACAGAAGCTACCGCACAAACTACAGCGGATGGTAGCCCGGGTCAGTGACTTTGAGTTTTTTGTTACCAATTCAGACCAGGAGGCCCTTATCCTTGAGTGCAACCTGATAAAGAGACACCGCCCCCCCTACAATGTCCGCCTCAGAGATGACAAGTCTTTCCCTTACATCAAGATAAACATTAATGAAGACTGGCCCAGAGTACAGTTCACCCGACGTCTGGAGGAGGATGGCGGGCATTACTTCGGGCCTTTTGCCAGCGCCAGATCAGTGCGACAGACCCTGAAGCTACTAAAAGGAATCTTCCCCTTTGCTTCCTGTTCCAGAACTATCACCGGTACTGATTCGCGACCCTGCCTCCAGTACCACATCAACCGTTGCCTGGGGCCCTGCATCGGAGCCGTCAGCAAGGAAGAATACGCCGAAGTGATGAAGCAGGTAATCCTCTTCCTTGAGGGAAAACAGGAGGCAGTGGTCCGGAGACTTGAGAGTAAAATGAGAGAGGCAGCGGACGCCTTGGAGTTTGAAAAAGCCACTCTAATCAGGAATCAAATCCGGGCGATAAACAACGTTATTGAAGGGCAGAGAATCGCGACGACCACCAGCGGCGAGCAGGACGTCATCGCCTTTGCTAATAATAAAGACCAGGCTTACGTCCAGGTTTTCTTTATCCGCAGTGATAAGCTGATTGGACGAGAGAGCTTTGTACTAAAGGGCACCAATTCTGAAGAGCCCCGGCAGATTATGTCCAGCTTTATCAAGCAATTCTACGACTCCACACCCTACATACCCCCCCTGTTACTGCTTCAGCACCCGGTAGAAGACAAGGATACCATTGAGGGCTGGCTTAGAAGTAAAAGAGGGGGCAGGGTCAATATTCAAGTGCCCGGCCGGGGCAAGAAAAAACAACTGGTCAGGATTGTCGCCGAAAACGCGGAGCAGGGCTTACGGCTAATGAAGGTCAGGCAACTGGCTACGGCGTCAGCACTGACGGCGGCCCTGGCTGAGATTGGTAAGGAACTCTGCCTGCCCAATCCCCCTTCACGGATGGAAGGTTACGACATCTCCAACATACAGGGAAGGGAGTCGGTGGGTAGCATGGTGGTCTTTGATAAAGGCAAACCAAAATCGTCCCATTACCGGCGCTTCAAGATCAAGACGGTATCCGGAGCCGATGACTATGCGATGCTTCGGGAGGTGCTCAGGCGGCGATTTAAGCGGAGTAGTCCCAAAAACGGTGAGACTACCGCAACGGACACCTGGGCAGTTCTACCCGACCTTGTCCTTGTTGACGGGGGTAAAGGACAGCTCAACGCAGCAGTAGCGGTAATGGATGAAGCGGGACTGGGGTCTGTCCCTGTTGCCAGCCTGGCTAAGGAAAATGAGGAGATTTTCATTCCCGGCAAGAAAGAGGCTATTGTCTTACCCGGCAGTTCCCCAGGGCTCCAATTATTGCAGCGCCTCAGAGACGAGGCACACCGTTTTGCGCTGGGCTACCACGTAAAGATACGCAAGAGGAAGACCTTTGCTTCCGCCCTTGATAGTGTTCCCGGCATCGGGCCGAAACGCAAACGTGCCCTGCTGAAGCAGTTTGGTTCGGTGCGAGGCATCCGGGAGGCTTCCGTGGAGGAACTGGCCGCCGCCAGAGGCATAACCCCGAGCCTGGCAGAGAAAATAAAGGAGTTATTGTAGTAAGCGATGCCTGCCAACTTACCACCGATGTACTTTGGGGCCGAGAAGAGGTTTCGGGCAGCCAAGACCACTCAGGAGAAGATAGCCGCCCTTGAGGACATGATGGCTATTATGCCCAAACACAAGGGAACCGACCACCTCCGTGCCGAGCTAAGAAGAAGGATGGCTAAACTAACCCAGGCCGCCGATAAGAAAGCGGCCACCCAGAGGACATCGATGGTTATTCCGAAAGAGGGGGCCGCCCAGATAGTGGTGATTGGGCCACCCAATGCCGGTAAGTCTCAGCTCGTTACCAGCATTACCAATGCCGCGCCGGCGGTGGCGGAATACCCTTTCACCACACATGCCGCCACCCCGGGAATGATGCAGTTTGAGAATATCCAGATACAGCTAATTGACACCCCTCCCCTGGTTGGGCAGTCAGTAGAATTCTGGATGCCTCACACGTTGAGACGGGCTGACGCCCTGTTAGTTGTGGTGGATTTGAGCGATGCACCATTGGAGCAGGTCGAATCCATCCTGACACAACTGAAGGACATGAGAATAGGCATCGGTGAAGAGCAGACAGAAGAAGAGGAGACCGGACAGCCGATTCAGAAAAAGGTACTGATTGTGGGCAACAAGCTAGACCTGGACGGAGCCGGCCAGAGCTATCAGGATTTGCAGGAGATGTATGGAGGGCAGCTACCGTTGATTGCCATCTCCGCCAAGGAGGGAACCGGGCTGGAGGAACTAAAGTCTCAGGTCTTTGAGACGCTTGAGATTATGCGAGTGTACACCAAGACCCCGGGCGAGAAGCCTGACCTCAACGACCCGATAATCCTTGAGCGGGGGAGCACACTGGAAACTGCGGCCGCAGAAGTGCATAAGGACTTCCGCGCCCAATTAAAATATGCACGGGTGTGGGGCTCGGGGAAGCACGATGGTATAATGGTAAAGAAAGACCACGTTCTGCAGGACGGCGATGTCATAGAGTTGCACCTTTGATTGAACGGGTCACGAGAGGAGATTAAATGAACATTCTGGTCACCAATGACGACGGTATCGATTCACCGGGACTCTGGGCACTGGCCGAAGCGATGAGCCGGGTGGGAGAAACCCTGATTGTAGCTCCCGACAAGCAGCAAAGCGGGGTGGGGACATCAGTCTCCCTCCACAGCGGCATGAACGTCAATGAAGTAGCGTCCTCCGTCAAAGGAACCCGCGCCTATGCCATCGGCGGCACCCCCAGTGACTGCGTGATTATCGGCCTGCGCCGCTTGACCCAGAAACACATTGACCTGGTCGTCTCCGGGATTAACCTCGGCGCCAACGTGGGCAACGATATCCCCTACTCAGGTACCGTGATGGCAACACTGCAGGGCTACTTCCGCAAGATACCGTCAATAGCCATGTCCCTGGTCCTGCGGAGTCGAGAGGAAGAGCTATACTTTGATAGTGCGGCAAGGGTTGCCGAGTGCCTGGCGCTAAACGTGAAAGACGGCAAGATGCCGACCGATGCTATTCTGAACACCAACGTACCGAATATGCCCCTCGCAGAAATCAAGGGCATCGTTACCACCAGGACCGCCGCGACGGGTTACGTCAGATTATCCGCGGTGGAGGACGACGGTGGCGGCGTGAAATACTCCAGAGGTAGCCAGATCTTACACTCTGCCGACTCTTCCCGGCAGGTTCGGGCAAAAAAAGAGCCGGTAATCGAGGAAGGGACAGATGTCTGGGCAATCCACCAGGGGTTGATATCCATCACGCCCCTGCATATTAGTATTACCCACCACGAGCGGATACCGAGCCTGACGGAACACATTAAGGCACTGGAATCTGATATACTGGGAAACAGCACCGAATAGAACTGCACCGCTAACCGGGAGGCAAGGATGCCGATTCGTCCCACCTGGCATGAAGACTACTGGAAGAAGCTTGACAAGAAGACGTCAGCGAAAATACGGACGACTTGCCCACACTGCGGGAGTGCCAACACGCATTATAACCGGCAGTTCAACGTGTGGCGCTGTGGCAAGTGCGAGCATTCCTTCACGGTAGAAGGCGTCACCGACAAAGCGCCGTGGTGGCAGCGGTTGTTTGGTAGGGGTGGGTAGGAGAGCAAGACTCAGGAGGGTTAAGGCGATATGAAGATCATGGACTATATGAAGAGATATGATTACGAGGAGCTGGTCTTTTGCTGCGATACAGGGGTGGGGCTTAACGCGATAATCGCCATCCACGACACTACCCTTGGTCCGGCGCTGGGCGGCGCCCGGATGTGGCCCTATCAATCCGAGGAAGAGGCTACCCTTGATGCGCTTCGCCTTGGTCGAGCCATGACCTACAAGTCCGCCGCGGCCGGGCTTAACCTTGGCGGAGGGAAAGCGGTCATCATAGGTGACCCGACCAAGGACAAAAGCACCTGGTTATTCCGCTCCCTGGGAAGGTTCATTGAGTCGCTCAACGGGAGGTACATCACAACCGAGGACGTGGGAACATCGGTTCACGATATGGAACACATCAGGGCAGAAACAACCCATGTAACCGGCTTACCCCTCGCCTGGGGGAGCAGCGGGGACCCATCACCCCTGACTGGATTTGGCATTTACCAGGGGATAAGGGCATGCGCCAGGGAAGTCTTTGGCACCGACTCCCTCCAGGGCCGAACCGTAGCGATTCAGGGCTTTGGTAAGGTGGGCTCATATCTTGCAGGGCATCTCCGTGATGAGGGGGTGAATATAGTCGCCACCGACATCAACGAGGAGGCTGTAAGAAGGGCAAGGGAGGAATTCGGCGCAACCATAGCAAAGCCCGATGAGATTTACGATACGGAGTGTGATATATTCTCACCCTGCGCCCTCGGTAGTGTCCTTAACAGTCAGACCATCCCCAGGCTCAAGTGCAAGATAGTAGCCGGCGGCGCCAACAACCAGCTCGCAGAGGATGAACACGGCGACCTGCTACAGAAAAGGAGTATTCTCTACGCTCCTGATTTCATATTAAACGCCGGCGGTGTCATCAATCTATCAGTAGAACTCACGGGGTACGACTCCGAGCTGGCGAAAGCCCGGGTAGCCGAGATATACCATACAGTGGAAAGGGTTATAGCTCTTGCAAAGTCGGAGAAAATCTCCACCGCGAGAGTAGCCGATAGACTTGCCTCAGACCGTATTGAGGAGGCAAGGAGAACGAAGAAGATATACCTGAGAAAGTAGGGACAAGCTTCTTACCCTACAACAAAAACCTG
>SDBS01002100.1_pt1 | contig 20073 bp, 22 predicted proteins | sample 2277091 | NCBI WGS metagenome assembly SDBS01 (sample SAMN10404972, study PRJNA504765) | marine sediment metagenome | isolation source: marine sediment core GS10_PC15, 163 cmbsf | place: Arctic Ocean: Southern Knipovich Ridge | collected 2010 | reverse complement strand
CAGGAGAATTTAGACCTATAGCTATGAATGACCTTAATAAAGATGGGTATGTGATAAAAGAAAAGAAAATTCTTGAATTATCATACTATTAAGTCATTTTTCTCATCAAAATAATTATATATAATTTAAAAACTATATTTTAAACGTGTCTTTAGAAGAAAATCTAGAGTTATCAATTAAAACTATTGATGACTTGCTTCGATGTGTTAATTTAGCTAGTTTACTAGAATTATCTGGTTGGCCTAAACCCGGCAATATTCATAGAACAAAAGATTTTAAAGAGACTCGATTTGAGCATTTTCTCGCAGGAATATCAGCGATCCAACCCAATTTTCGAGAGTTATGTGAGAGGACTTACAAAACTTATAAAAGCGAGACAAAGAATTCCAGTTTCATAAAATTAGGTGAATTTTTTGAGGAAGCATCAATGAATATGATGAGATGGCAAAAAGGAGGAAACGTTTTACTAGGACATATTTTAATTCTAGCTCCCCTTGCTGCTGCAGCTTCAATATGTCTAAGTACGAAAAATATTAATTTCAGTGATTTCAAATCCAATTGTAGTAAAGTGATTGAGGATGCTTCCGTAGATGACACTATTAGATTATATAATGCAATAAGAATATCTAATCCAGGTGGCCTTGGAAGAATCGATAATTATGATATTTATGATGATAATTCCACTAAAAAAATCCAAAAAGATGAAATAAATTTAAAAAAAATATTTGAACTTTCAAAAGATTATGATTTAATTAGCCTCGAATATTCTACAGGTTTTAATATTATTTTAAATGAGGGTTTTAATTATTACAGAGAGATATATTATAAATATAATGATATAAATATAGCAACGGTTAATACCTACTTTAAAATTTTATCAATCTATCCTGACACCCTCATAATAAGAAAATCAGGTGTAGAAGCAGCTCAAATGGTTTCTAGTAAAGCTAATGAAATACTCGAAATTGGAGGTATATCCACTGAAAAGGGAATAAAATTATCTCATGATTTAGATGATTTTTTACAAGAGAAAAATGGTAAATTGAATCCAGGTACTACGGCTGATATTATAGCTGGTATTATCTTTTGTTCCCTTATATTTGGTTTGAAATTTTAAATTAAAAGAAAAAAGATATTTTTTTTAGAATCAATATTAATGTATATGTTTTAGAAAAGAATTTATAAAAATACAATAAAAGAAAAATGGAATTTTGCGACGAATGTAATGAAGGGCTAATGCTCCCTTCAAAAGACAAGGAAGGTAATAAAATCTTTAAATGTAGATGCGGTGCTACAAAACCATTTTCTGATGAAAGGATTGAAGAATATGTACAGTCCACTAAAATTGAGCATTCTATAAGAGCCGAAGTAACGAATCTTAACGAAGTGATGGAGTGGAAAGAAAAGAATTTAAGAAGCTCCATTAAAGATTTTAAATGTCGTCGGTGTGGTTATGACAAAGCACATTTAGAAACAAGACAAACAAGAAGTGCGGATGAAGGAATGACCCATTTTATAACTTGCTTAAAATGTGGGAAAATGAAAAGAATAGGGAGTTAATTTAAAAGTTTTTTAATAATATCTTTTTCATTTACACTTTCGGTATAAGTTAATTTGATTATTTTTCTTGATTTTTTTAACCCTGAAATGATTTTAATTTGATTGGCAGCCAATCTAAGTTTCTTTTTTAGAAGATTAATAAGCTCATTATTTGCTTTATTTTGCACTGGCTTTGAGCGTAGAAAAATAATAAGGTAATCATCATTATCAAGAATTCTTTGATTTTTGGAATTTGGCTTGATCTTAGCATGAAGGAAAAAATTGTCTTCAGATTTTTTTTCGAGAAATCCCATTTTTTAAAAAAAAATATTTTTCAGAATTCTAGATGAATTTATCTATATTATTCTTCAATCTATTAAATGAAGGAATTGATAATCTTATTCCTCCTGCTAACTTATGTCCACCACCACTTCCGCCCAATTCATTTTTAATTTTAACGATAATAGTATTTACTCCAATTCCACTATTTTCTTTAAGATATTTTCGAGAGCATCTAAGGCTTAGTTTGATAGTATGGTTTTTTTTCTCTTCTCCGCCAAGGAATAATACCTTATAAGGATCTATAATTTCATTAATAACCGTAAAACTGGCAGTATCTGACCAATTACTTGGAGGAATACCGTTGTTAGCTTCAATAAAAATTGCCTTTTCAGTTTCATATCGGGGTAAGTTTACTAGTGTACTTAAATTCTTAGCGAGGTTAAATAAATATTCATAATAAATTCCCTTTGCATAAAAAGTGGTTGATTTTCTTTGCATTACTGCAAGAGCTGCTTTGATATTTTTAAAACATAATATATTCAATAAAAGAGCATGTTCAAAAGCGAATTTTAGAATTCCTTCTTTCTGTGGTAAGAGAGCATATGTTCCGGTACTTTCGAATTTTCCCTCTTTTTGAATTTTATTTATCTCATCTGACGTTAAATCAACTACTTTCTTATTTGGATTTATTTGTAAAGATTCTAGAAAGGGCTTTATCGTAGAATCTTCTTCCCCTCCCAGTCCTTTAACAAATGGCAATATACTGTATTTTAAACCGTTTTTTATTGATTCGTGCATACTTCCAAATAACAGTAACCCTTCTTTCGCTTCAATGAGCTCTTCTTCTAATAATTCTTCATAAATTTCTCGGTTGAACGATTCCAGATTATTCATAGATCTTAATGTATCACCTGCTATTCCAATAATGGTCAACCATCCTTGTTTTACTACCGTAGGTTTAACTTTTTTTGCAAACATATAGGCTAAGGTTGCACCAGCAATATGATCGAGCCCATCATAGCCAAAGAGAGTAGGATTTACAAAGAATAGATTCTCAGGAAGTATATCATTGAGATCACTTATAGCCACATCTACTTCATGATGATCTAAAATATAAAAATGCTCTTTTCTTTTACTTATAATCGGAATTAATTCTGTTAGGTTCGATCCTACATCTGTTAATATTAAAGCAGTTTCAGACGATTTTTCTGTTTGATTTCTTGATAATATACCTTCTAAATAATTAGACCATGAAAAAGAGCGATTATATATGAAGTAATCATAGTCAATTTTCATTTTATATAGCAAATTTTGAATGATATGTAAACAGCTAATTCCATCTGCATCATTATGAGATATTGTAATAGCTTTTTTGTAAGAATGATCAACAAATTGATCAACCGCAGTGTTAAGATTCTCTAAAAAAGCATTTCGATCATATTTATTGGTCATTTACATCATTTAAATATCTCAAAGTTTAACATCTTAAAAAGAAAGTAAACAAATGTAAAAAAAAAGTCTATAAATATAAATATTCCGATTTAATCTCAACTCATGAGGAAAGTGATGGTTCTTTCAAATTTCTTAAATTGAATAATAAAAATTAAAATCTAAGGAAAAATTATTTAATATTACATAATTTTGTGTTCTAAATAATATATTTTAAAAATACTTGATAACTGCAATGCACCCTAACTGTAGCCGAAAAGAAAGAATAAAATATTTTATCTTTTTTTTAATCGTTCTAAACATAGTAATACCGCTATTAATAGTTGGTTTACAAGGTAAGACTCAATCCAATGTAGATGAAAATTATTATTATGATAAAAGTCCCAAAACACATAGTTTTTCTAAAGGAGACTATGAACCGATCCTTGATACAGAAAAACAAGGCCTTGGAGATATTAACATTACGGACTTAATATTCGGTGAAATAGGAATCACATCAACAAACGGGATGGGTGACTCTTATAAGGAAGACATCTTATCGCCAGCATTAAATATAAGTTATAATGGAACACAATTTATAAAAACAAAAAAGATCGCACAAGTAGACAACATAAATGAAAATATTACGGAGTATAGAAAAATTACAGTACTTTTAAACGAAACTATAGATGTATCGTATAACGCTTCGATTCAGAATCTAGAAGGATATTTATTATATGCTCCAAAATTAACACCATTTCTTGTTGATCAATTATGGATTGAAAATGACACATACACTCTTAGAAAGGTAAATGAGCAATACTATTCTATTGTAACCTACGATGACATCAACTTTTTAAAATACAACTATAGAGATAATTTCACAGATAATACTCTTAATTTTACATTGCATATCATTTGGGAGTATAATTTAACAATAAATTCTTGGAAACTTACCCAATATGAAATAGATGATTTATTAATTGAAGAGGAAAATCAAGTTCTTAGCCCAGAATTTAAATATGAGTTTAATATAATCGGGAGAAAGTTTAATGGATCGCAAAATACTATAATTAACGCTAAAACTTTAAGGGTTAATGTAACTGTTAATTTTCCAGATAAAGCCTTATTAAGGAATCATAAAATAAAGATAAATTCTGAAAATTTTGGGAGTAATATTTTAAATCCGGATGGATCTTTATCCAAGGAAGTTCTGGCTAATAACACTAAATTTTTAATTGATTTTAATGTTAATTACATAATAGGTTTTGTAGAACCCGTTGATGAGACATGGGGTATTGATAGACTTGTTGAAGAAAAGGATATTAGGGAGAGAATCTATTTCCCTCAAATCATTTCAGGACCTAATCATATTTTTGTAAAATATATTAATATTTTAGAGGATACCATCGGATTCGACCAAGTTGAAAGTAAATCTTCTTTATTTGGAAGAGGAATTTCTTATGTTGAGGTTAATGTAACTGAACTTGAAGAAGATATAAAAAACAGCTTGATTTTTAGCGAAAACGCAACAAAACGCCAAGGTATTAAAATTACTCTTCCATTTTTACTAAAAGGAGAGATTTGTCCGTTTATATTTAAGTATGAGACTGATAAGGATTTAAAAGTTATTATCACTGATAATATCCGGATGCCCATAGTAGGTTTAGATGTTGTGGTTTATTATTATGATGAAAAGTATGGAACATATATATCGAAGGAAGTAAACCAACCAATAGGACCAACAATTACTGATCAAAATGGAGAAATTTTGGTTGAAAATGTCCCTAATGGTAATTATACAATTAAAATTTATGATCCTATTACTGAAGAGTTGATACTTGAAACTGAAGTCAGTGCATTTACAGAGGTTAATTATGTCATAACTCCCATAATTCATTTCCCTTTAATAGTTTTGATATTCAGCTTAAGTAGTTTATGCATTTTTGGAATTGGCTTCAAAATTTTTAAAAAACAAAAAACTAGTAAATAACCTTGATAGTGATTTTCGTCGATAAGATCGAAAATTTTGTTTCATTTTTAGAAAAAAGAATAATGAACGAAGTTTTTTATGAATTAAAAGAAGTTAAAAGCCAAGACCATTTATCAAGTAAATATAGTTTTGAAATAATCTTACATTTTCTCTCCAAAGTCCAAGAATTTCTGGTACTTTATGAAACTAAAGTGGATTTAACTACCTTCGACAGTTACAAACTGAATAAAAGTGAAGATTTTGTGACCGAAGATTTTGTAGTAGAACTACAAAAAATATTCAGTAAAGTTGATCCTTCCTTGTCTTTAGTGAAAGGAAAAATACGAGATATTTATATCTCTCGCTCTTAAAAATTAGAGATATATCTATTTTTTATGATCAAGATTTAATCCATAACCAATTAGTCGATAACGCCGATTTATAATTCTTGAAATTGCGAAGATAAAGTTTTCTGCCGGACAAATTGGGGGACTTAATTTAATTATAACACTGTTCTTCAAGATTTTTGTTACTATACCCCCTGTTTTTTCTGTACCAACTACAAGTAATAATTTTTCATTATGCTTAAGATCATATACTTTTATCATGTTCTCAGACCCGATAACACGATCTAATAGATTAACTTCTAATTCGATTTCAGAAAGAACGTCTGGTAAAGTTCCAGGTCGTCCAACTAAATTTCCAATTAGATGATCTCCTTTTGTTAAATTGGGATCCAGTTGTGTACCTAATCCAATAAGCCCCCCTGGCTTTGCATTATCAAAAGGATTTGTTCCTTGACTAATACTAACAACAGTCGATTTAATGGGTTCATAATGATCTTTTATATGAAGTCCAGGTCTAATTTCAATTTCTTCACCAACACTAATTTTCCCTTTTAAAACAGAACCACCAACAACTCCACCGTTTAAGTCAGCAATAGCTTTTCCGGGTCTATTAATATCAAATGAGCGTGCGATTAAAAATTGAAAATCCTCTTCCTCATTAAACTCTGGAGTTGGAATTATTTCTTCAAAAGCTCTAATAATTAAATCAAGATTCGAAGCAAATACTGCAGAACTTGGAATAATGGGAGCGTTTTCTGCTACTGTATCTTTTACAAATTCATTTATCTGTCTATAATTTTCAAGCGCTTGCTCTTTTGAGACTGCATCTATCTTATTTTGAATAATAATGATTTTAGTAATTCCAGCAATATTTAATGCAGCTAAGTGTTCTCTGGTTTGTGGTTGGGGGCAGGTCTCATCTGCAGCAATTAATAAACACGCACCATCCATTAATGACGCTCCGCTCAGCATGGTTGCCATTAGAATTTCATGTCCAGGGGCATCAACAAATGAGATATTTCTCTTAAATTGTACTTTTTCTTTACATTTTGGGCATAAAAAACGTGGTTCCCCCTTTTTCCTTTCTTTTTCTACCAAATATGCCGTTAAATATTCCTCGCATGAAGCACAATAAAGAATAGTAGCATTAGAATACCCGAGTTTTATAGATATTCCTCTTTCTTGTTCTTCCGAATGTCTGTCAGTCCAATCTCCTGTTAATGCCTTGACTAAAGTAGTTTTTCCGTGGTCTACATGCCCTACAAGCCCAATATTACATTCTGCTTGTTGTTTAATTAATTCTTTAATATTTCCCTCTTGTTTACTTACTTTTGGTTTTTTTTCTTTTACTACAGGCTTTTCTGGGATTTTTTTTGTAGGTTTTTCTTTTTTAACTACCGTTGAAGCAACAGATTCACCTTCTTTAGACTGAATTTCTTCAACTAGTTTTTTAGCATTATTAATATATTTTAGTGCTGTGGCTTTTCCAATCCCTTTAATTTTGAGTTTCACTAAGGTTTCTGGTTTTACAGTAGCAAGTTTTTGAATTGAATCAATTCCCGCCTCTTTTATCCTTTCTGCGGTCGCTTTTCCAATTCCACTCACATCTTCTAAGTCATATGGCATAAGATAATCTGAAGTCCAATTTAAATAATTAAAGAACTAACTATAGTTCTAAATTCCTTATTAAAAATAACGTTTCAATAAATATAAGAATTTCTTAAAGCTTTATATTATATAATTATTTTCGCGTTTCTAATGTTTTTATCCCACCAGATTTCTTATCAAGTTCCTTGTAAGATACTCTCAACAAGCTATCAAAATAGAAAGTTGAAAGCTTTCCACAAGTTTCATCACTATGAATAATATATGCGGGAGCAGGATAACGATTGCGATTAATATCGTTCTCCTCTATTTTAAACACGATTTTTTTATTACAATGAGGGCAATAATTATATCTAAGCGGCATTAAAATTCAATTCTTTTTTAATATAACAAATAAATTCTTATTTTTATATTCTTACTCTTATAATTAAATATATGTATCTATTAACTTCTTATTATTGATAATAAATGGGAAGGTCAATTTCTAGAAAAGTTATCTATTTAGCATTTATAATGTTTTTACTATTTCCTTTCACTAGTTTTAATTCTCTTTTCTTTCGAGAGTATAAATTAAATTATAATATCTGTATCACTGCATTAGCAGATGATACTCCAGATGTAGATATGGATGAATTACCCGATATAAATTATGATATTTTAAATGAATTATGGTATGAGCCAAAAATTGAAATGTTAATAATAACACCCAATGGTAGCCAAGATTTTATAGATGCCGTTACGCCACTTATGGATTGGAAAAATCAAAAAGGAGTTAAAACCATCATTTTAAACAATTATTCCTTGTATGGAAATGGAGATGATGCTGAAAATATCCGAAATATGATAAAATATTATTATGAAAGAGAAAATGTTCAGTGGGTGCTTTTATGTGGAGATACTGAACCAGGATTAATTCCTATCAGAGAAGTCTATAATCCAGACGTAATCGATGTTGGGAAAGGAGATCATGAATCTCCTGGATTTAATGATGAATATAAACCTACAGATTTTTATTATGCTGATTTGACTGGAACGTGGGATGATAATAAAAATAATAAATGGGGGGAATCTGCAGTAAAAACAGAGAATAATATAAAAAAGGATGAAATCGAGTGGATCCCTGATGTTTATGTAGGTCGATTTCCTGCGGATGATGCAAATGAGCTTGAAATAATGGTAAATAAATCTCTAAAATATGAAACAGATCCCATGATTGGAGATTGGATGAATAGAATGCTTTTAGGAGGCGCAATATCGTCATTAACACCATTAGAAGATGAGGCAGTGTTAACAACATACATTTGGAGTAATTATGTGATGAATGAAATGAACTTTACTCATTTACATAGAGCTAGTTCACCATATGATCCTCCAGTACCTCCAGCTTCATATCGACAAGAATTTCTTACAAATAACAATTTCGATACGGAATTAAATCTAGGATATTCTACAGCAATTATTGCAAGTCATGGAATTGAAACTGATTTTCAGGACAGGGATGGAGTAATTTATGATATTAATGACGCCCAAACTGCAAATAACAATAATATGCCATCGTTATTTTACGGTGATGCTTGTACTACGTCTCCTTACGACATTGATGTAAGTATTGGTGAGGTATTAATAAAACGACCTGACGCGGGTGCTATTGGTTATATCGGGGGTATGCGAGTTACTTGGTATTATGATGGTGATGATGAGCTTGCAATGTTAAATAGAGGAAATGCAAAATTATTTTGGGAAGAATTCTTTGAACAGAAAAAATTCCAACAAGGAAAGGCCTTATATGATTCTAAAGTAGCATATATGGAAAGCGATCATTTTACTGAAGGTTGGGGCTCATTAGATCAGGAATGGGAACGAAAAAACATATTATCCTATAATCTTTTAGGAGATCCCGAAGTTGACATTTATACAAATAAGCCATTAAATGCAACTAATCCATTTACGGAAAATATATATGAAGGTCAATTGATTAAAGCAATAATTAGAGATAATAATGGTAGTTTAGTTCCATATGCGAGAGTACATATGAGAACAAATGATGGTAAATACAGAACGGTATATGCTAACATCCAAGGTGAATTGAATTTTCGGATTCCAGCACAAGCTAATGAGAATTATAATGTGACTATAACTGGACATAACTTAATTCCCACATATTTTAATTTTACCACCCTCCCTGACAGTATAGCCCCAGAATTTCTTGATGATAAAACTACTCCGAAAGATCCAACAGTTTCAGATAACATTCTTTTTGATGCTGAAGTCATAGACTTGCAATCAGGAGTCCAGAGTGTTTATTTATTACATTCTAAGAATGATGATTTTGATAACTATAAATATTACGAGATGTCAAATAGTTTTAAAGATGATATAGAAGATTATAAATGTACGATAGACAAATTAAAACCTGGAGATTACTATTTTTTATTACTTGCGAGAGATTGGGCTAACAACATAGAAATATTAGATGATCATAGCTTTAAGATTTCAATCCCAGTACCAATAATGGATTATATACTCATTATCACTTCACTAATGATAGTTGGCGTAGTAGGCATATCTGCTCTTGTAATTTATAAAAAAAATAAGGAATATTTTCAACTATTAAAGAGATTTGAAGAGATTTAGTTTTTAATCCTCATTTGTCGGTACCGTCAGAATCTTCTTTTTTTAACTCGAAAAGATATTTTAACGATCTAAATGTTCCTAATAACCCTTGAAATATAAGAGCTAAACAAATGAAAATCACTGCTATTAAATCATGGAGTATGAATACAAATATTAGTATAAAAATTCCTGCTAAAGTAAATGTAATTAAATTAGAAAGCTCCCCAAGAATAATTTTCCATGTTTTTGAATTTTTTACACGATTTTTTAATTCCTCTTGATATTTATCTTCTCCAACTTCACGAATATACCAAGCACCTTGAATGTTATTAGCAAATAAAAACAGACTCCATACAAAAATAAAGAATGCAAAATAGAAATCAATAGTACCTAAAATAATAATCGGGATTTGCAATAAGACCATACCACGCCACCCTACCCGTCTTGCTAACTTATTTGTCTCCAGTTTTAGTTCTTTTGTGACATAACGTGTACTCAAAATATCAAGCAATCGTCCAAGAAGCACAATAAAAAAATTAATTAAATATTGGTACCATTCAACATCTCTAATTATTAATTGGAAAATCATTTCTTAAAATTCTCTCTCTAAATTAATCCTTTTGAAGTTTACCTTTTAAATTGAAAAAGTTTAATTATTAGCTTATATTATTCCTATTTACTTATAACCATATAAGAAGGTATTTATTTATAAAATAGCCGAACTTATAAAATGGTTGCCAAGTGGTTTTACCAACCATATAAATTATTAGCGATTCGCTAGCGCCGGGAAAGTTAAACTGAAGTGCGTTGTCAATAGTACTGCAATTGCGATTTGTGGGAACTGACAAACTGTAGATTCGTCTACGGTCATGGGCTAAAGGAAAATACCCGGTCCCATTCGAACCCGGAAGCGTATTTTATGTGGTTATGAAATCATTATGAGAAATAAGTCTATCCTGCCAAATTTTTTTATATTATTGATTATTAAAATTAATAATTATTAAATTCTCAGAGTATTATGCCGAAAAAATACGTCATTTTTTATAAAAAAATTCTTAGATTATGGTTTCTATTTCTCATCGCAGGAATTCTATTAGCTGCATATTTTGAATATGAGAGATTTCAAAGATTTTATGGAGCAATAATAATAACAATAATCTCTTTGGTAATATTGGTAGTATTATATCTACGTAGTCTGAATTTTAATAGAAAATTGCTTAAATTAATGAAAACTTATTACAGAATTGATGATAAAACTATTGCTAGAAAGATAGGCAGTCCGTTACAAAAAATACGAGAAAAAATGTTTAATTTTTCACAAAAACAAGCGAAGAAGAAATGGTTAATTATTTTTATAAATAAGCAATATTTCTTCTATCATCAACAAACTATTGATGGATTTATGGAATTATATAATAAAGGATATGGGGATAAAGAACTTCTAGAAGAATTAAATGAATTTGAATTAGAATCTAAGGCAGAAATAAAATTCATTACAGAAACACTCATCAAACATGAAAGACTTAGCGATCGAGAAATATCCGTGGAAGAACGGCGTAGACAAGAAAGATTCAAGGATTAACTTTGTAAAAATAATAAAATTTTATTCCCTCTTTATTTTTTAAAAACTCTGTACTCATTAGAGTTAATAAGTTAACAAATAAAAATTAAAAAAAAAAATTTCAAGTTATATATTTAAATTTCTAGATCTCCAAAATTGTAATATTTTCTAACTGGTTTCTTTACATTCCAATTACATTTTAACCCTTTCTTAAACTGTACGAGATCACCTTTCTGAAATTCAATTTTCTCTCCATCATCACCAGTTACCTCTACTTCACCTTCTAAAAGATAACACGTTTCAGTCTCATCGTAAGACCATGGAAATTCACTAACTTCTTTGGTCCAAACTCCCCATGATTTAACATTCAATTGAGATAATTCTTGTTCTGTAGGGATTTTTTTTTTCATTTTCATTATTTTCACTACACCAGTAAAATTTATTATAGTAATTTATAATAAATTATAAGACGCTATTAGATATATAATTATGATTAGATAATCAATCATAAAAAAAATTGATATTAAAGTCAAATATATCTTTTATTTTAAAGATTTTTGCTTCAACAGATATTCTCTAATTATTGGCTTCAAAAGCTAGAAGAATTTAAAGACCTAAGTTATACTAAATTTTATGACGAGTTGCCCGTTAAATATAGAGAGAAGGTCAATCATTTGGGATGGCAAGAATATTTAAAAAATATTGATGAGTTAAAAATTCTTTTAACAGATTATGCTTTTCCAGATGATGAGTCTGAACAACAATCGGATCCTCAAAATACTCTGAACAAATTTTTAGGAGAAAAACAATAGTAATAAGTCGGCCCACTCATAAGGTTTAAAGGAAATAATTCTTAATAATCAAATGGTGTTAAAACATATTGGTCATGTTTCGAAATACTGATCTGCCATTGTCTGAAGTTAATGTATTGGAAGAACTTGAAAAACTAAGCGGTACAGAGCTTGCCTTAGTTAATAAAATCGGACATAACACTCCATTAACAGCTTTCACAGTCGAAGAAGGGCATGTGCAATATCTTCGCTTTGTTAGTGTAGGTCGTTCTATAGGTTTAGAACACTTACCTAGTAATTTGGGTGATCTAAAACAACTTAAAACCCTTGTTCTAAATAATAATTTATTACCCGAATTGCCCCATTCTCTTTGCAGTTTACAAAGTCTGGAAAACCTAAGTCTATTCAATAATAGATTGGAGGTTCTTCCTAAATCTTTTTTACACTTGGAAATGTTAAAGAAACTAGATTTAGCGAATAATAAATTAATCATGCTTCCAGACTCATTTGGTTCACTTTCTAGACTGGAAGCATTATATCTTAATAAAAACTCTCTCATATCACTTCCCAAATCTTTTGGTAATCTCAGTGCTTTATGGTATCTTATGTTTACCAGCAATCCTCTCGAAAGCTTGCCCGACTCTTTTGGTAATCTCTCGTCTCTTAATATTGCAGATCTAAGCAATAATAAACTTACGTCTATTCCGGATTCTATTGGCAACCTATCTGGCTTAGAAGAGTTAGATTTGTGCTTCAATAATCTTAAAGTGCTTCCAGATTCTATTGGAAACTTACATTCATTAAAGAACTTAAAGGTAGCATTCAACACTCTTACCTCAATTCCTGAATCAATGTGCAACTTAAAAAAGCTCAGAAAATTATACATATCTAAAAATAATCTCCAACACATTCCAGAGTGTCTGTCTCAATTACCAAAACTAATCGACTTTACTTGGAAGTAATGGCATACAGTAGTAGTAAGACTTTTCTAAAGTTAGAAATTTTAAGCTACTCTAAATTATTTTTAGGGTAAAAAAAGTTAATTGAAGAAAAATTTAACTAATATATTTTCTCTTTAATTTTGCTTTTTTTCATTTTAAACAAATTTTAATAAGGATAAGTTTTATTAAAAATATAAAAAAAATAAACTTTTATATTTAGAATTAATATGTTTTACGGTTATTGAATATTTTTTTTCATAGTTTCATTAAAATAGTAATAATCTCATTACAAATAATCCAATATGTAGGTTTATCGATGCCAAAGAAATACATACTTAAAATACTCACAGCTGGTGAGGGCGGCGTGGGAAAAACTACGCTTCTTCACAGATATGTGGAAGGAAAGTTTAGTGGCGATACAAAAATGACGATAGGTGTTGAATTTTTTCTAAAGGAAATGGAAGTCGATGATAAACAATGTACTCTACAACTTTGGGATTTCGGGGGGCAAGAAAGATTTAGATTTCTTTTAGATTCTTATGTGCTGGGGGCAAAAGGAGCCCTCCTGATGTTTGATTTAACACGCCCGATGACTTTAGAAAATCTTCAAGAATGGGTAACTATAGTACGAAAAGGGGATAAAAATATCCCAGTTCTTTTCGTTGGAACAAAAATAGATCTTGTAGATGATATTATGATTGATGATGATTATGCTTTATCATTTAAGGAACAATTTAATCTATTCGATTATAAAAAAATATCTTCAAAATCTGGAGAAAATGTTCAGGAAGTTTTTGAACTATTAACAAAAAAGATATTAGAAGGACAAAATTTTTGAGCTTAAAAAATTACAAGACCTACAATCTCATAGTTATCGATTCTAATTTTATACTCTTACCATATCAATTTCGGGTTGACTATTTAAATGAGATTTATTTAAATTTAGAAGGGAAAACAAGATTTTTTATTTTTAAACAAGTTTTAGATGAATTAAAGGCCAAAAAAAGAAGAACCCCAATAACGGGTAAGTTTCGAAGACAATTTAAATCTGGAATGTCTTATTTAGAAAAAAATGAGAAAGTGTATCCTATATATTTCATCGATGAGATTAAAAAAGAAAATGAGACAACTGATGATTTTCTCCTAAGACGATGTATAGATTTTAAAATGGACTATAAGCGTGTCTATATTGCTACAAACGATGCACAATTACGAAAAAAAGCAAGTAAAGCAAAAATAAACTTAATTTTTTTAAGACAAAAAAAGTATCTGTCTATAAAAAGAAGCTTATAGTCATTATTTTCAATAATATTCAGACGGAAAAAAAAAGCAGGAGTTAAATTTATTTCGATTTTTTTGTCTAATTATCTTTGTATAATTATCTAAAACAAAACATTAAATTGAAGTTTTAAGATTAATTTTTTAATATATTCAAAATTAACTTAATAAAATTCTTCAATCTCAAAATAATTGATTGACATTATATTATTAGCTCAAAGTTTAGATTCAGTAAAATGCTTGGTAATAAAATAGAATAAAGGAAAATATTTGTATGAGTAAATCTATAGTCCTAAAAGTCCTAACAGCAGGGGAAGGTGGCGTAGGTAAGACAACTTTGTTACATCGCTACGTAGAGGGTAAGTTCTCATCAGAAACTAAGATGACTATAGGAGTGGAATTTTTTCTAAAAGAACTAATGATTGATGATCAGAAGGTTCTTCTTCAACTTTGGGATTTTGGAGGGCAAGAACGATTTAGATTTCTACTTAAAAGTTATGTTATTGGTGCTCGTGGAGCTCTATTAATGTTTGATTTAACCCGTGCAATGACATTAGAAAAAATTCCTCAATGGGTTAATATATGTAGAAAGGAAAATCCTAATTTACCGATTTTATTTTTAGGATCTAAAGCTGATATAGCTGATGATATGAATATCTCAAAAGATTATATCATGTCATATAAGGATGAATTTAACTTATATGATTATTTAGAAGTCTCTTCTAAGACAGGTAATAACGTAGAATCTGCTTTTGAAAGTGTTACTAGAGAAATTCTAAAGAGTAGAACTATTTAATAACATCCATTAGGAACTCTTAAATTACTGAAGTTTATGTATTCATAAGTTCCTCCTATTTAAATGCTATACTTGAAAGGAGCATTTAATTCCAAGTAACACTTTTATTTATATACCTTATAGAATTTTATTCTTCAAAATAACACAATATTTTATCGAATAATCATGGAATCATTAAATATTAAGTTTAACTTAGTTTCTCCAAAAGTCATATTCGGAAATGGGACGATTAGTGAATTGGGTCAAGAAATTTTAAGTATTATGAATGCAAAAGGTCTTACCCAACCTAGAGCATTATTAGTGAGTGGAAAGCGCTCTTTAAGAGAATCTGGTTATTTAGGTAATATAAATAAAAATTTAGAAGATTCTAAAATAACTTTGGAAATTTATGATAAAGCAGGAAAGGAACCTACCACTGCAATTTTAAATGAAGGAAAAGATCAAGCTTTAGAACAAATGATAGATATTATCATCGGCGTTGGTGGTGGAAGCGTTATGGATACTGCTAAAGGGATCGCAGGTTTAGTGACAAACGGAGGTATTGTTGAAGATTATCACGCAGGAAAAGAATTTATAAAACCTCCTTTACCATTTATTTTGATTCCTACTACATCTGGTACGGGTTCAGAGGTAACAAATAATGCAGTAATTAAGGATGAGAATCTTGGAGTTAAAAAAAGTATTAGAGGATTATGGGCAAGTTTAGCCATATTAGATCCGGAAATTACTTTATCATTATCAAAAGAACATACAGCGTATTCAGGGGCTGATGCTCTGGTACAAGCGATTGAATCTCTAGTTTCCAAGGGTTCAAATTTTATATCAGAATTATTCGCTAAAGAATCCATAACTTTATTGGGAAAAACGTTACCTAAAGTTTGTGACAATTTATCAGGCCTAGAATTAAGGAGGGATATGATGCTCGGGAGTTTATTGGATGGTTTATCGTTTGCTAACGGAAAATTGGGAGCGGTTCATGGATTTGCCCATCCTATTGGAATCAAACATAATATTCCACATGGCTTAATTTGTGGACTTCTTCTACCTTATATTATGGAGTATAATATCTCAATTACCAGTGTTATTGAAAAATATGCTTGGATCGGTAATTTATTTTTTAATCAAAAGATTCTTAGTGATTTTGGAGAATGTCCAATGGCTTTACCATCTGATACATTGGAACAGGCAAAATGGGCAATAGCTAAGTGTAAAGATATTTTTGCCTATATTGGAATTCCCAATAGTCTTAGTAAAGTGGGAATAAAAAAGGATGATATTAATGAGATTATTAAAGATACTACAGGGAGTTCCTTAGCAAATAATCCTAGACGTACCGATAATAAGTCTTTAAAAGAGATTCTTCTGAAAGCATTATAAGAAAAAATAAAATAAAAAATTTTAATCAAAAGAATTAATTCACATATTATAATATTTATTAATCAAAATAGAGGGTTATTTCCTTATGAGTAAAATAAAATTTGGTATTGAGTTATCTTATTCCCAGTCATATGATGCTATGAGAAAAAAAGTATTATTAGCGAATACGGAAAACTGGGACTCAATTTGGATTCCAGATCATTTAAGCGGTATGGGTGGTTTTACTAGTGCCGAATATTTAAGCTTATGGCCTATGTTTGGCTCCTTTGCAGAATTAGCAAAGGGGAAAGTATTTGGTTCCTCTGTTACAGATCCACACAGAATTCATCCCGCAGTATTAGCTCAGATTGCTACAACAATTAACCATATTTCGGGAGGAAATTTTATATTAGGTATAGGGGCGGGCGAAGGGATGAATCTAAAAGCCTATAATATTCCTCATGATCGCGTGCTAACCAAAATGTCAGAATTTATAAAACTTATTAGATTATTTTGGGAAAAAGGAAAGAGAGTCACTTTTGAAGGTGAATTTTTTCGAGTAAAAAAAGCAAATTTACTTCCAAAACCACTCACAAAAATACCTATATGGATGGCATCACACAGCCCCAAAACTCTTGAACTAACAGGGGAGATTACAGATGGGTGGCTGCCTATTAGTGCATTCACCGAGTATTATAAAACTGGCAAAGAAATAATAATTAAGATTATAAAAAAAAATAATCGTAATCTTTCTGAATTTACCTTTGCGATCTTTAGTCAATTATATATGCATAATGAAGAGAGTAAAATTGAGGAGAAATTAAGAATTATCAAATCAATTCTTGCAATACAACCCCGATTATTAAAAGAAATGGGATTTTGGAAGACTGGATTTGATGAACTGTTCTATGAAGCAACGGGATATGAGTGGGATCAATTAAGCATACTCAAGATAGACAGCAATGATCTCTTTAAATTTGATTTTAAAAAATTATTTACTATAACTGATCAACTACCAAATGAAAAATTTCGTAGTGGTATACTGGTTGGAACCAAAGAAGAGATTATTAAAAAGATCCAAAAATATATTGATGCTGGAGTACAATATTTTATATTCGAGGTCTGGAACGGCAGTTATAAAGATGATGCTCCTTTTACATTTAAAGAAACATGTCGAATTCTAAGTGATGAAATTATACCATTATTTAAATAAACACAATAAAGAAATTAATTTTTTTTTTTATTCCCATCGCACCTCGAGAATTGAAGGTAATTTTTCCAGAGTCTGGAAAAGACTCCATTTAAATATTAAAAAATTATTAAGGATTTCATTTTTAGGCAATATATGCCAATTTTAATCAAGAATAGAGCAATTCCCATAATAGGATTTTTCTAATTAATATATTAAATGATTACCTTATTTTTTTACTAAATATCGGAATTCTAATTTATATAACATGTGATATCTTTTAATTCTTTTCTTAGCGTAGGTCTGGAGACATTTTTCTTTATATAACCAACTGAGATTAAAATTTCTAAGAACTCTTTTTCTTTTAATCCTAGAACTTGTTTAGCAAAATCTCGGTCAATTGCACCCACACAGCAAGCACCCATTCCCAGTGAGTGAATCATTAATAACATGTTCATTATAGCAAGACCGCAACATAAATGCGTTGTCATTAATCTTATAGAGTCATGTTTCTCGGGATCTCCCGCGTATGTAGAGATATCGTTTTCTTTTGCAGAGGGTTTTATATTTGAAACCACTCCTATTAATATCGGAGCTCGCTTGAGCACAAAACCACCTAATCCCGTTTTAGCAATTTCCTTTATTATATCTCTATTTTTAATAACAAGAAATTTCCACGGTTGACTGTTTTCTGCACTAGGAGCCCACCTTCCAGCCTCAAGTATCATGTTTATTATTTCTTCCGAAATAGGTGTCTTTAAGAAACCTCTTATACTTCTTCTATTTTTAATAAGTGATAGTAGCTTATCTGCTTGCAAAAATTTCACCCTTTATCCTTAAATTTAAGTAATTTAAATTATCATTAAACAATGGTATAATTTAAAATTTTTCTTGCATCTTATATATTTTTTTTATATACCCGTTCTTTTAATATATTTATACAAGTGAAAATTCTCGACCATAATAGTATGAAGAACCCTCCCTGATAATCCCTCTATTTCTTCTAAATATCTCCACTTAAAAGACCATTTTAACCTTACAACACTCTTTCTCTTGCATAACTCTTCTGAAAGCGTTATAAGAAAAAAGTGAAGTTAATAATTTTTATAAAAAGAATTAATTCACATGTTGTAATATTTATTAATCAAAATAGATAATAAAGTTTAAAGTTAAGATATATAATTACGGTGGGTTTTATTAAACAAGTTAAAGAAAGTGATTTTGAATATACAGAAGCTCTTATTTATTTTAAACAATATTTAAAATTAAATAGTAATATCATTTAGATTAAGGCGTTTTATGAGTCAAACAAACCCACTAAAAGAATACGAATGGAAAAGAAACTATAAATCAATTCATGGAAATTTAGTTAAAGAGTTTCTAATACCTGCATTGGAAAGATCAATTTTGTATAAAAGAGTTGCAGGTTATTTTTCATCATCTGTCTTAGTTGCGGCTGCTGGAGGGATAGCAAGATTATTAAAAAATGATGGAGAGATGTATTTAACAGTTGGGGCTGACCTGAGTCATCAAGATGTTGAGGCACTAAATAAAGATCCAGAAAAAATAATGGATATTATTCAAAATAAAATCCCAGATAATTTAAATTAATTGGATGAATTAGAACGATTTATAACTGAAAGAAGAAGTATATTACTGGTTCTCAAAATGCTTCTTCAAAAAGTTCCAAAAATCCGGCTTGAGAGCTTTTTTGATTTTAGCACTGAATCAGCTTTAGATCTTATCTAACTTAGCGTTGAATAAATCATTAATTGTCAACTGTTTATTGAATCAAAAATCATCATTGCAACTTAATTATTATTAATATGTTTGGTATATTATTATACAGAATGAAGGATGAAAAATCATATCAAACACTTTTAGCTCAACAATTAAAAACTGATAAAAAAAAAGTAATCCTCGAAGCACCCTATAAGCATAAGAGAATAGATATCGTGACATTTCAGGAGAATAGTATTGTAAGCATTGAGATTAAAATCAGTAATTTCTCAAGATTATTACTTCAAGCAGCTCAAAATTTAATCTTTTCAGATTTTTCATTTATTGCAATTCCAGAAAAGAACTACAATAAACGGATTTTTAAACGAGCTAAAGAATTATCATTAGGAATCATTCTTATTTCTGATAAAAACTTTGAAATCGTTTTAAAACCAAAACATAATCCATATAAAATACCAAGTTTCTATGAATTCTTTAAGAAAAGCATAATGAGTTGTAATTGATTGAGATATAGTTTTTACATTAATTCCAAATCTGCATTAGATAAATTAAGAATCTTATTCAAAAGAATAAGAGATACTGAGGATCGCCATATTATTGATAATATTAACGAATTATATATTGATTCAAAATTA
>SDBS01002099.1_pt1 | contig 20073 bp, 20 predicted proteins | sample 2277091 | NCBI WGS metagenome assembly SDBS01 (sample SAMN10404972, study PRJNA504765) | marine sediment metagenome | isolation source: marine sediment core GS10_PC15, 163 cmbsf | place: Arctic Ocean: Southern Knipovich Ridge | collected 2010 | reverse complement strand
TATAACCCCTATTAAGAGCAACCCCACGAACGGCGCGACGCCGGCGCCCACCGTCCCCGGGTGGAAGTCCGGGCCGAAGCCGGAGGCGAAGAGGCCCTGGCCCTCCACGCCCAGCGAGATGAAATTTCCGGCGACCATGCCGCCCACGGATGCGACGATTATTAATATGAGGCCGAGTGCGAAGGTCCGCGGCCTACGCCCGGGCGCAACGTCCAGAACGTCCGGGTAGAGAAGGCCGAGCGCCCGCACGCGCTTGTCCAGCGCCTTCAACAGCAGCGGCCCGAGTATCGCCGGATAGATTATGTCGTTGGCGACAATTATGTTGCCCAGCGCCGCGAAGGGAGCGATGCCCAGGAGGTCGCCGCCCCAGCCGATGAAGAGGCCGCAGGCCGCCGCGGCCAGGACCACCGTCGCCTCGACGAGTACCAGGCCCCGCCACGACGCGAGGTACTCGCGCTCCGAGGCGCGGATGAGCCGGTACGGGATGTACGCCAATAGGAAGTTGCCGCCCAGGCCGAAGATGCTACCCCACCCCAGCGTGCCGAAGAAATCGCCCAGCAGGTTGCCCAGCGCCGCGCCCACGGCCCCCGCCGGCCCGAAGAGGAGCCCCGCGACGAGCGGTATGGCCGCGGCGGGCCGCATCTCCGTCAGGCCCGGGATGAGGACCAGCGGCTTGAAGGGGATGAGCAGCGCGGCGTAGAGGGCCGCGGTGGCCGCGGCCAGCACGACCATCCGCGTGTTCCCCCACATCTTAAAAAGCTCGCGCACGTCGCTACCTCGTCAGCTCGTAGATGCGGAGCAAGACGGCGGTGTCCTTCAGGTCGTTGAGCGGCTCGATCTCCACGAAATATTTCCCGGCGAAGGGAACGTCGTCGAAGATCACTGCCTTGCCATCGTCGCCCAGCTCCTCGAGCGCGTATCGGACGTCCGCCGGCGGCGTAACGACCCGGGCGTACGCGTCGTACGGGTTTACGACGTTGGCCTCCAGGCAGCCCCCCCCGCACGATATGACGTACGTCGTCCCCTGCGCGGGCTTTATGTCGTACTTGCCCTTCTCCCCCGCCTTGATCGTGATCTGCGCGGACTCGAGGAGGGTGAGCTTGGGCGGCGGCTCGGTGGATTCGGGCCTCCCGCCCGCCACCGCGCGCTCGAGCGCGGCCGTGGTCTCTTCGCCTACTATCCCCGTCACCGGCAAACCCCAGTCCCGCTGGAACGCCTTGACCGCGGCCCCCGTCGCCGGTCCGAACGCGCTCTCCAGCTTGCCGGCCTTGAGGAGATAGTCGTCGTAGCCCAGCTTGGAGAGGTCCGTCTGCAGCATCGTGACGTAGTCGGCGGCGAAGTCGCTGTCGCGCGTGCCGAACTCGAGCGTGTGGCCGCCGTAGCGGCCGCCCTGGCCTAAAACGACGGCCGGTAAAAGTAACGCGAAGAAAAGTGTCCCCGTTAAATATTTGCCTGCCATAGCCGCGGCGCTCCTTTCCCGGGCGCTTTTACGTATTGGGCTTAATAATGCAGCGGCTCGAAGTATAAAATATTTTAGGTTGAAAGGCCACAAAATCGGTGTTAGCTTTCGGCGCAGGCGCGGTGCGGCCGGAGAAGGAGCTATGCTGCGGACGGCTTTCATGGGTAACTGCAACGCGTTCAACCTGCTGCTGGCCGACTGGCTGGCGCAGCGGACGGACCTCCGTATAATAATATGGGGGTCGGTCGACTATTGGTCCCACACCTGGCGGGGACGGGTCCGGTTCTTCCGCCGGCGCCTGAAGAGGTTTTCGCTGTTCAAGGTCGTCGACGAGGTTCTCTTCTATTCTTATTACCGCCTGTTTCTGAAAAAGCGCGAGGCCGTCTACAGCGACCGGATGATCGAGACCTACCGCCGCGAGCACGGCGTAACGCCCGGCGGCAAACCGATGACGGTGTTCAACGTCGCCGACGTCAACGCGCCCGAGATCCGCGAGGCGCTGCTCGCCGAAGAAGTCGACGCCATGTTCGCCGACTGCCTCAACTCCTACGTTAAGCCCGCGACGTTCGAAGCGCCGCGTCTCGGCACCTTCCTCTGGCACGAGGGCTTCACGCCCGAGTATCGCGGTTTCCACAGCCCCCTCTACACCATAATGAATATGGAGTTGGATAAGCTGGGCAGCACGCTCTTGAAGATGGACCGCGGTTTCGACACCGGCCCGATAATCCTGCAAGTGCCCGTGCGCGACGTCGACCCGCTCACGGAGCCGCACCCGTACATCGCCCACAAGGCCATACTCGACAGCCTGCCGGAGGTCGAGAACGTGCTCGCGGACCTCGAGGCCGGCCGGCCCCTCCCGACCGTGAACAAGGAGGGCGCGCCCAGTCGCCTCTACACCCGCCCCGGTATAACGGACCTGTTAAAGTACCGGCGCGCCATCCGCCAACTCAAGAAGGAAGCGAGACAAGCTAAGTAGAAAACGCCACCCACTCCGGCCGGCGCCCTGCCGGCCGTGAATATTTCCTCCAAAAGAAAATATAACTGGGAGAGGCCGCCGTTACCGCGGGATTTCCGTGAAGGCGTCGCGTATCGGCGGGCCTGCGGCCGCGCGCCGACGTAGGTACCACAACACGAACGAGAGCGGGACCACCGCCAGGCCGACTAGGCCGAGGAGGATAAACCCCTGGCCCAGCGCGAACCTCTCGCCGACGTACCCCACGACGCCGGTGCCGAAAGAGCCCAGGCCGAAAGCCAGGAAGAAGTTGACGCCGAAGGCGATGCCCTGGCGCCGGCTCGACGTCAGCCGCGATACCAGCGTGTTCGTCACCGGCTGCGTCGAGAAGTGGGCGAAGCCGTACGCCAGTGCCGGCGCGAACAGGAAGGCTCCCTGGAAGGTTCCCAACAACACCAACGCCGCGCCCGAGAAGAGAAACGAACCCGCGAGGACGAGTTCGTAGCGCCAGCGCAAGGCCAACAGGCCGCCGACGTACTGGCCCGCTATCCCCAACAGCAGCGCCGCCGTCGTCATCACGTTGCCGACGAAAAGGTTCTTGACGGTCGCCAGCCGCGTCGGCAGGAACGTCGTCGCGCCGTGGAAGATGAAGCCGTTCATTACCGCGATGACGTAGAATAGGAGAAGGCCGCCCAGCAGCGTCTTCTGCGGAAGGAGGGGCGTTGCCGCCGGGCGGCCGGCCCGGCTTGAGCCGCGGCGGCCCGCCAACCCCGCGAAGGCCGCGCCCATACCGGCTAACGCGACGGCGAAGGCCACGTACGGCCAGCGCCACCCCGCGCCGGCCGTTATGGCGCCCGCGGCCACCGGCCCGAGCGCGAGGCCCACCGTCCCGAATATGCCGTGGTACGACATCGCCTTCTCGACCGAGCCCACCCGGCGCGCGATGAGCGAGAGCCCCGCCGGATGGTACAGCGCCGCCGCCAGCCCGAGCAGGCCCAGGGCCGCGCCCAGCGTATAGATGTTTCGGGACAGCGCGACGCCGACGCAAGCCGCGGCCATGCCGAAGCAACACATCTTCAATACGCGCCGCGACCCTATCCGGTCCGCCAGGAAACCGCTCACGGGCGCTAAGAGGCCGAAGGCGAAGTACGAGACGTTACCGACTACCGAGATGGCGAACAACCCCGCGCCCACGCTCTCCCGCATGGGCGTGAGGACCGCGGCGAACGTCACCATCGTCATGTGGACGAGGCCGTGGGCCGCGCCGGTCCCCAGGATAATTCTCTTCTCGTCGCCGGTGATAATTTCCCCTCAGTAAATTTAACCGCTACGGGTAGTTGCGGTCGTAGTCGTCTTCCGCATAATCGGGCGGCTCGCCGTCGTACGAGAGTACCGCGACTCCCGAGGCGGTGCCGAAGGCGATCCGCTTCCGCCCCTCGCGCGGCGGCAAGACCGCGATAGACTTGCAGTACTCGTCCCCCAGGCCGTAGCGCGCGTAGTACCGTCGGACCTCGCCCGTCTCCAGGTGGTACGCGTTCACGCCGACGCCGCGGATGGCGAGCCAGAGCCAGGGCGGGTCGGCGGCCTCGGCCCAGATGTCGGTATGGCTCAGGCCGTCGCCCCAGCTTATGTTGCGCTCGAATTGGAGTTTTTTATTCAGTATGTCTACGCCCTTATCATATGTACCAACGTATACGTGATCGTCATCCGCCGCGAGCGATAGAAGTATGTCGGAGGAAATCGCTTCCCCCTTTTTCTTCACGGCGAAATAACCTGAACCAACGTATATATAAGCCAAGCCGCCGCCTTGGGTCGCGCAAAGCATTAACGGCCCACACGGTAATAGCGCCCGTACGGGATTACCTTCATAACGGGGGAAACGCGAATAAACTTTGGGTAATACGAAATCCCCGTCCAGCTCGACGATGCCCCCAGTCGTTCCTACGAAGTATCGTCCTTCATACTTGACGGCGCATAAACCTTCGACGTTATAGCCTTTTTCTATGAGACCGCGCAGCTCGAAGTATTTCAGCCCGGTCCCATCGCGCCCTACGGCCGCGACGCCGGCGCGAGCTGTAATTAAAATTTCGTCCCTATAGTGCTGGACGTCGCGGACGTCGTTCCAGTTGCCCGGTAACTCGAACTTCTCGACGGCGAAATCGGTCTCGTCCACGGCGGCGAGGCCGTTCGGCGTGGCCGCCCATATTCGACCGTCGTCGTACGCTACGGCGTAGACGCCGCCCGGCGGCAAACCCTTCGCGAGCGGCAAAGGACGGACCTGGCCCGACGTCGGTTCCAATATGCAAGCGCCGTTCTCGGTCCCTATTATTATAGACTCCCCCCAACTCGCGAGGGCCGTGCACCGCGGCGACGGTAGGCCGTCGGCCGCGCCCAGTCGCCACGTCGACGATTCCTTCCGGGCGGCGTCCTTCAACTTCTTCCAGCCCGAGCCGGCGCCGGCGGCGAACTTGAACGGCCGCCCGTCCGCCCTCCTCACGAACAACCCCTCCGCGGTGGCGTAGTACTCCAAGCCGGCGAAGGCGAACGCGTCGCGCGCGTCGACGCGGCCCGGCGGCCCGGGCGCCCGCGTCGTTCTCGAGCCGTCGTATTCGAAGATGCCCTCATCCGTCGCGACGACCAACGTCGCGCCGCGGGTGAGAACGCGCCGCACGGCGGCCATCACCGGCAGCTCTACGGCGAACTCGCGCCAACCCTCGGCGCCACGAGCCGAGGCGAACAACCGCCCCCGGCCTCCCCAATAAACCGCCTCCTCCGTCAGCGTCACCGAGTAGATATCGTCGGGCGTGACGAAGACCTTCCACCCGTCCTCCACCTGTGGGCTGAGCCGCGACGCCGGCCCGACCTCCGGCGGAATCGGCTCGAACTCCTTCCCCGGCCACGTCTTGTCGTAGCGGCGCGCCCCCTCCAACGTCGACACGTAGACGTACCTCTCGTCCGCGGCCACGTCGGTGCAGTCGTTGTGGGCGAACCCCCACATCCGCACGGTGCGTTCGAACGCGCCGCCCGCTCGCGAGAGCGCCGCCAGACCGTTGCGGCTCGCGAAGTATAATTTATTCTTATCCGCGGCCGCCGCGGTCACGTAGTTGTGTACAAGGCCGTCGGCCGCCGTATAATACGTCGCTTTGCCGGTGCGCGGCTCGTAGCGCGCGACGCCGCCGCCGAGGTAGCTCAGCCAGACGGCGTCGCCGTCCACCAGGACGTCGGATACGTACGTTCTGCTTACGGCGTTGCGCCACTCGGCCGCGCCGAAAGCCGCGCCCGCGCCGACGGCGAACGACAGCAGCAGCGATAGCGTGCGGCGCCTCATAACCGGGCGAGGGGCCGCGGGTCGCGCAGCCGGGGGGCGTGTTTGCACACGTACGCCAGCGGTTCTACGCTGCGCAGCGACGAGACGCCGGCTCGGGGCTCGTTGACGTATTCCACGAACCAGGCCGGCTTGTCCTGGGTCTCGACGGCGACGTCCATTTCGAAGTGGAGGTGGGGCGGCGTGCCGCGGGCGTTACCGGTGGCGCCCACCGCCGCTATGACGTCCCCGGCGCGGACCTGCTGCCCCTCGGCGCAGGCGATCGCGGACATGTGGAGGTAGTACGTGTAGACGCCGCGGCCGTGATATATAGCCACCTTGGCGCCCGGGCCGCTCTTGGGCGTGAACGTCGCCACCACGACGACGCCGTCGGCCGCGGCCAGCACCGGCCTCCCCTCGGGCGCGAAGATGTCGGTCCCCATATGGTTGCGGCGCCACCGGTTGCGGAAATCGGTAAGGCCCGTTCGCTCGGTGTACTCGATGGATTGGAAGCGGCCCCCCGCGACCGGGAAGATGAACGATATCCCCCGAAACTCGCCGCGAGTGGGGAGCGCCCGGCCGGCGGGCGTATCGGGCAAAACCAGCTTGCCGTCGCCCGGGTCGACGTAACCGGTAATCCAGTCGCCCGCCGCGGCGTTGCCCTCGGCCGCGGCCGCCGCCGAGCCGAAAGTTAACAAGAGCGCGGCGACACAGGCCGCGCCGTAACGTTTGGCGATAATTTTCTGCAATTTCAGCGGGTCAGGCTGGTAGCTATCTTCCACTCGCCTTCCTGGTTGACGAGGGCGTGGGTATGCTTGACGCCGCCCAGCTCGTACGTGACCTCGGCCGTCAGCAGCCGGCTTTCCAGGTTCGTTACTTCGTCTTTGGCGTACGGCTCCCGGCTGGCCTCCAGGCTCCTGAGGAAGAGGTTGCGTATTTCGTGTTCCGAGAGGCCCTCCACGCCGACGGCCTCGCTCGACAACGCCGCGTCGTCGTAGCAGTCCAACGCCGAGGCGAAGTCGCCTTCTTTCATGGCCTTGGCAAAAGCCTGTGCCGTGTCCTCGGGCGTGGCGTACGGGTTCTCCGCGTCCTCTTTCGCGCAGCCGACGGCCAACAGAACGAGCGCGAGGCCCGCTACGGTGAGACATCTAAGCATATCGTCAACCTCCGGAAGGTTACGCTTTACTTCGTTCGCGTTTATCGCGGCCGATGGCCGCGTACGCGTCGTGCTGGTGGATGGATTCGTAGTTGGTGCACTCAACGCGGTACGAGCGAACGCGCTTGTCGCCCTCGAGCTTTTCGGCGACGTTGCGAACGACGTCCTCGACGAAGCGCGGCCGCCCGTACGCCAGCTCCGTTACGGCCTTCTCGTCCTCGCGCTTGAGCAGCGCGAACAGCGGCGCCGACGCGGCCTCCTCCGCCCACACCACCACTTCCTCGATCCAGACGATGTGCCGCGACTCGAGCTCGACGTAGACGTCGCCGCGTTGGTTGTGGGCGCCGGCGTCCGACATTTCTTTGGAACAGGGGCAGAGGTTGGCCACCGGCACCGTCACGCCCAGCGAGAAGCTGTAGCGGTCGACGAAGTCGCCGATGAAACGCGCGCGGACCTCCAGGAAGGACTTCTCCGCGGAGGCCGGCGCGGCCTTGTATATGAAATATGGAAAGCCGATGACGAGGTGGGCGCGGGCGGCGTCGAACCGGCTTACCATCTCGCGCAGGATGTACGCCATCGTCCGGTAGTTGACGTTGTCGCGGTAGCCGTAGAGGACCTCGACGAAGCGGCTCATATGGGTGCCGCGGAAGTGGGCCGGGAGGTCGACGGACATATCGACGGTGGCGATGGTGTCCTGGTGTTCGCGCTCGCGGTCCAGGACGCGCACGGGCAGCCGCACGCCCTTGACGCCGACGCGGTCAATCGGTATCTCCGCGGCGGGCCGCTCGTTCGCTACGTCGTTCAGAGTGCTTTTCTTACGAGCCATTATGGGATCGTTTAACCTTGACCATCCTCTTCCGATTTAAATAAAGGCGACTTGCGCAAGGAGTTTCTCTTGAAGCATGCTATGGCTTCTTCTTTCGCGCGCTGGAGCGCCTCGGCCGCGGTCATTTCCGGAAAACGGAGCCCGACGCCCAGGACGCGGAGCTCGAAGCCCTCGTCCATAAGGTCCATCACTATTTCCAGCTTCCGCTCCGGCGTAAGCCGCCGCAGCGTCTCGAGCCAGACCGCGTCGGCGCGGTTCGTCATCGGTAAATTACTCCCACTCCACCGTGGCGGGCGGCTTGGAGGTTACGTCGTAGACGACGCGGTTGACGCCGGCCACCTCGTTCGTGATGCGGCTCGAGATCTTGGCCATGAGTTTGTGGCACATGCGGTACCAGTCCGCGGTCATGAAGTCCGCCGTCGTCACGCAGCGCAGCGCGCATACGTGCTCGTACGTCCGCTCGTCGCCCATCACGCCCACCGACTTCACCGGCAACAGCACCGCCAGCGCCTGGGCGATCTCGTCGTAGACGCCGGCCTCGCTTATCTCCTCCCGCAAGACGGCGTCCGCCCGCCGGACCATCGCGAGCTTCTCGCGGGTTACCTCGCCTATGCACCGCACCGCGAGGCCCGGCCCCGGGAACGGGTGGCGCCCCACGATCTTCTCGGGCAGGCCCAGCTCGCGGCCGACCGCGCGGACCTCGTCTTTGAAGAGCTCCGCCAGCGGCTCGAGCAACTCGAAGGGCAGCTCCTCCGGCAGGCCGCCGACGTTGTGGTGCGTCTTAATAGTGTCCGACGGCCCCTTCACGGAGCGCGACTCGATGCGGTCCGGGTAGAGCGTTCCCTGCGCCAGGAACTTCACCCGGCCGCCGACCTTCTCCGCCTCGGCGACGAATACGTCGATGAAGGTGTGGCCTATGACACGGCGCTTCTCCTCCGGGTCCGCCACGCCCTCGAGTTTAGTTAAAAACAGCTCGCCGGCGCGGGCGACGGTGAGCGGTATCCCGACCTCGTCGCGGAAGACGCGCTCGATCTCGTCAACCTCGCCCTCGCGCATCAGGCCGTTGTCGACGAAGATGGCGTGGACGCGGTCGCCGACGGCCCGGCGCAGTAGCGCCGCCAGCACGCTCGAGTCCACGCCGCCCGAGAGCGCCAGCACGACGTGCTCGTCGCCGACACGCTCCTTTATGTCGGCCACCTTCTCGGCTATGAAAGACGCCGGCGTCCAGGTGGACTCGAGGCCGGCGACGCCGAAGAGGAAGTTGGCCAGGATAAGCGAGCCGTGTTCGGTATGGGTAACCTCGGGGTGGAACTGTAGGCCGTAGATGCGCCGCGCGTCGTCGCCCACCGCGGCGTAGGGCGAGTTGTCGGAGGTGGCGAGGGCGCGGAAGGCCGGCGGCAGCTTCTCGAGCCGGTCGCCGTGGCTCATCCAGACGCCGAAACTCTCCGGGACACCGTCGAAGAGGGGGTGGGGCGACGCTACGCGCAGCGTCGCCGGGCCGTACTCGCGCGCCGCGGCCCGCGCCACCTCGCCCCCCAGCGTGGCCGCTATGTATTGCAGGCCGTAGCAGATGCCGAGGACCGGGACGCCCATCTCGAGTACCCGCGCGTCGGCGCGGGGCGCCCCCTCGGCGTATATCGAGGCCGGCCCGCCGGATAAGATGAGGGCCCCGACGCCCCGCGCCGCCAACGCCTCCGGGTCGGCGTCGTAGGGTTCGATGGTGGCGTAGACGCGCTGCTCGCGCACCTTGCGCGCGATAAGCTGCGTGTATTGGCTGCCTAAGTCGAGGACTACTACTTGAGGTCGCACTTACACTCCCGCGACGTCCCGGCCTTTGGGGAACTCGACGTCGTAGTTGAAGGTTATCTTTTTCTTCTCGCCCTCTTTGAGGGTGATGTGCCACTCGAGCAGGCCGTCGTCATCCTTTTCCGCGGGCTTGGGCTTGGCCTCAGTCATCTTGACCTTGATGTCCTTGTTCAGCGGCACCGGGAGGCGCTGCTTTACGACGACGTCGGCGGCGCCGCCGGTGTGGTTCTCGAGCTCGGTCTCGGCCTTGAACGTTATCTTCCGGTTGGAGCCGGTTAGGCCCGACGACTCGTCCGTAATCCGCTGGCAGTCGTGCTCCACTGTAAGGCGGTCGTCGGCGCCAAGGTAATACTCGAGCTCCGCGCCCGGGACGGTGAGTTCGAGCTCGCCGCGACCTACGTACTCGTCGCCGCGGAAGACGCTCGCTACGCCGGCCAGGAACGTGAGTTCGGTCCCGTTGGTAACCTTCGCACGTAAATACGCGACGTCGCCGTGCTCGGGTACGACCACGTGGGCGAGCTCGCCGCGGAAGCGGTGGTTGCTGACGGCGACGACGTGCGGCTCGCCGTCGGCGGGTACGGAGGGTAGGCCGGGCACGACGTACGTCACCGCGGGCCCCCGCGTCTCGACCGCGGCCTCGGCTTCGCCGGCTTCGTAATAGGTCGCCGGTTCGAGGTCTACCTCGGCCTCCACCAGCTCTTGGGGTTCCTCCGCGCCGGCGAATCGAGCGTGCTTGGCGGCCGCGGCCGGAGTCGGCGCCGGCCCCGCGACGGGCGCCTGTGCCGCGACGTAGGGCTGGTAGAAGTCGACGTACCTGGGTTCGAGCTCGGGGGGCGCCGCGCCGGCCTGAGGCCGCGCCGTCGACAATTTGAGGTTAACGTCGGCCCAGCCCTCGCCCGTGCTCTGGTAAACGGCGGCGCGGTATTGGACCTCGGTTTCGTTTAGAGCTTCGTCGAAGCGAAGGTCGTACATCGGCTCCCAACGGGCGTTGGGCATCACGTAACTCAGCGTCAGGTCGAACTCGCCGCCCACGGAGCACTCATACGCTACGGCGGCGGTTTTCTCCTCGCGCGGCCGCGGCGCCTTGTGCTTCTCGTACTCGAACCTGACCTTCTCGAGCTCGCGCTCTTTATCGCGTAGCGCCTTGTCGAGTTTCAGCATTTGCGCGTTGGACTTGCCGAGGTCGTCGTAGAAAAAGGAGATTACGCCCTCGGCCTCGGCCAGGTCCACGCGCCGGCGGGCGATGGTCTTCGCCAGGTCGCGGGTCGCGGCCTCACTCAGCGCCTGTACGCCCCGCCGCCGCTCGGCGGCTACTTCCCGTTTATCGGTCAGCGTACGGCGCTCGTCTTCGGCCCTCTCCAGCGCCAGGCGGAGCTTCTCGGCCTGGGCGGCCGAGGGGCGGCCGGGGAATTCGCGGCCTATCTTCACGCCCATTATCCGCACCTTGGCCGGGCCGGATCCGGCGACGCGCAGCGAGTACTCATCCAGCGCCGCGGGCAAACCCCGCACGACTATCGCGCCTTCGCCGACGTCGAGCGCCAGGTGGGCGGTTCGCGTAATCATGGCGCGGTCGGCGTACGCGGTGACGGCCGATATCGTGGAGTCGGCGCGGTGGGTGCGCGGTCCTTCGCGCCCCGCCTTCTTACGTCTTTTCGTCGCCATTTTACCTCGCTTCGGCTTTGCCCAGGATAAGTCCCACCAGCGTCCCGGCTAGCGGGCACCATACCAACGAGTCGAGTATCCAGGCCCAGGCCGCCCCGGCGGGCATATCCACCCAGAGGACGACCGACAGCGTCGAGGCCAGCACCACGCCGAACCACACCAGGCACCCGAAGATAAACCCGCGCAGGGCGGCGGGGCCCGGTAGTACGCGACTCAGCGTCCAATACAGCAGCGCGAAGAGCAGCCCCGCGGCCACCGAGAGCAGCGCCATGTGGGTCATCATCGCCGGGTACGTCCGCCAAACGGCGAGACGCGCGGGGTCCGCGTACGACGCGCCGAAAATGGCGGCGTGGAAGAGGAAGCCCGTCCCTATTTTAAGTATTCCCGCGACGACGCCGGCGACGATCCATCTTAAATACCTCACGCCGATACCCCCTTCAACTTCCGTTTGTATTTACGATACCGGCCGCTTCGTCCATGCTGCCGGTACGGTAACCGTCGAGGTCGAGCGTTACGAACTTGAAGCCCAGCGCCCGCAACCCGGCCGCAATGCGTTGCCGGATTTCCGGCCTGGTAGCGCGCGGTAATTCCTTGGCGTCGAGTTCTATCCGCACCGTAGGGCCGTAGTAACGGCAACGCATCTGCTGGAACCCCAGGTCCGCCAGAACTTCCTCCGCGTCCTCTATGAGCTTCAGCTTTTCGAGCGTTATCTCTTCGCCGTACGGGAAACGCGAGGCCAGGCACGCCCCCCGCGGCCTTTCGAAGTTGGGAACGCCGTTCTCGCGCGCCAGCCACTTCACTTCCTCTTTGGTCAAACCGACCTCGGCCAGGGGCGAGATTATTCCCAGCTCGCGCGCGGCCCGCGCGCCCGGGCGGTGACCCTCGAGCTCGTCGGCCGTGGTGCCGTCGGCCACGGCTTCGAGGCCGTTCTCGGCGGCGAACCGCTTCAATTCTCCAAAGAGCGAGCGCTTGCAATAATAACACCGATCCGGCGGGTTGGCGCGGAAAGTGGGGTCCTCCGCCTCGTGCGAATCCACCAACGCTTGTTCAGCGTCGAGGATGCGAACCGTCGCCTGGGCGTGTTCGAGTTCGCGGGAGGGATACGCGGGCGAGCGGGCCGTCACCGCCAACACGCGGCCGCGGACGGCCTTCTGCGCCGTGGCGAGGAGAAACGTCGAGTCGGCGCCCCCCGAGAACGCGACGAGCAACGACGGTAGCTCCCCGAGTCGCGCCAGGAGCTGATTATATTTTTTTTCGGCCGCCGTCGCCATTACGGAGAAACCTCTTCGATAACGCCGCCGCCGAGCAACGCGTCGCCGTCGTAGAAGGCCGCGGATTGGCCGGGCGCTATAGCGCGCCGCGGCTCGTCGAACGTCACGGCCCAGGTCGCTTCGGTCAACCGGCACAAGGTCGCGGCCGCGCCCGGGTCCCGGTAGCGCACCATAACGGCGGCGCGTACTTCGTCCCCGTCGGGGGGGAGCAACCAATTCACGTCCCCGACCCGGAATCGGCTCGAGACGAGCGCCGGCCCCTCGGCCAGCACGACGGTGTTCGCGGCGGCGTCGATTTCTTTCACGTATAAACGCGTTCCGCCGGCGACGCCCAGCCCCCGCCGCTGGCCCACGGTATAGCGGGCGATGCCGGCGTGTTCGCCTAAGACGCTGCCGCTTTCGTCCACGATGGGGCCGGCTTCGCCGCCAACGTCGCCCGCTCCCGCGACGAGGTCGGCGTACGAGCCGTCCTCGACGAAGCAGATGTCCTGGCTCTCGGGTTTATCGGCCGCCGCCTCCGCCACTTCCGCCAGAAGGGCGCGAACTTCGGCCTTCGTAAGCCCCCCTACGGGGAATAGAATTACCGGCAAGCGCTCGCGCGGCGTGCCCCATAGAAAGTACGACTGGTCCTTGGCGGCGTCCGCGGCGCGACGGAGGAAGTATCGGGACGCCGTCTCGTCGTACTCGCGGCGGACATAGTGGCCGGTCGCGACGGCGTCGAACCCCATCGCCCGCGCGCGGCCCAGCAAGTAGTCAAACTTCACGACGCTGTTGCAGCGGACGCACGGGTTGGGGGTGCGGCCCCGGCCGTACTCCCGGACGAAGTCGTCCACCACCGCCCGCCGGAACTCCTCGCGAAAGTCGAAGACGTAGTGCGGGATGCCTATGTCCTTCGCCAGGGCCGCCGCCTCCCTGACGGCCGCGGGCGAGCAACACGAACGGCCGGAACGCGCCCGGGCGTCGTAAAGGCGCAACGTCACGCCGACGACGTCGTAACCCTGGCGCGCGAGCGTTAACGCCGCCGCGCCGCTGTCTACCCCGCCGGACATCGCAACCAGTACTTTTTCAGCCATCGCGGAATATCCTCGAACTTTAAAAATATCACACCGCGAACGCGAAGTCAACGCCGGCCGTTTTAACAGATTATCACGCGGCCGCCCCTCGGGCCGCAAACCGAAAAACCCCCGCGTTCCCCGGGGATCCGGCGGCTTTCGGACTTCGGGTCGACGTTATTTGAAACGGCGTCGGTACTCTTTCAACTTCTGGGCGGCGACCAGCGGGTCGACGTGCTCGTACGTTTTGGCGAGAAGGTAGAACGCGCGCTCCTCGCCGGGGTCGAGGCCGAGGACGTCGCCATAGCGGCGTATGGCTTCGCCGTAGTCGCCCCTCGCCGCCGCGACGGTCGCCATGTCGAAGAGGGCACGTTTGTTGCGGCGATCGAGCGCCAGGACTTCGGCTAGTTCCTCCGCGGCGCGCTCGTTTTCGCCGCAGCGGAGGTAGACCTCGGCTCGAGCGCATCTGCCCTGGGCGACGTACGGGAATACGTCGAGGAATTCGTCCAGATAGAGCTCGGCTTCGTCGTAGTGGCCCGTTTCGATTAGGGCCTCGGCCAGGTAGTACGGCGCCGCGGCGTCGCCGGCGGCCCTCGCTTTCTTGAATTCCTTGATCGCCCCCGGCAGTTCGCCCCGGGCGAGATTTATTCGACCCCGCACGAGGTAGTAGCGGCCGGTTCCCTCTTCGGTTTCGCTCGCTAATAGTTTTATCGCTTTCTCGGTTGCGCCCCGCCGCGCCCAGCCGTCGGCGAGGACGGTCAAAGCCGGGACCGGTAGAGCGGCCTCCGGGTCGCCCAAGGCCTCCGCGAGTACCGCCAGCGCCCACGCCTCGTCGAGGGCTTCCAATGAAGACGCCGCGCCGGCCCAAGCCGCCGGCGACGCCGGGTCCTCCGCCAGGACTTGCTCGTAATACGCGAGCGCTTCCTCGTACGCGCCCCGCAACCTGAGCTCGTCGGCTCGCGATAAGAGGTCGCCGCCGGGACGGTCCGCGGCGGCCAGTGCTACCGAAATAACGAGCGGGATTAGGAGAATACCCGTCTTCTTAAGGTTTTTTACCGGCACGGAGGGCGGAGATGTGGTCGCGCGCCGATCTCACGTACGGCGCCTCGGCGGCCACGTTGACGGTTTGATTGACGTAATCTTCCCATATCGAAAGCGCTACGCGTCGGTCCATCTCTTCGTACGCCAACGCGAGCCAATACAGTACCGTTATATCCTCGGGCGCCAGGGCGCAAGCTTCGCGGTAGAATTTTATGGCCTGCACCGGTTCGTGGGCGTAGTAGTGCGAAAGGCCGCAATTAAAATTGGCGGCGACGAAGCCGGGGTCCAGCAGCAGCGCCTCCTCGTAAGCCCGCGCCGCGGCCTGATACCGGCCCATCCTGCTCAATATCACGCCGAGGTTGTAGTGGATTTCGGGGCGGTCGGGGTCGCGGCGGGCGCATATCTCGTATTCGGCGCGCGCTTCCTCCAGCCTACCGGCGACGCCGTAGCAGTAAGCCAGATAGAAGTGGGGCGCCAGGTCATCGCCGCACTCGCGGCAAGCCGCCTCCAATAAGGCTATGGCGTCCTCCCCCCGTCCGGCCTCGATCAACAACTTCGCCCGGGCGACGTCGCCGGCGGGCGCGGCGCCGGCCGAGGCCGAAAAAACGACCGCTCCCCATACGACGGCGCAGGCGGCAAACCGCGCGATGAGGGGTTTACTCATTTTCGTCTTCCGACGTTCCCCCTGAAATGCTCTCGAGCGTCGCCATATACTCCTTGGCGCGTTCCACCCATTTAGCTTCTTCCGGGAGCTGCTCGGCTATGGTCAGGTAGCGGTCCCAGGCCTCGACGGCGTCCTCGACGCGGCCACCCTCCATAAGCGCGTGGGCGTAATTGTACAAGAGGTCGGGGGCGTACGGGTCCCCGGCGAGGGCCTTCTCGTAGTATACGATAGCTTGGACGAAGTCCTTGCGGAGGTGGTATATGCGGCCTATATTGAAGTAGGCGTGGTGGTAAAGGGGGTCGATGGCGAGCGTCGTGCGGTAAGCCTCGAGGGCTTTCTCGGGGTCGCCGAGGTCGGTGTAGCAAACGCCGACGTTGAACTGGGCGCCGGCTTTCTCGGGGTCCTTGGCCAAGCACTTTTCGAATTTTTCTATAGCCGCCTCGAAGTCTTCTTTCTCATACTCAACCTCGCCCTGCTTAAAAAGCTCGTTGGCCTCTTGCAGGAGCTTCATCTTGTCCTTGGCGCCGTTGGCGGGCGCCGCCAGCGCGAGGGCGGCCAACGAGAACAACACGACTTTCGATAGACGACTAAATATCGGCATAACGGCTTTAAAGGCCTTCCAGGAGTTCAAGCCGCTGCGAGGCTTTGGCGCGACTCTCGGCCAGGTCGTCCCGGCCGGCGGAGTAGCCTAAAAATTCGCGGTAATACGAGGCCGCCGCGTCGGCATCTTCGTCAGCGTCGGCCATCGCCGCGAGGTTGTAGTAAGGTTCGGCGAAATCCGGCTTTAACCGCACGACCATCATGTAACCCGCCCTTGCCTCCTCCGCCCGGCCCACCTGCTGCTTGACGAAGGAGAGGCCGAAGAGGTAGTGCGCGTTCTCGGGGAACCCGTCCACCAGCCGCTGGTATATCTCGAGCGCTTGCTCGAACTCGGCCGCGGCCGCATAGTCGGCGGCGTACTCCGCCAGTACGTCCGTACTTGCCGCCCCTTCGACTACGGCCTCGAAGTAGTAATCGACGGCGCTGCGCCGGTCCCCCGCCGCTTCGTACGTCGCGGCCAACTCGGCTAGCGTCGGGCCGTCGCGGCCGTACTTCAACGCCTTCTCGTAGTAGGCGATGGCCTTCTCCGCGTCGCCCGCCGCCCGCGACCACTCCGCCAGCGCCAGATAAATTTCCCGCGTACCCGGTCGCCGCGTCAGGTAGTACTCCAGCGTATCGCGCGCTTCCCCCTGCCGGCCCAAGTGGTCCAATAACTTGGCCTTCAAAAGATGCGCGTCGTCCCTATCCAACCCCCGGGCAAAAGCCTCGTCGAGGTAGTGCAGGCCGTTGCGGTAATCGCCGCGGCGCTCCGCGATAACGGCCAGATTGTAGAGGACCGCGATGTCGTCGGGGTACGCCTCCAGCGCCGCCAGCAAGTCCCTTTCCGCCGCCTCGAACTCCCCCCGGGCCATCAGCGCGAACCCCCGGATGAGGCGAGTGGCCGCGTCGTCGGGCCACGTCGCCAGGATATCGTCCGCGAGCTCAAGTGCCCGCTCGTAGTCACCCACGAGCAACGCGGCCTGCGCGAGGTTCCGCCGCGCCGCTAAGTCCCCCGCGGCGCCGACAATACCCACCAGCACGCCAGCCAACAGTGCAACTTTTGTAAGCGAAAGCCTCACTTTTAGCCAAAGTCTAACAGAATAAAACGGCACCGTCAAGCTTAATGTCTTTTATTTAAAGGCTATTTTACCCTTGACGCGATTATTGCTCTATGCTATAATCAAATATAACTTGGCGCTGGGAAAACCGGGCCCCCCGAACGCGTTTCGGCGGGGCCTTTTTTATAAGGAGGGCTTTTTATGGATCGTCTGGATGTCTTATGGTCCGAACTCTTCGGAGACGAGGACGTCGACGCCGAATTCGACCACACTCAACGCGGCAAGCCGCCGTGGTTCGGCTTCGTGCCGAGGGTCCTGGCGGTGGACGCGACTTGTCCCGCCAAGCCGGCTTTCGCGCTGTGGCGGAGCGGCGAGGTAGCGGAGGCCGGCGTTTTCAACGTCGACCGGAAGGAGGCGCCCGGGAAGCTCCGGGCGCTGCTCATGTTGGCGGAGACTTTCGCCGACTTCTGCCGGGACCGCAACCTCTTCGGCGCGTACCTGGCGACGTTCGACCTGTTGGAGGATGCGGCGCGCGCCGCGGCCACCGCGGCCCTGGCCCGGGAGGCGGATTGGTGCGGGATGTTGATACTCGAGCCGCTGCCGCATCCGCCGGACCCGGCGCTCGAGGCCGCGGCCTGGCTGGCGGAAGTCGCCGCCGCCCGGCTGGACGCCGGCATCCTCAAACCGCCTCAGCTGGTGGCGCGCCGTCTGCGCCCCGATAAGCCGCAAGGTTTAAACCTCACCCTGGAAGGTGCCGGCGTACCCGTCGGCCAAAGCGGCGGGGAGCTTGAGGAAGACGAGCTGGATTAGGCGGGCGCCGCGCCGCAACCGCACCCCCGCCGGCGACGCCACCAAGAGGAGCGCGCGGCTGCGCCCCCGATACCCGGTATCCCAAAGGGCGGTCGCGACCGTGGCGCCCATCCGCAACAGGCTCGAGCGCGGCCGGGCGATGGCGCACAAGTCGTCGTGGATATTGACCGTCTCGCGGAACGTTACCCCGTAGCCGCCCGCGTCGAGGGTAATCCATCCGTCGTCGTCGAACGCCAGGGTCTCCGTCTCGGGTACCACGCGGTCGTCGTTGTCGAAGCCGAGGCGGCCCGCGCCGCGCCACGCACCCACCTCCGCCAGCGTGAGCTCGACGCCGTTGGGTTGGAGCTGCTCTTCGGCGCAGGGCGTAACCAGCGGCGGCGTCCAATCCAAGACGCGCCGGCGCAACTCTTCGCCCGCGAGTATCGCCATTTAATCCAGCGGCCCTTCCAGCAGTGCGAGTATCTCGCCCGCGAGGTAGAACGAGCCGGCGACGGCCACCAAGCCGCCCTCGCCCGCGACGGCCAGGCCGCGCGCGAAGGCCGCGCCGGCCGGCGTCACGGCTTCGACGCCCCGGAATGTCCCCCGCGTCGCGTCGGCCAGCTCGCCGGCGGCGCGCGCCCGCGGCGTCGCCGCGGCGGTAGCAATCGCGTGGCCCACGTACGGCGCCAGCTCGCCCGCGAAGGACGCGGCGTCCTTCTCCGCCGACATACCCCACACGAGAGCCTTCTTACCGGCCGGTACGCCGTCTATGACCGCGGCCAGCTCGCGCGCCGAGGCCGCGGTGTGGGCGACGTCCAGCACGACGGTGGGGGAACCCGGAAAGACCTCGAGCCGCGCCCTCGCCCTTCCGCCCTCCACCCCCCGCCGCGCCGCTTCCGCGGCTACGTCGAACGGGCCGAAGCTCTCCAACGCCGCGAGCGCGACGGCGGCGTTCGTCCGCTGCGCCGCGCCCGCCATCGCGGCCTTTACCCCCCGGAGCTCGTACCGCGGGCCGCGGTAGTCGAACGTCCCGGCGCCGTTCACCGAGAAATGGACGTCGTCGCCCACGAACGCGACGGGCGCGCCGACGTGCCGGCCGGCCTCGCGGAGTACCCGGGCCGCGGCCTCCTCCTGCGGCGCGCTGACGGCCGGGACCGCGGCCTTGAAGACGCCCGCTTTCTCGGCCGCTATTTTATCGAGGGAGGCGCCCAGGATTTGCGTGTGGTCCAGGCCCAGCGTCGTCACCGCTACCACCGCCGGCCGCACGACGTTGGTGGCGTCCAGCCGGCCGCCCAGGCCGGCCTCCAGTATCGCGACGTCTACGCGCCGCTCGCGGAAGTGCAGCAGCGCCGCGGCGAGCAGCGTCTCGAAATACGTCCGGTAGTTGGCGGCCTCCTCCCCCGTCATCGCCGCCTTCACCTCGGCGACGAGCCCGCCGAAACCCTCCCTGGACACCATCTCGTCGGCGAAGGTAATCCGTTCGCGCACCGAGCGCAGGTGGGGCGAGGTAAACGTCCCGGCGCGCCGGCCCGCGGCCGCGAACGCCGCGGCCACCATCGCGACGACCGAGCCCTTGCCCTTGGTCCCGACGACGTGAATAATGGGAAAGGCATCCTGCGGCGAGCCCAGGCGCGCGAGCAGCGCGGCGAAGTTCTCAAGGTCGAAGACCCGCGTGTCGTAGCGGCGCGGCACGTCGCGCTCGTAGTTGACGAGCGAGTCCAGGAAGACTTTGGCGTCGTCGTAGTTCATATATGACTAGCCGGCGTGGGGCGACGGCTCCCGGGGCTCCTCCTCCTCCCCCTCGGCCGGCGGCTCTTCTTCCTCCGGCTCTTCCTCCTCCGGCTCGCGCTTGGGGTACGCGAGCCACGCCACGCCGATGGAAATAAGGTACAGGAGGAGAAGCGGCACGGCGAGTATGGATTGCGTGAAGACGTCGGGACCGGGCGTGAGCGCCGCGGCCAGGATAAAGACCAAGAGGATTACGTACTTCCATTTGGCCGTCAATAATTTGGCCGAGACGATGCGGAGGCGGGCGAGGAAGAAGATGACAACCGGCGCCTCGAAGACAAGGCCGGTCGCGAGCATGAGCCGCAGCGCGAGCGACGCGTAGCTTCCCAGCGTCCAGTCGGCGGTGAGGGTCTCGGTCTCGAAGGAGCGGAAGAACCGCATCGCCGGAAATAGCATATAGTAGCCGAAGACGACGCCCCCGACGAAGCAGGCCGACGTGGCGGCGACGAAGGGGAAAGCGTAGCGCTTCTCCTTCCGCAGGAGGCCCGGCGCGACGAAGCGCCATATCTGGTAGAAGATGAAGGGGGACATGACGACCAGGCCGGCGATGAACGCGACGGCGATGTGGACGATGAAGGCCTCCGCGGGCTTGATGTACTGGAACTTGCCGGCGCCGGGCGCGAGCAGCAAGTTTACCAGCCGGGGCGAGAAGTAGAACGCGCCGGC
>SDBS01002098.1_pt1 | contig 20074 bp, 23 predicted proteins | sample 2277091 | NCBI WGS metagenome assembly SDBS01 (sample SAMN10404972, study PRJNA504765) | marine sediment metagenome | isolation source: marine sediment core GS10_PC15, 163 cmbsf | place: Arctic Ocean: Southern Knipovich Ridge | collected 2010 | reverse complement strand
GTTTAGGGTTTGGTTGAGGTTGACTGAGGCTACGACGTTTACGATGTTTACACTTATTTGTTTGGGCATGTTGTTGTCCTCGAATCTATTTAGGTTAAGTTTTGCTTCTTTTTATAAGGAGTGAGGAATCTTGTTTGAATACTCTAAAACAATGAAAAGTTAACCGTCAAAAAATTAATTAATTTATGTTTGATCTGGGGTAAGATCCCAGAATCTTAATAGAGATACAAAGCTTTTTCATATCATCCAACGCAGATCGATTCTTTGCTTCATTTCTATGTCCCTCAAAATCCAGATAAAAGATATACTTCCAAGGTTTTCCTCTTTCAGGTCTTGATTCAATCTTCGTCAGATTGATATTATTATCCGCAAAAACCTTCAATATTTTGTATAAAGAGCCCGGCGCATCCTTAATAGAGAAAATAATTGATGTTTTATCGTTTCCTGTCGGAGGTTTATCTTTCTTACTAAGAATAAAGAATCTTGTGAAATTATTTGGATCATCCTCTATATGTCGTGCTAAAATCGTCATCTTTTTATTCTTTGCCGCTATAGCCGCTCCAATCGCACCGGCATTGCCTATTTGATTAAGTAACTCTACAGCTCTAGCAGTACTACTTGCTTCCTTTAATTGTGCGTTCGCTAATTTATTCTCCAAGAATAAGCGGCATTGTGCTAGTGCTTGTGGATGAGATATTACGATTTTTATATCCGTAAGTTTTGTGCTAGATTTAACAATGAGATTATGGATTATTCGATGCTCTACTTCCCCGCTAACCATTATTTTATTTTTAAAAAGTAGGTCTAACGTCAATCTTACAGAACCATCTAAAGAGTTCTCAACTGGTACAACACCATACTCTGTTTGCCCATTCTCCACAACGTCAAAGACAATCCCAATACTTGGATAAGGAACCAAAGTAACCTTGTCTGAAGAGAAATATTTTTTTGCTGCTTGTTCACAAAAGGTCCCTTTAGGTCCTAAATAGGCAACAATAGGTTTTTTTTGTATTTTGAGAATTATACATCCCTCTCCTTAAAGTAGTATAAGAGAAGTTAATCTCCATCTATTTAATAATTCTCGCGATATCTTTATGACTTAGACTCGCCTAACTGTATTTCATTATGGAGATTTCTCTTTGTCTAAACAGATAAATTATTTTGAGTTTAAATCTTTTGATGATTTAGTAAGATTTATTTCTATATCTTCTTCTCCCTTTCTTCTCCACATAGTGATCAATGGTAAAAATGTTTATTTTGTCCAAGGTATGAGTTTCGGTGGAGGACGGATGGTGTACTATATGGAATGTGACGAAGCCATTAAGGAACAATACGTTATCTTAAACCGGTTTAAAGATGAGGTGTATCAAAGCGATAAACTAATATCAGATGGACAGAGTGCCTGTATAAAAATATTAGAACTAAAGCGAACAAACGTTTTTCTAAAATATCCACCACAGTGAAAATATTCCTGATAATTTTTCATCTTTACGAATTATTTCTTTTTGTATCTGTCATAAAAGAACTACTATTTTTTTATTTTCATTTCTGTCTTTTTCTTACCTAATTTATGTTAAATAAGATACATAATGCAATACTGTTCTATCTATCTCATAAAGAGGACAAAAACATATTTTGATTCTTACAAAGAAGTGTGAAAGATGACTAAAAAATGGCTTAGAGAAAGGGCAAAAGATTACTACTATAGACTCGCAAAGAGCGAGGGTTATAGGAGTCGTGCAGCTTATAAACTTCTTCAAACTTCAGAGAAGTACCGCTTTATTAAGCGAGGCTATGTTGTTCTCGATTTAGGTGCAGCACCAGGCGGGTGGATGCAAATAGCTAGGGAATTAGTTGGTAAGGATGGGTATGTGTTAGGTGTGGATATAGAACCTATTGAAGCATTCGAATGGGAAAATGTGGGTTCATTTATTGGTGATATAATTTTTCTGGAGGGATTTGATCTTCTTAAAGAATTACCCAAAAAAGCCGATGTAGTTTTATCTGATATCTCTCCAAATATATCTGGAATTTGGGATCTGGATCATGCAAGACAGATTGGTTTAGCCGAAAATGCTTTAAATATTGCCATTTCCATTCTACGTTTTGATGGATCTTTTTTTATAAAAGTCTTTCATGGAGATCTTTTGAAGGCTTTTCTTGGAAAAGTTGAGAGCTACTTTAAATTTGTGAGGCTTGTAAAACCAAAAGCTAGTAGGAAGAAGAGTTCAGAGATATACTTCTTAGCATTAGGCTTTATAGGAAAATGATCTCTTCTTAGATGATAATCGATTTTAAACGAAATTAAATTGCTTCTGTAAACGTTTCTGTGCTTTTAATTCCCTTTGTTTGGATTATCTTTAATACTATATTCTTCATCTCTAGAAAATTTTTTCCATCTATAAAGACAACAGCATCAAAACGTCCGAAGACGGGATAAACATCAATTACTCCGTCTTTATTCTTTACTTCTCTGATAAAACTTGCTGTTAATTTTGAGCTGACCTTCACTAACATAATACCGCGCGTCATTCTTCTACCCCCACCAACCCAACCAGGGTCTCTGTAGCAATAACACCCGGAGTTCCCCCTATCTTAAATGCGAGAATACTTAACTCCTCTAGCGTAGATGCTTCTACGCTCGCTACTACATCTGTTCTTCCTAAGACGGAAAAGGCAATTTTTACCCCTTCAATTTTTTCTACAATTTTTGTTACAGTCTTAATTTTACTTGGCTCAGTTTTTATTAAAATACAAGCCTTCATAGAAAATCCTCAATCAACATTTAAATTGATGGCGATATAAGCTTTCTACATCTTTTTAAATTGTATATTTTTTAAGGGCGTTCCTAATTCCTTTTTCAACGATTCTTATACTAGCGTTTGTTTTAATTCCGATAGGATTAAAGTGAGTTGATACCGCGTTATATCCTTCCTCCAAGATTTTTTCAATAACTTTTTGTTTTGTTGGTACATTTGATTTAATCTTCTTACATACTTTATCGATTACAAAGTATGTCGGTAATGTATCTGCCTCCATTTCAACCATATGTAAAAGTTTCGACAACCTCCTTCCTGTTTTCATATTCTCTTCTCTCTTTAATTCAGCAATCATTTCTGTACAAAACGTCCCATCTACGAGTTTGCCTAGCCATAAGGGTCCTGCTACTCTCATTTTTTTACCGCACACATCACATTTTCCTTCTATGAGCCTTGGAATGTTAAAACCCCATTTCCTGTTGAGACAGTTAAAACAGTGAAGTATGTACCCCAATTTTTTAATTGATGCATTAGCCTTTAGTTTTCCACGCCAGATCTGTGCATAAACTCTTACATAATGTCCTGTATGATGACTAAATAGGACGTTAACTCCAAAGTTATGTCTACCTGCTGAGAAGACTAATGCGTTAATCAAGAGTCTAATTGCTAATTCATGGCAATATTCAGTTCTCAAAGATTTTCCAAAGTACTTCCTAATACATACTAAATTTTTAACACCACATAAAACAGCCATGTCTGTAGCAGTTAGAGCAATAAGACCTCCGTTTTTAAGAGCCCTCACAGCAGAATCTAGGAAGTGTGTGGGAGAACCATAGGGATCAATATCTATTACATCATACCTTTTATTAGTAAAGGAATTTTTATTCAGAAAGATATTTGCATCATAATTTTTTACGGTGACTAAATTAGACAATTCATTCATTTCTATATTGATTTGTGCCATTTTTACAGCTTCAAGATTGATATCGTTCAAGGTAACATTATCGATTTGCTTTACTTCTCTTGCAAATCTTAAACCTCTAATTCCACATCCAGCTAATGGATCACATATACGAAGTTTTTTTCCTGTTCTCTTTTGGTATACTCTTAACGCAAGAACTGAAACATCTCGACTCATCTCCATGAGTGGATTATAAAATACTGGTGCCTTAGATGGAATGTACTCCGATAAGCCTTTAGCGTAGAGCTTGAGCTTTGAAATAGTTACCTTAATACGTCCTTCTTTTATGATTTCTGTTGGAAACGAAAATTTATGGGTCATTATCTTATCCTGATCTAACTTTTCCACTTTGGATCTATCTACTTTATGCGTTTGGGGTCTTCCCAAACTGTATACTATATTAATAATCATTAAAACACTTTAATTTTTAACGATAACTGGAACCTTTTTGTTAAATTAATACATATTTCTAAAAAAGTGAAACTTTTTATGTAGATTAGACTAAAACTTTAGATAATTAATGGATGGGACGAATATTAGTAAATTAATCTGCGGGGTCGACGAGGCAGGGAGAAAGAGAAGGGATTTCCTCTCTTCCCTAAAGGACCCGTTATAGGCCCCCTAGTCGTCGCGGGTGTTCTTTTTTATGAACATCATGTTCCTAAACTATATGCTTTGGGTATTAGAGACTCAAAATTATTAACTCCTAATAAAAGGCGTCGCCTTTCATATGCAATAAAAAGGTTGGCGGTAAAACATATTATTCTAGATTTTCAACCTTCAGAGATTGATAGGGTTGTTTTAAAAGGGAAACGATTATACAAATTAAATTGGTTTGAAGCTAAAGCTATGGCGCAGGTCATAAAAAAACTCAAACCCGTGATTGCGTATGTTGACGCTTCTGATGTAAATGAAAAGCGTTTTGGTAAGCAAATACGAGAAATGCTTTCTTTTGAGGTTAAAATTATTTCAGAACACCATGCTGATGTTAACTATCTCGTCGTTGGAGCTGCGTCAATAATAGCTAAAGTCCATAGAGACGAAGTTATTAACAATCTAAGGGAGAAATATGGCGACTTAGGAAGTGGATATAGCAGTGATCCTAAAACGAGACTGTTTTTACGAAATTTGATTATAGAGAATAATAGTTTGCCTGATTTTGTTAGAAAGTCTTGGAAAACAGTCAAACGGATTAGAAAGGACGTTCAACAACGTCGTCTTTGATAAAAATTCAGTAAGTAATTTAAAAAAAGAGGTCTTAATTTAGCGGAAAAGTTTTAAGACTATATTCATTCTGAATACATTATATGTCTAAAACTGAAGAAATCGTCTATTTTAAAGAAAACGGTATAAAAAATACGGATCAGGTTCTTACAGTTGTGAAGAAACGAGCAGAACAACTAGGAATAAAATCTATAGTCGTCGCTACTACCCGTGGTGAAACCGGTGTTAAAGTCGCTGAGAAATTTAGAGGTTACAACGTTATAACCGTGACTCATAGTACAGGGTTTAGTGGATCGGACATTCAAGAATTGACTCCGGAAAATCGTGCGCGGATTATTAATGCTGGTGGAGAAATATTAACTACGACTCATGCTTTTGGTGGTGTTGGTAGGGCTATTCGACGGAAATTTGAGACTTATCAATCTGATGAGATTATTGCCCATACACTACGCATCTTCGGTCAAGGAACCAAGGTAGCCATTGAAATTGCTTTAATGGCGGCTGATTCTGGACTTATAAATATACAAGAAGATATCATCTCAATTGGCGGTAGTGGTAGAGGTGCTGATACAGCTTTAGTCATTTCTCCATCTAACGTTCAAAACTTCTTTGATGTAAAAGTTCGGGAAGTCATTTGTAAACCCAGACTGTAATAATATCCTTTTTTTTCTATCTCCTCTTTTTATCAAACTTATTTTGTATTGTAAATCTTTTACTCATGATGCTGTGTGAAAATTATCTTACCTTAATATTATGTTCTTTTCTCTTTATTGGTAAATACTATTTAATATAAAGAGCAAATAACATATGTTTGGTTAAAATGGAACTTGATTCTCAAGATCTACTTGAACTTTTTCGATTAATGCTTTTGACGAGACGCTTCGAAGAGAAAACGCAAGAATTGCTTCCATCTGGAAAGTTGCAGGATTTTTGTCATACGTGTATTGGTCAGGAACATATTACGGTTGGTGCGTGTTATAACCTCAGAGAGACAGATCTGGTTATGCCTTCACTTAGAGGGCGTGGTGCATACATTGCTAAAGGGGTGCCAATTAAAACACTATTAGCCGTGATGTATGGTAAACAATTGGGCTCAACTATGCCAAAGGAAAGTAGTCACCATCTCGGTTTACCCGAGTACGGTATTTTAGTTGGTACTGGAATAATTGGTTCAGATATAGCTAAAGCAACGGGTGCAGCCTTAGCTGCTAAATTAAGGGGAACAACGCAGGTTATTCTAGACTTTTTTGGAGATGGTGCTTCAAATCGTGGAGATTTCCATGAATCTCTAAATTTAGCGGCTATCTGGAACTTACCGATAGTGTATATTTGTGAAAATAATCATACGGCTATGTCGACAAGTATTACGGAGAGCACTTCTGTAGAGGACATTGCTGATCGTGCTGGTGGCTATGGTATTCCGGGCGTTGTCATTAGGCGAAATGATGTAATCGCCGTTCACAATGCAGTACAAGATGCCATATACCGGGCTCGTGATGGTAAGGGTCCCACTTTGATTGAATGTAAGACTTATAGATGGTCTGTCCATGCAGGTCTCCCTAGTCTAGAATCTAGATCTAAAGAGGAAATTGATTTTTGGAAGAGAAAGTTGGGATATCCCATAAGAGATCTTAAAAAAACGCTTATGCAGCGGGGGATTTTCACCAGGCCGGTTGTCATGGAGATCGAAGAAAAAATTAAAGTTGATCTTGAAGAAGCGGTAGAATTTGCCGAGAAAAGTCCTTTTCCGATTGTTGAGGAGGCTCTTAAACATGTGTATGCTTAAACTGAGGGATTATTCTTGATGAGAAAGATTGGTTTTAGACGTGCTATTATTGAAGCTATTAAAGAAGAACTGTTGCGGGACCCCCGGGTGTTTATGATGGGGGAAGATGTTGGATACTTATACCCTACGTTGAAGGAAGATTTTAGTGAAAGAATTTTAAACACTCCCATCTCCGAATCCGTGATGGTTGGTGCTGGAGTCGGTGCTACGTTAAATGGGATGCGACCGATAGTGGAGATCATGTTTAGTAGTCTTCTTCCTTTGTGTATGGATCATCTAGTTAACAGTGCGCGAATGATATGTTACCAATATGGGGGAGAGATCACTTGTCCGCTTGTAGTAAGAGCTTCAGTAGGTGCCACTGGAAGAGGTCTCGGTTTACATCATTCTCAAAGTCCTGAATCCTTTTTGTTAAACGCTCCAGGTCTTAAAATCGTTATGCCTTCAACTCCATACGACGCTAAAGGTCTCTTAAAATCTGCTATTAGAGACAATAATCCTGTTGTCTTTTTAGAACATAAACTTCTACGGGATATAGTTGGCTCAATTCCGGAGGAAGAATTTACTATTCCATTGGGAAAAGCTGATATAAAGCGTGTGGGAGAAGATGTTACAATCGTTGCTATAGCTCAAATGCTCCATAAATCTCTTGAAGCGGCTAAAAAGCTTCATAAGGAAGGCATAAGTTGTGAGGTTATTGATCTAAGAACATTGCTTCCTTTAGATGAAAATACTATAATTAAATCTGTAAAAAAGACGAGTAGGCTAATTACTGTCCAGGAATCTCCAAAAGCCTATGGATATGGCGCAGAAATTGTTGCTATTGTAGCTGAAAAAGCACTTGGATATTTAGACGCTCCTGTGATGCGGGTGGCAAATCCTGGAACTCCCGTACCAGGTACGATCTTGCTAGAACAGGCTGTGATACCTACTGTGGAGGATATAATCAGAGTTACTAAGAAAGTAGTGTAATTTTCTTCCACTTTTATGTTAAATCTATGGTCGAGGAGTAAGTTGTGCCAGTAAACGTTCTTATGCCACAAATTGATCAATTCATGACACAGGGCACCATCGTGGAATGGTTAATAAAAGATGGAGAAAAAGTGAAAAAGGCTGACCCAATCGCTCTTGTGGAAACCCAAAAAGTTATGGTTGAAGTTGAAGCTCCAATCACAGGCATTTTTTATAAGGTTCACTCTGTTGAATCAACTGTAAAAGTTGGAGAATTAATCGCTTTAATAGTTCAGTTGGGCGAGGATATTCCGATAAAACAAAAGATGAAAAAACCTTTAATAAACGCTGAAAAGATTGCTGTTCGCGTTTCCCCTTTGGCTAAGAGATTAGCAAAAGAAGCTGAGATAGATTTATCTAAAATATCAGGAACGGGTCTTGAGGGAATGATTACGAAGGGAGATATCCTTTCATACAAACAGCGTGTTAAAGTAATTGAAGCCGATTTTTCTTCCTCTAAGTTGGATGTAGAACAGGTTATTCCTCTAGTTGGTTGGAGAAAAACTATGGCAGAACGTATGGCCTTTAGTATGAGAACCACAGCTCACGTTACTACTTTTGTTGAGGTAGATGTGACTGACTTACAGAATTTGAGAAAGAAATTAGGCAACTCAGAAAATTTAACAAAACATAAGATAAGTTATACCTCTTTCTTTGTTAAAGCCGTAGTTCAAGCGCTCAATATGTATCCGATTATAAATTCTTCACTTATAGATGATAAGATTATTGTGAAGAAATATTTCAATATTGGTGTAGCAGTATCAAGGAAGAATGGACTGGTAGTTGTAGTGATTCACAATGCGGATCAAAAGAGTCTTATCGAAATTTCTAAGAATATAAAGAATAAAGTTGATAGGGCTAGAAGTGCCGAGTTACTTCCACAGGATGTAAGCGGTGGTACTTTTACCATTACTAATGTTGGCATGTTTGGTACCATTATGAACACCCCTATAATCAATCCTCCAGAAAGTGCAATTCTTGGAGTTGGTACTATTCAGAAAAAACCAGTCGTTATAAATGATCAAATAGTAATTAGGGCGATGATGTTCCTTTGCCTTACGTATGACCACCGGATAATCGATGGAACTCCCGCGATTCGTTTTCTCCAAGAAGTAAGACAACTTCTAGAGAACCCTTCACTTCTCTTAAACTAGACCTCGAGTTTATAATATAGTCGTTCTGATTAGAATCCACCTGTTTTTTTTGGATCTAAGGGATAGAAAATGACCTTTTATGATTGATGTTTACTCCTAAATCACGTTACCCTTTTTTAATTCTTTTATGTCGGTTATACTATATCCCATTTTTTTTAAGACTTCTTCAGTATGTTGACCAAGTATCGGTGGAGGCAATCTTATACTTCCCGGGGTCTCTGAAAGTTTCAACGGAATGCCTGGTACCTTTATTTTTCCTGCTACAGGATGTTCTATTTCTACTAACATTTCTCTATGTAATACCTGCGCGTTTGAAACAACTTTATCAATTGTATTGACAGGTCCACATGGTATTCTTGCTTTTCGGAATAATTGTAACCATTCGTCACCCTTTCTTTTTACGAAAACTTTACTTAAAATATTTGATAATTTCATCCTATTTTCAACTCTTTTCAAATTTGTTTCGAAAAGAGGATCATCTATGAGGTTTTTTCTATTTATAACTTCACAAATTTTTTTCCAATGTTTATTTGATGAGCACCCTATTGTGATATAAATGTCGCTTGTCTTATAGGCGTCATATGGTGTAGATAGGGGGTGTCCAGTTCTCAACCGTTTATGTGGTTTACCCGTCGCAAGATATGACCCTATCTGATAAAATGTCATCCAATGGACTGCTGTATCAAATAGGGCTACATCAATCATCTGACCTTTTCCAGTTTTTTCACGGTTTAGTAAAGCAACTACCACGCCATATGCCGCATTCATGCCAGCACCATAATCGACCACAGCCACCCCTATCTTAGTGGGGGGACCATTTTCTTCACCTGTCACCATCATTAAACCACTTTCCCCTTGAGCGATTAAGTCATATCCTCCATATTCTCGATATGGACCATTTTGACCATACCCTGATATTCTGCAATATATTATCCGAGGATTTATGCTCATAACCTTCTCATATCCTAGGTCAAGTCTTTCCATAGTTCCTGGTCTAAAATTTTCTATGATTACATCTGCGTTCCTTAACATTTTAAATAAAACTTCTTTTCCCATCTTTTTTTTCAGATTTAAAGTTACACTTTTCTTATTGCGATTAAGATTGAGAAAGTAAACACTATCCTTACCTACATATGGAGTACCCCAATAGCGTAAACTGTCCCCCCGATCTGGAATTTCGATTTTAATTACTTCTGCACCCATATCCGCTAGCATCATTGCACAGAGAGGTCCAGCTGCTAATTGAGCTAATTCTATAATCTTTATTCCTTTAAGTGCTTGATCTTTCATACTTTTTTTATCTATGGCGTAAGTAATATTTTTATCCCTGTTTTTTTTATACACCATTCAAACCCCTTCGCTGCTTTGTCTAATGGTAACTTATGGGATACTAAAGGTTTAGGATTGATTAAACCTTGATCTAATAATGCTAATTCACGTGTCCATACAGATAGAGGTCCACCATAAGAGCCAATGAGGTGCTTAGATGATCGTACGAGATCCAGCATGTTGATGTTGGCAGGACTTGAATGGATTCCAATAGCAATTACTTTTCCATTCTTCTTTACCATGTTCAATCCTTGTTGGATTGTAGCTGGAACACCCGTAGCTTCGAAAACTGCGTCAACACCATTTCTAAATATCTCAAGGACTGATGATACTGGTTCTATTTCATCCGCGTTCAATACAACGTCTGCACCCAAACTTTTAGCTAATCTCAAACGCTGTTCATCCACATCTTTTCCAATTATAAAGACAAAGACTCCTGCCGCTTTAAGAGATAATAAAGTGAGAAGCCCTATCGGGCCCGGTCCAAGGATAACAGCACTTTCCCCTGGCATAATTTTAGAAAGGAAGACCGCTTGCATTGCAACGTGTAGGGGTTCAACCATGGCGCCAACTTCATATGATACGGTTTCAGGTAGAATCCAAAGCGTATCGGTTGGAACTAATGCATATTCTGCCATACCTCCAGAAGCAAAAGGACCATACCTTTTTGGTAATTGTCTATTTTGACGAGTGAGATACACTTTTGAGGGACCCATAAAAACTCGGTTTCCCTGCTCTATTTCAGTTGTACCTTTACCAATCATAATTACTTCTCCAGAGAATTCATGTCCAAGAATGCAAGGCATGAATGGAATTATTACTTCATATCCTGGTGTCCATTCATAGATGTGGACATCGCTACCACAGATCCCGCAAGCTTTTACCTTAATCAATGTCCATCCAGGCTTTACTTTAGGAACTGGCACATTGCGAATTTCGATTCCAGATTTAGCCTCGACCTTCATAACAGCTTCCAATATTTTTTTTCACCTACTATTATTCGATATGTTTTTCTTCCTTAAACTATTTTCATATATTTCTCCTCAATTTTTTGTAGCTTTGAGTAAATTTTTAAGTTATAAATGAAACTTTGATTTAATGGCAAGCAAATATACTTTGATTATCGCAGAGAAACCTGACGCTGCAAGAAGGATTTCTGAAGCTATAGCTGATAAAAAACCGAAATATATTAAAAAACGAGGCATCACTTATTATGACTTCACTGTACAGGGGAAAAGACACATTTGTGTTCCAGCAGCGGGACATTTATTTATTCTAGCACCTTCAAAAGAAAATAATCCTAAAGGTTGGAATTACCCTGTATTTAATTTGGAGTGGGTTCCAACTTATACGAAGAAAGCTACTGCTTGGACTGAAAAATATTTAAGAAACATTCAGGACCTCTCACGAAATGCTTCAGATTTTATAGATGCAGCAGATGTTGATACAGAAGGTGAAGTTTTACTCTTTAACATTTTGAGATTTATTTGCAATGTTAAAGACGCAAAAAGAATGAAATTTAGCACCCTTACAAGAGAAGAGTTGAGAGAATCATACCGAAAAATGAGCCCAACTATTTTACATTCTACATTGGAAAGTGGACTAACTCGCCATGAACTTGACGCCTTATGGGGGTTGAATCTAACTCGTGCATTAACACTTGCTTTAAAAAAATATGTTAATCGTGGATTTACATTACTTTCAACAGGTCGTGTACAAGGTCCAACCCTTGCAATTCTTCTGAAAAAAGAACTTCAAATTAGAAAGTTTAAACCAAAACCATTCTGGCAATTAGTGTCAAAAATTAAAGTTGGAAAGATCGAATTTGATGTACTTTATAAGAAAGAGAAGATCTGGGATAAAAATGAAGCAACCGTTATTCTACAATCTTGCAACGATCGAACTGCTACTGTAATTAACATAAAAAAACAAGATTATACACAAAATCCCCCATTCCCCTTCAACACTACCGATCTTCAATCTGAAGCATATCGTCATTTCAAATATTCTCCAAAACAAACCCTTCAAATAGCAGAGCGCTTGTACCAAAGAGGAATTATCTCTTATCCCCGTTCAAACTCACAAAAGTTACCTCCAATCATCAAGTACAAAAAAATACTTGAAGCGATCTCAACTTTAAAACCATACACCTTTCTTGTATCCAAATTGTTAAAGAAAATCCTGCTTATACCAAATCAAGGTAAATTGACAGATCCAGCACACCCCGCAATCTACCCAACTTTTGAAGTTTCTGAATTGAAAAAATTAAATTTATACCAGAAAAACATTTATGATTTAATCATTCGTCGTTTCTTATCCGTATTTGGAAGTCCAATACTCAGAGAAAGCAATAAAGTGTCTCTTAGCATCAATGGGAACATTTTTATTCTCAAGGGTACTCGTACGATTGATCCGGGATGGACAATATTCTCTGAAAAATATTCTTTCTTCAATGAACGAACATTACCTGATTTGAGAGTTGGACAAGCTCTTCAAATACTTGAGCTTAACATTTTGAGTAAAGAAACTAAACCTCCGCTCCGGTACAATCAAGGAACTATATTAAAGATAATGGAACGTAAACACCTTGGTACACGTGCAACACGAGCTAATATCTTACAAACTTTGTATGATAGACATTACATAGAAGGTGAAAGTGTACAAGTGACTCAACTCGGCGAAGTTGTCGTTAATGTTCTAGAAGAGTTTTGTTCAATTATTTCTAGTGAAAAATTAACCCAGAACTTTGAAGAAGAGATGGATCGCGTTTACAAAGGAGAAAAAAAGAGGATTGCCGTCATAAATGAAGCACAACAGTTACTTAAAGCAGTGTTAAAAAATTTTAAGAATAATGAGAAGCAAATAGGTAAAAAACTTCTCGAGGGTTTACCTAAATCAGGGCAAGATCAACAAGACTTCGGTAGATGTTCTAAATGTGGCAATGAATTAAAACTTGTAAGATCAAAAAGGACGAACCTGTTTTTTATTGGCTGTGCTGGATATCCAGGGTGTACAAACAGTTATCCACTGCCACATAATGCACAAATCAAAACTACTGGCAAAGTATGTAAAAAATGTGATACACCCATTGTGAGGATCATTAGAAGAGGACAACGTACATATGAAATGTGTCTTGATTTAGCCTGTGAAACCAAGAAAACTTGGGGTAAGCTTTAAATTAATTTAATAATGAAAAAGGTTACACCCGCTCTTAAAACGTGTACGTTTTTTATGATCCCTTTTAACTTTTTTTAAAAACCTACTGGTATGAAGATCATAGGCGAATCATTTAATCCTAATATTCCTTTAATCTTTGCCATCTGAATCTGACTTATCACTTGTATGCTGCTTGCTAACTGTAGAGCTTGAGTTTGTAAAACTATATGTAAAGCGGAATAACCAGCTTCCATTAAGGATAGATACGGTCCAAGTTTTCCGTTCGATGCAATCACAATATATGTGGGCGCCTTAGCTATTTTAGGTACTATTTTTTGTATTTCTTGGGATAATTCCCCGGTTCCAGTATATATCCATCCTCCCTCTTTATATTCACCAATCTTCAGCATATTTCCTGTCCGAATTATTCCCAAGGAATGCGTTGCAACATTTTTTTCTTCATCCCAGTTCAAATATTTGAAAATACCCTCTTCTTCAATAACATAAAGTGTTGTTGTGTATGTTGCTGAAGCGGATGGAATGGTTTTACCCTGTCCTCCAAGAGCTAATGTACCATACCTATGATATCTAACTGTCCTGTGCGGTGTGCATCCAATCCCTGCCCAGAGAAGTTGTCCAAGCTGAGCTCTAGACACTTTTTCCTCTGTAAAGATTTTGGAGTTCTTCCACTTATTTATACACTCAACGGCCGAATTATTACCATCTCTTATTGGTTCTGGAAGATTTCCTCTTCGATATTTCTTTGGTGGATTCTTACTAAAATAGGGAACCATTGGAACGAGATCTACATACATTCCCCCAATCATGTTAATTCCTACTTGAGCAATTGCCCCCGCGACGTGCACCATTTCTTGCCCCATTCCTCTTTCAATCCAATACGCATTCTCGCTATCTGTAGAGAATACCACTTTTCCCAATTTTTTTTCAGTGCTCCACTGTAACCGGATGCTTGGATGTTTAATCCCTGGATATTGGATAGGTTCTAGCCTGGTTTTTATGTTATTTAAAGAGGAAAATTCATCATCAAGCCGCCTTCCGTTACACTCTACAACAATTGGTTCTTTACTGATATGCGGAGTATGTCGAAGACAATCAAAAATAAACGCTACTTGATTAGGAGTTAAAGGCTGGTTACCTAACTTTCCAGCTCGTTCGATTCCTTTCCATCCACCAGTTGAGACTCTACTATTTAGCGCCAATTCAAGGCTAACGTTCTTATATGTTTCTAAAGTCAAACTTTAATCACTCGTTAGCAATATATAACCTGCTTTTGATTAAATACTTTTTTTTAAATTCACTAATAGATACTCAAAATTAAAAACATCTATGCCTACTAATTGAACAGAGACAAATTTCCTTTAAAGTCTTTCCAACTCTAACATCAAGATATTGCTTGAGAAAAATATTAGAAATAGAAAATAAAAAAACTATTCTTATCCTTTTTTTAAATATTAATAACGAAAATTCTGTAAATAACCAGAAAATAAATAAATAAGAACTTTACTTGTTAATTCTTCCAAAGTATGAGGTGATATGTTTGGTATCTGTTAAGATTGATGAAGAAAAGTGTACTGGTTGCGGAACCTGTATTGACACCTGTCCAGTTGAAGTCTTTGAACTTCAAGAGAAAAAGGAAAAAAAATTATCTGTGGTTGTTGCTGAAGACGAATGTATTGTATGTCGCGCCTGTGAAGTTCAGTGTACTGAAGAAGCAATTGAAGTTATTGAATAGACGATGCATAGCGTAATATTATTGTGAACTCAATCCTCCATAGAAATTCCCTGTTTTAAGGTCAAGAGTTCACTTTGATATTTTAAAGCATCTAAGAATACGTCAATTGACAAATTCGATTTAACTGTAGATCATTTACAATGCTACTAATCTTAAAACAAGTTGCTTAACAACCCTACCTGTCTTTTTTTATTAAAAACTCAGTTATTTTTTTTTGAATGCCTATTTAATAAATTACGCAGATGTTGAATGTTTTTTAATATGTAGTTTATCCTAAAACGAAATGTTTTATTGATTTTTATACTTTTTTTTCTAAATCATCGTGCTTTGTAAGAAACGTTTTTTTAAGGTTACGAACTAATAAAATGTGTGTCTATTATGGTTGACGATAAGGAACTGGAACGGATCAAATCCAAGAAATTGAGCGAAATGTTTAAACGTAGTGCCTTAGCAGAAAAGTTAGAGACATCTCATAAACTAAGGGGATCTACTTTGAATAAACCTGTTAAAGTAACTGATGCAACTTTTAAAGAGACCATTCAGGATAATTCCATTGTAGTTGTTGATTGTTGGGCTCCCTGGTGTGCTCCCTGTAGAATGGTAGCTCCTATTATAGATGAGTTAGCTTTGGATTACGCTGGAAAGATCTTATTTGGTAAATTAAATGTAGATGAAAATCGTGAAGTTGCGATAAAATACCAGGTAATGAGCATTCCTACGTTGTTAGTATTTAAAAACGGTGAACTCATAGATCGAATTATTGGTGCACAACCGAAAGAAATGTTAGAACCGAAACTTTCTCGCCATTTATAACTTTTATATAAATATTTTAGCGGTACAGTTTACGTTATGAGCTACGCAGTTGTTTTTTTAATTGTTTAATAGATTATCTGTCATCCAGTCATTTTTTTTCTATTCTTGCAAGACTTGTTTATGAATTTAAAGTAGTTATAAAATCAATAGAATGCTTGATTTTAAGGAAAACAAATTTTGGATGAATTGCGCGGAGAAATCCACCAGCCTGTTGTGAATATCATTATTATCTTTATCAATTCCCTAACGACTTGGTAAGACTTCTCTGAAAGAGGAAGGTCTTCTTAATACTTTTAAAACTTCACTCCTATATCTGCAAGTAAATTCTTTGTAATTTCTGTAACAACTTTTTTTTCTATCAACATTTCAGCTATCTTTAAAGTGAAAACCATGGCTGTAGCTGGACCCATACTCGTTATCACATTTTCGTCTACAACAACTAAATCCCTCTCTTTTGGTTTCCCTCCCCCTTTTATAAGTTCACTCTCCATACCAGGGTATATTGTGCACGTTTTCCCTTTTAGAACTCCTGCGTCTGATAGGACTGTTGAAGCAGCACAAATAGCGGCCACAACCTTATTTTGTGAATCAGCTCTCTGCACTATTTCAATCACTCGTGGATTTTCTCTAAGAAGTTTAAACCCCGGTGATCCACCGGGACAAATAATTGCGTCAAACTCATCCACTTCAATTTCATCGATAAATTTATCCGGCATTACTTTAATGCCATGAGCCCCCTCGACTAGACTCCTCTTCAATCCAACTAAAACCGTTTTAATACGACATCTTCTAAGAATGTCCACAATTGTTAAGGCTTCTATCTCTTCGAATCCTGAAGCTAAGAATACTAATGCTTTTTTCATCATTAATCACAATCTTTAACATTTTCTTCTTAATAGATGAATGTTGCCTTAAAATATAAGAAACAGAATGTATACGGGGTTCATAGATCTTTATATTTTTTTCACTCTTAAGATATAGTATTATAAAGGTTTCAGAGCGTTTTTGTCCTTCTTACTGTTAAAATACCTAGAGAAGATTGAATCATGCTCTTACGTATCCGATCATAAATCCGGTTAATCAGTTCGTTTATGGACATTCGTCTAATTCCTTTGTTATGAAACACTCGACATTCTATCTTTCTTTTATTGAAGATAAGACGAAAATGGAAATGATCAAAATTGAGGGCTATACTCTTTTTTTGTTGAGTATAGTGATATGTTACTATGATTAGAAAATCCAAAAGACGATAATTTCTTTTCGGATTTAGTAGTTTATAGAGATTTTGAACGGTTTCATCATCTAAGTAATTAAAATAAATGTCATCTGCTATTCCAATTTCAAAACCTAATGTACCCATGTAGGTTCCACTTTTACCTGATATACTTAGCGGGTATGGTTCTCTATAGTTATTGAATTCTTTAAGGCCCATAATTGTGGCTTGTTGAATTTTATATATCTGATCATTATGCGTCGCTTCACCTATTCCGTGAATAATCTGGGGAAAGTTTCTAAAAATTCCGAGAGTTGGTTTAACTTGCTTTTTCCTTCTACCTTTAAGTTCAGTCATTTATTATTATGCCTCTGATTACATCTTAAAATTATGACTATATTTTGTATCGAGGCTCTTTACTCTTTTAGGAATTTTTCAATAACTGAAGTGAAACCGGTCCAGATCCCTCTGAAATGTTTTAAGGGTTTTTCACTCAAGATTTTTCATTACTTAATAGTTTTATTATACTATCCAGGATATCTCTGACATTTCTAAGTGAAATTTTTTCTAATATCTCTTACCTTCTCTAATATTTCAAGCCATTTTAGGAGAAGATCACCCAACTTTAGCAATTCAGAGGAAACAGTCTCATTACTTACCCCATGGCTTATCTCCTGAAGTTTAATTAAAATTGTCCTCTCTATATCCTCTAAAAGTAACATGCGCGTAACTTTTGTTTCTTCTCCCTTTCCGACGATTATTACTCGTTTATTGCAATTAGAACACCATATATCACCTTTTATTTTAAAAAGGGGATTGTTACATTCTGGACAATGTTCAAAAAGCATCGTAGCTCCAGATTTGAGTAAATCTCCCATGCGTTTTATTTTTTTATCATCCTTACTCATCGACATTCAACCCTTGATATGAAACACTCTTATTAACTCTCAAATCATCTTCAGATGAGGATTGTTTACTCTTTAACAATCTCAAGAAGGGATACTATGTTCCAAATGCGCGTTCTTGTATAAGCAGGCATATTTGGGTCTTGGCTTATATCATCTAAAATATTAATGGTGTGCACTGCTCGAATTGCATGACTTTGATCGGTCATTGTTAATGTCTTCAAAGCTTCCTTTGCAGAACGTCTAATGTTTCGGGGGGTGGTTCGATCTTCACTTATGTAGGCTAATATTGACATAACATGTTTGAACCGTTTTTCATATTCTTCAATCCTTTTTTTCTTGGACAATTTAGGGGGCATACTTCTTCCTCCAAAAAACTATGTCAACTGATTTAATTAGACAATTGAGGAATGATAAATAAGGACTTCTCTATTTATAGTTTTTAATCTGTAGACGTTTGAGAATCTTTCTATAAATGGTTAGGTTTGCAGCTGCAACAAAAGATGTCCTCGCATTTGCTTTAAGCTCCATTATCACTTCATTTCCCTCTGGAGTAAACATTACGCCCCCCGCCTCTCTCACTATTAGATACGCTGATGCTAGATCAGTGGCTCTAATCTTGTGACGAAGGTCTACACAAGCATCTAGCCGTCCAGATGCTACATAACATATTTCTAAGGCAACTGAACCCAACTGACGCAGCTTTCTCATATTTGATATTAGTGGCATTAAACGCGTTATATCCCGTTGTATATCTTTCCGCTTCATATTTACGGGTAATTTAACACTGAATATTCCTTCCATTAAACTCGTAATAGAAGATGGCTCTAATAGATGTCCATCTTCATACGCTCCCTTTCCCTTCTCAGCTGAGAAGGTTATACCTCTAACTAAATCCATCACGAGACCAACATCAACCGCATGTAAATAAGGCGCTGTTGCATGAGCTATTGAAATGGATATGAAAGGAATTCTCCTAATCGCGTTTGAAGTTCCGTCGATCCCATCAAGAACAACATAATCCTCAGGATTTTCACCAATAATCTTAATTCCACACTCCTCACTCACAAGGACGCAAGAAATCTTTTTCCTCTCTAAAAATTTAATTACAATATCCTCCGCCCGCCTATCAATATGCAGGGTCATGTCTCCTCCAACGCCTTCCCCAACAATCTTCTTCGCTTGGTCAGAACCAAACGTTGAGTTTACTTCAGTATAAACATCCTTTGAGACTTCCTGAAAGAGCCTTAACCAGTTAGTCATTTTATCTTCACACAGGAATTATTTATTATGGGGAGTTAATTTGCCTTAAAGTAAAATATATACTAATCGGCGGCTATCTGCGTATTGTTATAAATACCAGTTAGTGTTAAAACCTAGCTGAGAAAGAGTGGTATAAATGAAAATTTTAAACTATCAAGATGTTCAGGCTGAAAAGGCGGAGAATGGAGCCTCAAAATTGAAGGTAAGATGGTTAATTACAAAAGAGATGGATGCTAAAAACTTTGCAATGCGACTCTTTGAGATGGACATTGGAGGATACAGCCCATCCCATCAACACCCATGGGAACATGAAGTTTTTATATTGAAAGGACAAGGACTCATCACTGGTGGAGAAGAAGAACAACACTTCAGTGAAGGCAATGTCATTTTCATACCTAAAGGAGAGCAACATCAATTTAGAAACACCGGCGATCAACCGGTACACTTCCTTTGTCTAATCCCTTACACAAACGAATAACTAGAACCTGTTTAACAAATCAATCAAAGTGCTTAACTATCTAGATTGAAATCATAAGCATGAAAACTTAAATCTTCACAAAAACGCGGTTAACAAAGACTATTCCTTGCGGGGGTACCCGAGTGGCTAAGGGGCAGGGTTCAGGTCCCTGTGGTGTAGGCCTTCGTGGGTTCGAATCCCGCCTCCCGCACCAAAGAGTTATCCGAAGAATCATGAGATACCAAAATGTCTTCGTTTCTGCTGTTATTTGTGTTTGTCAGTAGTTTTGT
>SDBS01002097.1_pt1 | contig 20078 bp, 14 predicted proteins | sample 2277091 | NCBI WGS metagenome assembly SDBS01 (sample SAMN10404972, study PRJNA504765) | marine sediment metagenome | isolation source: marine sediment core GS10_PC15, 163 cmbsf | place: Arctic Ocean: Southern Knipovich Ridge | collected 2010 | reverse complement strand
AAGGTACCTCGTGGCGTTTTGCTTATTGGTGATCCGGGCACTGGCAAAACATTGCTTGCACGGGCCGTTGCTGGTGAGGCGCGCGTGCCATTTTTCAGCATCACCGGCTCCGATTTCATGGAAGTGTTTGTTGGCGTTGGTGCATCACGCATCCGCGATTTGTTTGCACAGGCGCGTCGCCATGCGCCGTCGATAATCTTTATTGATGAAATTGATGCGATTGGCCGTCAACGTGGTAGTGGATTGGGGAGCAGTCACGACGAGCGTGAGCAAACACTCAACCAACTGCTGACCGAGATGGATGGTTTTGAGCGCAACAATGAGAATGTCATTGTTGTTGCGGCAACGAACCAGCCGGAAGTACTCGATGGCGCACTTTTGCGTCCGGGGCGTTTTGACCGACGGGTGCAGCTGCCGTACCCAGATTTCAACGCGCGCCAGCGCATTCTGGAACTGCATGCAGAACGCGTCAAGCTTGATGAGAATGTTGATTTTGCTCGCATTGCAACCGACACGCAGGGATTCACTGGCGCAGATCTTGGTGAGCTCGTCAACAAAGCGGCGACCCTGGCCTCCAAGGCTGGCAAGCCAGCAGTCACGCAAGAAGATTTCGACGAAGCGCGGGCACGGCAACTTGAAGGGCGCAAAGTGTTTACGCGGAATCAATCGAGTGCACGTATGTTCATGCCTGCGTCGGTCAAAGAGCGATTCTCATCGGTTGCCGGTATGCGCGAGCAGAAAAAAGAAATTCAAGAATTTGTGGAATTCTTGCAAGAACCACAAAAGTTTACTCGTCTGGGTGCACGCATTCCTCATGGGGCATTGATCGCCGGTCCGCCGGGCACCGGCAAAACGCTGTTGGCTCGTGCGGTTGCTGGTGAGGCAGGGGTGCCATTTTTCAGTGTGGGCGGTTCTGAATTTGTTGAAGTCTACGTGGGTACTGGTGCTGCGCGAGTACGTGAGCTTTTTGAGCAGGCGCGCAAGCATGCACCATGCATCATCTTTATCGATGAAATTGATGCAGTTGGTGCACAGCGAATGCACACCGGTGGTGGCAGCGATGAATATGCGCAGACGCTGAATCAGTTGCTGGCTGAAATGGACGGATTCCGGCAAACAGAAAAACCGATTGTAGTCTTGGGCGCAACAAATCGTCCTGACATGTTGGATCGTGCTTTGCTACGTCCGGGACGCCTTGATCGGCGTGTTGACATTCCAATGCCTGATCAACGCAGCCGTCATGAAATTTTGCAGGTCCACGCCAAGGGCGTAAAGCTTTCCGATGATGTTGATCTTGAAAAAGTTGCGCGCGGGACACCAGGATTCAGCGGCGCAGAATTGCGGTACATGTTGAACGAAGCGGCGATCATGGCTTCGCGTGATGACAAGGAGTCTGTTGGCAATCTCGACATCGATGCGGCACGGGACAAAATTACCCTGGGGCTTGAGAATTCGAGCATGATTGTTACCAAAGAGGATCGACGTGACACTGCCTACCATGAGGCGGGCCATGCGATTGTGATTCTCATGCAGCCGGAAGTGAGTGACCCGCTGTACAAAATTACGGTCGGTCCGCGAGGCTGCACGCTTGGCGTGACGCACACGTTGCCGGAGCGAGATAAGCCCACCAGCACTGAGCCCGAGATGCGTGCTTTTATCGCTCGTGCGATGGGAGGGCGTATTGCCGAGGAGCTATTCTGCAAGTCAGTTAGCAACGGTGCGCATAGTGATTTTCTCAAGGCAACTGACATGGTGCGCCACATGGTCTGTTCGGCTGGCATGTCGCCTAAGTTGGGCAAAGTGATTTACGGATCTGATCGGTCGTCAGGTGCGCGGTGGTACTCACAGAAAACGGCTGAGATGATTGATGAGGAAGTACGGCGTATCACCAATGAGTGCTACGACGTGGCCAAAAAGATCATCGTCGAAAACAAAGACAAAGTCGAAAAGCTTGTTCAGGCGCTGCTTGAGAAGGAGACTCTGTTCGCGCATGAGGCCTACGAGCTGCTTGGCCTGCCGCCGCGAGAGGATTTCCGTTTGACTGACGAGGCTCCAGTACGCGGCTGAGGGCGATTTAGCAGCAGCCTTGGCGGCTTCGCAGGGCTTTCAGATGGGCCGAAAGGCTGGTTTGGCCTTGCCAAGTGGCCGTTTTCGAGTAGACTAGAGGATATCTTCGCGATAAGCGACTAGAAGGATTAGCAAGATGTCACGGATATGTTTTGTGTGTGCAAAGAGACCGCAGGTGGGCAATTGGGTGAGCCATGCCCGCAATCGCGTCAAGCGCTGGCTATTCCCGAATGTGCACAAGATGCGTTTCACGCTTGCCAATGATGCCTCAGGCAAGGTGCGCCGATCAGCGGTCTGCACCAAGTGCGTCAAGGCAGGCAAAGTTCGAAAAGTTATCTAAGGTGAGGGGTTAGACCAGTTATGGCAAATATCAAGTCTGCAAAAAAGCGTGCCAAGCAATCAGAGGTACGGCGTCAGCGTAACGTTGCGCGTCGTTCCGATATCAAAACAGCAGTCAAAAAAGTGATGGAAGCGCTTGAGCGTGGTGATGCTCCAGAAAATCTTGCAGTGCTTCTGCGTACTGCGCAGGCAAAAATTGCTTGCGCCAAGGGTAAGCATCTTCTTCACGCAAACACCGCTTCACGCAAAATTGGCCGCCTTTCAAAGCGCGTTGCTGCCGCTGCGAGCAAGTAGCAAATAAGCGCGTTACAGCCAACGGCTGTATCAACCAGTTTGTTGCAACCCTCCACGAAGGAGGGTTGATTTTTGTTCATTGGCTTTCTCTTATTTTCTCTTACCATTCCCTGCTACACTTACACAGACTTTTGCATGATCATGCTAAAAAGATGTCTGCTGTAGCTGAGTGAGTGATGATGCGCAGAGAGTCTCAATCACGCATGCAATTTTTCTGGCGCTGGCATTTTTTTGTCGGCGCTTTTTTGTTGCTTGTCGCAACTGCTGCTCAGTGCGGAGCAGTTGTTGCACCAGAAGTATGGTTTCATGATGAGCGTTGTGTGCCGGATTTGGACGAAGGCCCATCATGGCAGCAATCATACTGGGTGCGTTCTGCCGGCTGGGAAGAAACTGTCCCGGCAGTATCCACTGTTGTGCAGGACCCTGTTGTTGCCGCACGCATTGTCGAGTGGGAAGCACAGCAGCAAGAGCAGGCCTACTGGCGTGAAGTGCGCAAGCAGCAGGCAGCGGAGCAGCGCAAGCGAGAAGAAGAGTGTCGCAAACAGGAAGGGGAGCGCGAAAAACGCGATAAGCTGAAGCAACAGCATTGCCAAGTTGTTGCGCAGCAGTTTGGCTGCTCGCCACAGGCGATCAATGTTCCCGATCACGTACTGACCCATCTTTCTGCGGCCAAAAGTGCTTCCGAACGCATCGACTATTTGATCTCCCAGGAGTTGCATCGCAATGCACTGTTCGTTGGGTCCAATGGCGTCAGCAATGAGTACTGCGATGACGCGTCAATGCAAAGTTGCGGCTCCGCGGAGAACATTCGTGAACGAGCAAGTGCCGAAGAGATACGGTATCTGAACTATTTTGCTGATTATGCGCATCATGCTGCCGATGATCTTGATAGCGAGTATGCACAGGCAGGGCTTGAGCTTGTTCAAAGCAGCGTACAGTGCGATGACGAACAGGCACGTGCAGCGTATGAGCAGCTCTTCAAACCAATCTACGACCTTTTTACTGATCAACCAACGCAAGAGCCAGATTTTTTTGACGTGCAGGATGTTGACCTGCCCGATGCCGATGAGTTGTTAGCAACGTGCGGGCAGGAAGATGTGCTGTTGCATCCGAATGCTTATGAATGGCGTGAACGGTACGCGGTACGTGAGCAGGCGATCAAGGAGTTGCAAAACGATGCATCGGTTGCAGCTGCCAATCACACGCTTTCTGCAGATGTGCAGAACTTGCTGCGCGAGTGCAACTGCAACGTTACGAGCTACCAGCAGGTAACCGGCAATGTGGTGCAACGTGTGCTGCATGCAGAAATAGTCGGTGTTGTTGAGCAAGCAGCTGAGCTGCGCCACACGCATGATGACGTGCGTGTATGTTCGCTAACGGTGACAGCTGTTGAATTCAGCGATTGCGCACGAGCTCACAATCGTGCGGGGCGACTGGTGCAAACCTGTTCACTGATTGATTTTTCGTACGCCGTCATCGATTACGCGCGGGCACTGGGCGAGGGCGTGCGCCTTGTGGCAAGAGTGGCTGCTGATTGTACACAGGGTGTTGTGGAGGGGTTCATACTTGGTGCTGGTGATCTGGTGCGCATGGGGCTTGAACCAATCCAAACGGTACAGAATATTGCAATGGCAACATGGCAGATTGGAAGTTGTCTTGCACGCGTTGTCTGGGACGTGAGGCGGGCGGTAGACCCAATGGCCCCCTTGGAAAGAATGTTGCGCGGCGAACTAGATGAGCCAATGGACTACTTTGAATTTGAACGGCAGCTTCTGGACCAATTGCACGAGGCGTGGCGGGTGTGTACCGCGGGCGATCTTGCACGTGGGACTACGCGCATGGTGGTCAACACGTATTTGATGGCCAAGACATTCAAGTGTGCCGGTGACTTGGTACGACGAGCTCGGCAGGAGCCCTTGGCAGCACCGCTCATTATCACGTCTGAACAGGCGGCATCGGATGCGCAACACGTTGCGTGTTTCATCGAACATTTACCGGCAAATCGTGGACTCATTGAGCCGCCACCGGAATTGTATCGCCTGCTCGATTCACATGAGTTGTCGCATCTGTTCGCGCAGAAGCATTTGGAGCTGGCGCGCCAACTTGCCGGTACGGTGTCAAAGGGAGAACCGTTCGCGGGTTACCTGTCACTCGAGCAAGAAGTGGCATTTCTGGAAGATATGTTTCAATTTTTCAAGAATGCCTCCCGCTGTAAGAAGGTGCATGGCGTTGATTTTGTCAAACTATTCGGCGAGCCAACGGTTGAGCAGGTCAGGGCAAATTTTCGATGCCTGGCGGGCATGCGGCATGATTATCGGCGTTATTGTGAACTGAACGGATTGGTTGGCTTGCGCGAGAAAGCATTTGGTCCGCACAACATGATCCGCGCGCAATTAAAGTACCAGGGCATTCTTTCGCCGCCGCGTAACATGTTCCCACCGGAATGGACCCGTGAAAAGGTGCTTACGTCAATTCTCGATGCATTTGGCAATCCCATCAGTGGAATGGAGCCGATCATTGGCGCGGGTGATTGTGTTGAATGTCTGGGCATGTCAGAAGAAGGCCTCGTCATTCGCACGGTTGTTGATCGTAACACGCAGATGATCGTGGATGCCGAACCAATCATGGAATGCTGTCTTGCTAGTGACAAGATGGCCTGCATGGCGTGCGAGGTGAGAAAGCTGGGGCATGTGATTGAAGACATGATGCCGCATTTGCAAGAGGTTGTTACGGAGGTTGTAGAAAACATGAAGACCTATCCAGATGTCGGCAAGCCAAAAGAGTTGCCTCTCGAACATCTTTTTCTTCCTACGTTCAAAAATGCAAAAATGAAGCGGGTAGTTGGTTTTCATTATGATTTCGGCGGTGCGTTGGAAGCAGCAGGTATGGTGCAAGATATAAACATGAGTAAAGCACACCCGGGTTTCTACTCGGGTCGGCTTGTGTTCAATGGGCGTAGAGTGAAGAGAACGTCAACGTTTTTCCCAAAAAGCTGGTCGCCGGAGAAGGTGATCAGAAACATTGGTGAGGCCTGGAACAGTCTGAAGGGTCCGCCGGAGTGGGAGCCAGAAAGAAGTGCCTGGATAGCGAAAGGAAGGACCGGCGGAGGGCCAAGGCTTGAGTTTGTCATGCGCGATCTTAATCATCTTGATACTGTTTATCCCTTCATCGAGGACATGTAATGATTTCTTCTGGAAAGGAACAGGTGGGCTATCATCGTTTGAGCAGGGATGCCGAAGGAGGGTGGTCGTCTCGTGGATCAGCAGGGGGGAGAAATCTTTTTCTTCTGGGAGATTTTCTTCGCGACCAAATTCGCTCTCTCAACTGCATTCAAGAGTACCGTGAGTGGTACGCTGAAGCAGAGCTCGAGGATTGTCTGAGTGGCAACTTAGTGGCAGTGGAGCGTTGTGAGGAGGGCGTGGTGATGATGCCTGAGTGGGCTGACGATCCAAAGTTGATACTCACTGGACCACAGTTTGTTGGTGCCATGTATGATTGGCTTGCGGCAGTCAAAGATCGCCCGCAGTTTGTTACCATTTTTCTGATTGATGATCGCATCGTTATCAAGGGCTACAACAGCGAGTGCAAATTAGAAAACCTTTGAATTTAGTACATCCAGGTTTCTATTCGGGCCGGCTTGTTTTCAATGGCCGTAGAGTGAAGAGGGCTTCAACGTTTTTCCCAAAAAGCTGGTCGCCAGAGAAGGTACTTAGAAATATTGGTGAGGCCTGGAACAATCTTGAGGGGCCACCTAGGTGGGATACCGACCGTCAGGTATGGGTTACGAAGGGGCGAATCCAAGACGGTCCAATATTAGAATTTCTATCGCGGGAACCAAACACGATCGACACCGTTTATCCGGCCATAGAAGAATTGCAGTATAAGTGAGAGTGCCTTATGTACCCATTTAATATTCTCAAGTATTCCGACAATAGGTACTGGTTTAAGGCATCCGTGGCTGGGGGCCCATGCATAGGTCTTCTTGGCGACTTCCTTCGCGATCAAATTCGCTCTCTCAACTGCATTCAAGAGTACCGTGAGTGGTACGCTGAAGCAGAGCTCGAGGATTGTCTGAGTGGCAACTTAGTGGCAGTAGAACGCTGTGAGGAGGGCGTGGTGATGATGCCTGAGTGGGCTGATGATCCAAGACTTGTGCTGACCGGCCCGCAGTTCGTTGGTGCCATGTACGATTGGCTTGAAGTTGTCAAAGATCGCCCACAATTTGTCACCATCTTTCTGATTGATGATCGCATTGTTATCAAGGGCTACAACAGCGAGTGTAAGCTAGAAGATCTTTAGGTGTGGTGCAGCTCAGTGGAGTTTTTTCGGGCGTGTCGACAGGTGGGGTATGCTTTCTTTTTGCTTTACAAAAGTTGCATCTGTGTTCTAAAATTTTGGCCGAAGAATTATCTTTCACATCTTTACCAAAAGGAGGGGAGCATGAAGCGAAGAATGCTTATGCTTGCGCTCATCTCAGTCGGTTGTGGCAGCGCGGGGTTGCGGGCAGATGAAGCGAACTGGAAGATGCTGCTCAAAGCCATTTCAAACATGCAGGGTGAGAAGGCAGTCAGGCAGATGTGCACAGTAGCCGCCGAGCACGAGGATGGCGTGGTGCACATCGGACCGTTTGGTGCGCAACATGCGCCAGAGGGTGAGGAGGTTGCGGATAGCATGATGCACCTACCGATCGATGATGCAAAGGGCGTGTGTGAATTATACCAAGCCAAACGCGAGGCAAAACGCGAAAAAAACGCAGCGGTGTTTGCTGCGCTTGTCAACAGGTCTGAGCTAGTCAGCGATGAAGCGCTTGAGCAGGTGTGTGAGGTAGCGGATCAACCAGAAGACGATGTCATGCCGCCTGGATCTCGTGTGTACGTCAATCGCGGGGGCGCGCAAGTTTCTGAGACTCATGTGCCAGACTGTCCTATCATCCTGAACACGTATGACGACGCGTGTTGGCTGTGCGAGGCATTCCGCAATCGCCAATAATTTCTCGTCTGAAGGGTTAGGGGGTACTGCGTTTCTGCTCAAGCAGGCGGTACTCCAGTAAAAATTTCTTGGCCAGTGTCAGCACATCGCGTGCGTTGCCCGCGTGTTCGAGCAGGATGACCATCACGAGTGGTTCGTGGTCCAGGTAATAAAAATACGTCACAAACCAGACATGCTCCAAAAATTCTTTGCCATGGGTTCGCTTGCTCCAGCTGCTCGTCTGTGCTGTTCCTGTCTTGGCATACACGTTCAGATCTTCAATTGAACCAATGCGTCGCCCGGTACCTTGTTTGATCACGCATTTCATCGACTGTTGTAAAAATTCACGTGTGGGACGGCTGATGTGCAGCGGCGTGCGCCCGTAGGATTCATTCATCAAAACGCGTGGAGTGACCAAGTACCCTTCAAAAATGCTACCAATCATGCAGGCAATCTGGATTGGCGATGTGAGTAGGTAGCTTTGTCCAATGGCGGCAGAGAGAGTTTCGCCGGGCCACCAGCGTTCTCCTTTTGTTTGGCGCTTCCAGTCTGCTGTTGGCACCAGGCCAGCGTTTTCGGGGAACAGCATGTCAGTCTTGACTCCCAATCCGTAGCGAAATGCATATTCTGCGAGCGTGTCAATTTTCATGTGTTGGGCAATCTCGTAAAACAGAATGTTGCATGACTTTGCCAACGACTCTTGCACGGAGAGTGGTCCGTGTCCGTAGCGGCGTGCACAGTACATTTTGCGATCGCCGGAGATAACAAACCCTTTGCAGACAACTTGTGTATCAGGCGTGATCAAACCTTCTTCAAGCGCAGCGCTGACCGTTACGAGCTTGAAGATTGAGGCGGGTGGATAGCTTGCGTCAAAACAACGGTTGAGAAATGGTTGCGTCTCAAGTAGTTCTTGCCAGGTCTGCTGATTGATGGGATCCAGAAACATGCTCGGATCGAATGTGGGACGCGAGACAATGGCTTTGATGTCGCCATGGCGTGGATTCATGATGAGCATGCAGCCAGCATATTCAGTTGGGAACAAACGTTCCGCAAGCAGCTGCAATGGCAGATCCAGTGTAGTGTAAATGTCATTGCCACGCATGACTTGCTCGATCTGTTCCTCGTGCAGATGTCTGCCGAATGAATTGATGGTATGCAATACGGTGCCTTGGCTGCCATGCAATGTCGGTTCAAGCAACTTTTCAAGCCCCATGCGTCCTGCGTGCCCACTCGCCATTTGCGTGAGGTAACCAACAATGTGTGCAGCGACTGACTCGTGCGGGTAGTATCGTTTAAAATCTGTTTGCATGCTGATGTTGACATTGTCTCCCAGTTGTTCGGCGAGCAGGCTGAGCTGTTCAAACGAAAGATCACGTGCGAGTAGATGTTTCTGATTTCGTCGTTCGGCAGCACCTATCTTTTGCCAAAGTATCTCATCGTCTGCATCACGTCCCACTAATTTACATGCGGCCTGGAGCGCCTCTTTTTGGGCGGGAGATAGTTGACGATTGCCGGTGCCGTGCCAGTAAACATTGATGATGGGGCGGTTGGTGGCAAGTATGCTACCAGTTGCATCAAAAATGCTACCGCGTGGGCAGGTGATCGCTTCGGTGCGTGTAAAATTTCTGGTGCTCAATGCAGCAAAGGTATGGCCGGTTTCGACTTGCAAATAAAACAGGCGCACGATGATGATGAGTGTGAGGATCAATAATGCACGAGCAAAGCGACGCAATTTGGCGGCAACGAGTTGTTGCGTTGCTGGTGGATTCACGAGTTATCTTTGTCGAGCATGTCGTGAACCGGGTGGATGGTATCGCACAAGCGTGTCAGATGCGTTGGTGAAACGTGCGTGTAGCGTTCGGTGCTCGCAAGTGATTCATGCCCAAGCAGTTCTTGAATTACGCGCAGGTCGACACCCTGGTGGAGCAAATGCGTGGCAAATGAGTGGCGCAGTTTGTGTGGGGTGATATTTTTTCTGACTGAGAGGAACTTGCCAAACATCTTGATGATGCGCTGAACTGAGCGGCTGGTGAGCCTGCCGCCGCGGTGATTAACAAACAGTGGATCCTGATTATCTTTTCTTTCGGGGCGTTCATTTTCCAAGTAGGAGATCAGACGCTCGTATGCTTTTTGACCAAACAAAACAATTCGTTCTTTGCGGCCCTTGCCAAAGATGCGGATGCTGCGGGCGCGTAAATCTACGTTGGCGAATGTGATGGTAACCAATTCCGAACAGCGGATTCCCGTTGCGTAGAGCAGCTCAAAAATTGCCTTGTCGCGAAACGGTCGCTTGCTGCCAAGCGCATGGTCTTTGACGTTGTCGAGCAGATGAAAAATTTCGTCAACACTCAAGAATGTCGGCAGTTTTTTCTCAACACGCGGTCGGATGAGGTCGAGCGTGAGGTCAGTGCCTTGTGACTGCACAAACTTTTCAAACGTGGCGAAACAAGAAAGTTTACGGGCGATTGATTGTTTGCTGATTTTTTTGTTGTACAGGCTAACAAGAAAGCGTTCGAGTACGCGGCGCATGGTAACATCGCGTTCCTCAGTTGTGTTGATTCGCTCCCAAAAACGTTCAAATTGCCGTAGATCGCTCTCGTAGGCCCGCAACGTGTTGAGTGCAACATTGCGTTCAATTTGTAGGTACAACAAAAAACGCTGTCGGTGTTCACAAAATGCTTCAAGATTCACTGCCCACTTCCCATTCTGTTGATGCGCTTTCGTCTCCGTCGGCACTACGCCAGATAAGTCTGGCTGCGTCAGAATATCGCATGGGCAGCAACAGGGCAAGAGTCAGTACAACTATGGGCTGGAGAAGAAGTAGGGATCGAGCTTACTTTGTGCGTAGACGCCGCTCAATTTTGCCTCGAGCATTTTGAGTCCCGAAAACAGATACCAGGCGAGGTGATTTGGACAGGCGATGTCGGTATCATGCATGGCAAAAATAGTTTGGTAGTGCTCGGTGTCGTACAAGCAGATCTGTTGGTTGGTATCAACCAGGCGCTTCAAAAAACGGGCAACGCGTGGTTCAAAATTGGCTTGCGCGATCTGCTGTTTAAGCTGCTCAGGTTCAGCGTAGGGGGCAGTACGTTCTTCAAGCACAAAGTTGCTGATGTTTGGATCGAGGCAGTAGTGGCATTGTCGACACAACTCAAGACTCGTGTGCGCTTGTGGCGTGTTGAGAAGTGAAAAACTCTTGCTCGCATCGATTTTGTCGGCGATGACCACGTAAACAGAGGGCAACATAATGCGGAGGGTGTCGTGGCCTGCAAAGCCTTCCCCTTCGAGCCAAAACCAACGTACATTTTTTGGTATCCAGAACCACTTGCGTGGCATTGAAACGACTGAGGCCCACACCGGGTTCTGGGCAAAGTGCTCACTCAGAATTTCACGATTGCGTACACGTGTGAAGCCGGCAAAATAGCGGGAGCCGCCACCACTGAACAGATACATGCAGAGTGGGGTCAGGCCACGCTCGTAGGGTCTAATCAGATGCTCTGGATCTTCAATAAAGATTTTGGCAACAAACGGGTGCTCCTTGAACGCCACAACCATGAACCCGGTCTGGGTGCTGGTGTTAAATTCTTGTGTTTTGAGTGGCTCAAAGTGAGTAAATTCGCTTTTGCCAGCCCTAATTTCGGCGATAAGCTCCTCAAGCAGGGGAGCGATTTGACGGCCCCAGGTTGCCTGTGCGGGATCTGTCCGGTGGCTGATGGGTCCCATGGGCAACAAATTTCGGGATACGTAGGCGAGATTACAGGTGCCAAAGAGAGGCTCGGGGCGCAATGCCATATCGCGCAGATAGAGACGCTCAGTAGGGGCGTTGCTCCAGTAGGCGGCAATGGTGGGCGTAGCGACCTCATACGGTGCTGGACGCGGTCTTTGAGCCATCGGCGCGTAGAATATTGTGGCACACAGGGCGCCAGCCGACAGGATGAAATTACGGCAATGCATCAGAAATCCCCCCAAAATGGTGCCGAAGCACACGTTTTCCCTTTATGTCAGCGTATCAGGTCTGTTTCGGGCGTCAACAGCTTGGGTGGGACCGGTATGGCTGCTATTCGAAGTTGTATTCCTTGCAGCGGCGATTGACCGATGAGCGATTAACGCCCAGGAAGGTGGCGATTTTGTTCTGATTTTTGAACTTTTTCCACAGGAGAGCCATGATCCTGCCGTCACGCAGGGCGCGTTTGCCAAGCCGTGCTGCGGCAATCAGTTCCGGATCAGTCACGCCGAATGCTGGCTCAAATTGCACGGTATGGCCGATTTTGCCAGAACGCGACTTGTTCTTGAGTGCACGTTCAATGCGAGCGCGTAATTCGTGCAAGTTAGCAGGCCGCTTTTGATCCAGGCGATTTTTTTCTCGGTCTGTCAGTTCCAGAAAGGTCTTGAGCTCACATTCCTGGAGTGCCTGTTCGGTGCAGCCATCAACCAGCTTTTGGAACTCATCGGTGGATAATGATTGCAGGGAGGGAAATGAGAGACGCGTGTCTTTGAGCTCATGGTACAGAGTTTCACTGAATTTGCCATCTTGAACCAACTCTTGCAGATCCTGGTCGGTTGAGCAGATGACGTGCACGTCACTTTTGACTTTTTGGTCGCTCTTAAAAATACGATAAAAACCGTAGCGCAGATATTCGGCCAGATATTCCTGCGTCTCATAATCCAAAAAATGAATATTTTTAATGAAAAGCGTGCCCTTGGGATCAAGCTGTGCAAGCAGGCCAGAACCGTGCTGCTGCTCGCTAAAAAGTGGGTTAATGCCAAAAAGTTGAATGGCGGTAGCGTCGCTGTTACGCGGTTCTTTGAGTGACAGGCGCTGTAGATTTTCACGCTCGCTGATGCGATGAATTATTTCGATGGTCTCGAGTAGGTCCGGCTCGGGCATGGTGAGCACAACTGGCCTTGCACCGATAGCAACCTTGAGAAGTTTAATCTTGAAATCGATCAGTTGTCGTCCGCCACCCGGGATGAATCTGTTGATCATTTGGCCGGAACGGGTGCGCTCGAGATGGAGCAAGTAATCCCAATCGGACGCATCACGCAGATGAGGGATCTGTTTTTGAATGACATCAGCTATCTCGGGACGCCAGAGTGCCATGATCGTGCTGTGTTCGTCGAGGTGCGGCAGACCGGCAACCACAATTGATTTGCCGTGTGTGTCGCGCGTTACCATGCTGAACGGGCGCTTGTAGTGGTCAACGTGTGTGGCAACAGCTCTGAGTGCTTTGGTCAACGGATGCCCGATGAGTGTGTTGATGTTGATGCTGACCAGTTCCTGTGCTTCTTGATTTCCCAGAATAAAGTGTCGGTTTTTGTAGAACATGATGCCAATTTTGCGCTCCTGCGGGCTGTACAAAAATGAGTGCACGCTTTCACGATATTGGCTAATTTCCCGCTTTTTGTGGTGCAGTTCTTCATGCATTTTTTTGTCGTGCTCCAGGAGCGCCTGCAGGTTTCGACTTTGCAGCAAATTGATTACGTTGCCCAGGTACTGAGCAAATACGAGCATTTCATCCCGTTCAACATCGGTGAAGAAATTGTTCACCCGCGAATTGCACTCAATGATGATGTAGGCACTGATACGGTCACGCTCGTAGATGGGAATAAAGATGTCAGAACCAATGCCGTTGAGAAATTCAAGGAGCGTCTTGCGTCCTGGTTGTTCGTCGTAAAAATTACTGAATTCAATTTCGTCGGTGATGAGAATGTGCTGCGCTTGCAAAATGGTGTGCGCTTGCGAGTAGACGTCCCGTGTGCTTAAAAAATTTTCGGTTGCAACTTCAACAATGTTGGTATCCGTAGGATGGTGGAAATTGCAATCGCTCGCAGCCTGTTGCGAACGAACGTGCAAGCTGATCTTGCTGAGAGGAATTGAAAACGCCTCTTTAAAAAATGTTTGGGTGATGTGCGTCAGTTCATTCATGGTGGTCGCCATGCTGAGCTGTTCGAGCACGAGCTTGAAGTCGTCAATAAAATTGAAGCCGCTGGCAGGTGATTTGACGTGGCTTTGCAGATTTAAAAATCGCAGACGCATGACTCTGCTGGTGCAGTAGTAGAGGGCGTAGGTGAGGAGCGAGGTGGAAAGGGCGGTGATGGCATAGTAGTAGTGCTCGAATAGAAGGAAAACGGCGGGGACACTTTGAATGAGTTCGAGGGCAAGAAATGGAGTAATAAGTCCAACCAAAAAGATTCTGAGCTGTTTTGACAGGATCTTGGGAATCGTTTTAGCGCGTAGGCGACCGACCGCCTGGGCAATCGCGGGCAATACGAGGATGTAAATGTAAATGTAAAGGTAGCGAATAACTTTTGCTTCAAGGGGATCAGTGTCCATGAATAGCTTGCGCATTTCGCGCGTTACCGGGCCCGAATCTACAACTGCTAGCCCCAGAAGATACGTAGCTACTAGGCCAGTAATACCGAGCAGAAATTTGTGTACTATGTTGAGTCTGAAATTTTTTTCTGTCAGATTACTAAGAAAGAGAGAGAGAGCTTGGTACTGAATCACAAAGCAAGCGAGAGATATCCGTATAACGAGCAGTACGTATCGATAATCGATCCAGCATGGTTGAAGCATACTGATTGATTTTAGGCACCACGCCATACTTTCTGTAATGGCACCCGCCAAGATGATAATCAATGAAAGCCATGGTTTACGCGCTATTTTTGAATGCCATCCGCTCTTGATGATCACGCTAATGATGTAGAATTTGATTGCCAGAGAAACGATCTGGACAAAACAGAGGGTGCCGGGGTGATTAATGAAGTGGAACAAGATTGACATATTTATTGCTTACCACATGTAGAGCGTCTATAATATGAGCCAGGTTGGTAGTCACATATTTTTAGCCAAGAAAGGGCATGATGAATAAACATAATCTATACGGTCTCTTTTTGTCCCTATGTGTAGTACTTTTTTCCGTACCTCCATGGTCCTGATCTAGTCTTCAATATACCCCAAATCGGGATATTGAGGAATGGCGGCTCAAGGAAAGATAATGAGTGGTCACTGATGCAGCCAGCCGGGCAATCGCGATTGTCGAACGGCTGCGTGAGGCCACTCGGAATATGGAGCCGCCTCTTTCTCAGACGATCGTTCGCGAGTACGGTCGTGATCCTTACCTGATTCTTGTCAGTTGTTTGCTCAGTCTGAGAGCAAAAGACCGGGCAGTTCTGCCTGTCTCCAGATCACTTTTTGTGCATGCCCGTACGCCACAGCAGATGCTGAAGGTGCCACGTTCGACGCTTGAACGGGTTCTGCATTCGATTGGCTATTTCCGGCAGAAGGCTCAGACGCTCCATGCAGTGAGTGCTGTGCTGGTCGAGCACTTTGGTAGCCAGGTGCCGCGTACGCAGGAAGAATTGATAAGCCTGCCGGGAGTAGGACCCAAAACGGCCAATTTGGTGTTGGGTGAGGCGTTTGGTGTGCCGGCCATCTGCGTTGACATCCATGTCCATCGTATTTCAAATCGGCTGGGCCTGGTGCAGACCACAACCCCTGAGCAGACGGAAGCGGCGCTCAAGCAGATTTTGCCACGGAAGTACTGGATTGAGTGGAATCAGCTGCTGGTGACGTGGGGCCAGAATGTCTGCGTGCCGATCTCGCCATTTTGTTCTCGCTGTGCGATTGCCGATCAGTGTGAGCGGCGAGGAGTGACGCGCAGTCGCTGATAAAAAAATGGGCAAAAAAAGGGCGCCACCGACTCCGCGAGGAGTTATGGCGCTAACCTTTTTTCAAATTGTGAGAAAGGGTCTGGGTAGACTACCTTCTCCTTTTCGCCGACTTTCTTACTCGGCGACGAGCCATTGGGCGTTTTGCCATGCGGCGCTTGCCACCCGCAAGCTTGCGAGCTGTCTTACGACGGCGTTTTGGCGCAGCCCTCTTTGCACGACGGCGACGCTTAGGAGCAGCCTTCTTTTTGGCTGTCTTACGGCGACGTTTTGGCGCAGCTCTTTTCTTGGCTGTCTTGCGGCGTTTTGGCGCAGCTCTTTTTTTCGCTGTCTTGCGGCGTTTTGGCGCAGCTCTTTTCTTGGCTGTCTTGCGGCGTTTTGGCGCAGCTCTCTTTTTCGCTGCCTTGCGACGTTTTGGCGCAGCTCTTTTCTTAGCTGTCTTGCGGCGTTTAGGCGCAGCCCTCTTCGCAGTCTTACGACGCGTTGTTTTACGCCTCGTCGTCCTCTTGGCTACCTTACGGCGCTTGGTAGGCCTTTTGGCCACCTTACGCTTTCTGGTAGTCTTTCTTTTCTTGACTGCCATACCCTTGCTCCTTCTTTAAGGTTATGCATAGTGCTCACCCTGTGTGAGCTGGTACCACCTTACTTATAAGGTACAAATTGCATTACCTCAAATGCAACAGTTTGAACAAGAGTCCAGAAATTTTTTTTCGCTTAGTCCTGAAGAAGTTGCTCGACAAGGCCTTGTAGCGATAGCCCGAATTTCTGCTTTCCGTCTGCCGTGCGGAGCGTGATGCTCTTGTTCGCAACTTCCTTATTGCCGATAACCGCCATGCAGGGGACTTTTTCGAGCTGTGCCGTTTTTACCTTGCCAGCAAGCGGGTCTGACGACTCATCGAGTGTCGCACGGATGCCGTGCTCGGTGAGTTGCCGTAAAATGTCCTGGGCATAGGGTTTTTGCTCATCGGTGATGGTGAGTAATTTTACCTGGATCGGTGCGAGCCACACTGGCAGATGCCCCTTGTAGTGTTCGAGTAAGATGGCGAAAAATCGCTCCAGGGAGCCATAAATTGCCTGGTGGATCACAACGGGGCGTTCCTTGGCGCCACCTGAAGCAACGTATGTCAGATCAAAATTTTGTGGCTGGAAGAAGTCCACTTGTACCGTGCTGCACTGCCATTCTCGGCCCATCGAATCTTTGATCAAAAATTCGATCTTTGGGCCGTAGAACGCTCCTTCGCCTTCCTGGATCACGTGGTCGACCTTTGTTTTTTTGAGGGATTTGATGAGTGCCTGTGTTGCCTGCTGCCAAAGGGCATCGTCGCCCATTGCATTATCCGGCTTGGTTGAAACAGCCACTTTGACGTCATCAAATTCAAACTTTTTGAGCACTTTGAGCGTAAGATTGATGGTGTTGAGGATTTCCTGCTCAAGTTGGTCAACGGTGCAGTAGAGGTGGGCGTCATCCTGCGTGAAGGCCCGAACCCTGATCAGGCCATGAAGCACACCCGAAAGTTCGTAGCGGTGTACTTTGCCGAATTCCGAGAGACGCAGTGGCAGCTCACGGAACGAATGTGGGCGGTTTTTGTAGATAAGCATGGCACCAGGGCAGTTCATTGGTTTGACTGCGTAATCTACCTTATCGATGTTGCTGAAGAACATATTTTCTTTGTAGTGCTGGTAGTGCCCCGATCGGCGCCAAAGCTCATCCTTGAGCATGATCGGTGTTTCGATCTCTTGGTAACCGGCAGCGCGTTGTTCTTTGCGCATGTACGCCTTGAGCAGGTTGATGACCGTTTGCCCCTTGGGGTGAAAAAACGGGAATCCGGGCCCCTCGGGATGGAGTGAGAAGAGATCGAGCTCTTTGCCCAGACGGCGGTGGTCATACTTGGCCGCTTCCTCACGTTGCTTTTCATATTCAGTCAGCTGCTTGGCAGTAAAAAAGGCGGTGCCGCTGATTCGCTGCAGTGCCTGCTTGCTCTTGTCAGCTCGCCAGTAGGAGCCAGAAAGCCCGGTGAGTTTTACGTGTTTGATCTGGCCGGTTGTAGTTACGTGGCCACCGCGGCAGAGGTCATAGAAATCGCCCTGGATCGCAAGGCCAACGGTATCGCCGGGAATCTCATCAATGAGCTCAAGTTTGAACGGATTGTCTTTGTAAAGCGCGCGTGCTTCAGCCTTGTCGATTTGCTTGTGTTCAAGTGGCAGGTCGCGATTGGCGATTTCACGCATGCGTTGTTCAATGGGGCGGAGCTCCTCTTCTTTGAAATTCTGCTCCGGCAACACGTCGTAGAAGAATCCGTTGGGCGTGGCAGGGCCGATCGTGAACTTGGTGCCAGGGTGCAATTCACTGATTGCATGGGCTAGCAAGTGGGCTGCGGAGTGTCGCAGAGTCTTAAGATCGTCCTTCTGTGCCATGACGGCTACCTCGCCTGAACGGTTGTGGAATAAATGAGTGATTCTTTTGTCAAAGATAGCAGTGTGGGCACAAAAATCCATCTCTTTTGATATGCGGAAACGGTTTATGCTACGGTGATGGCGGTATGCAATTGACTGTCGCATAGCTCGAGGAGCGTCTATGGCCGTAGACAAAATGTACGTGCTCGACACCAACGTGCTTGTTCATGATCCGCGTGCGTTGTTTGCGTTTAAAGGTGCGCATGTAGGTATTCCCATTATCGTGATTGAGGAATTGGACACTTTCAAGGGAGAGAATTCCGGACGTGGCAAGAGTGCGCGTGATGTCGTACGGTACCTAGATGATTTACGGCAAAAGGGATCACTCGGTGAGGGCGTTCCGCTCGATAATGGCGGGACTCTGCGGGTGCTCTTCATGCCTGAAGAGAAAATGCGTTGCCCGTCGCCATTGACCATGGACGTTGCGGATAACGACATCCTCATGACCGTCCTCTGTCTGCAGGAAGAGGTCAAAGAGGTCTGGTTTATTTCTAAGGACCTGAGTGCTCGGGTCAAAGCGGATGCGATTGGCATCAATACCGATGATTACTTACGTGGCAAAGAACGTATCTCAGAAGAAAATTTTTACAAGGGTTGGGTGGCAGTCGATGTTCCAGCGGTGGTGCTTAAAAAAGATCTGCCTGAAGAATTAGCTGATCTGAAAGATACGTACAGTTTGACGGTGAACGAGTTCGTACAACTGCGCGCTCGTACCAATCCGCATAATTATCGGGTTTTTCGATTTCTGGGCGGAGATAAGTTTGTGCCGGTGCATACACCGGCCTTTCGTTGGCCGCTTGAGCCGCGCAATGTTCATCAGCTCATGGCGCTGAATTTGCTGCATGATGACAATATCAAGCTGGTGAATCTGATTGGCCCGGCCGGTACCGGTAAGACATTCTTGGCGCTCTTGGCTGGTTTGCACAAGGTGCTCGTGGAAGACGTGTACAAGCGCATGCTTATAGCGCGGCCGGTGATTCCGCTCGGCGCTGATATTGGCTATCTGCCTGGTGATGTGCAGGAAAAACTGCTCAACTGGATGCAGCCGATTTACGACAACATGGAGCTGATTGCGCACAGTGCCCGTACGCAGGCACATGTTGAGGACATCAAGTGGGAAGAGGGGGGCAGGCGAGGTGGCAAGCACAAAAAGAAGGGGCGTGATCATCGCGATGGCAAGAAATCGCATCGTGAACGGCGTGGCGCGAGTGGCCTCTCGCTTGACGGGCTCATCAAAGCGGGCAAAATCAGTCTGGAAGCGATCACCTACATGCGTGGCCGATCGATTCCGTTCCAGTACATTTTCATCGATGAGGTGCAGAATCTGAGTCCGCACGAAGTCAAGACGCTCATCACGCGCGTTGGCGAGGGGAGCAAAATTATTCTCGCCGGGGACCCGTTCCAAATCGACTCGCCCTACCTCGATTTCAGCAGCAATGGCCTGGTTACGGCGACCAATGCTTTCAAGGGGGATCCGATTTTCGGTTCTGTGTTCCTTGAAACGAGTGAGCGCAGTAAATTGAGCGAACTGGCCAGCGAGCTGATGTAGCGCATTTTGTCTGGGAATTACAGGTTTTTCATTGCGATTTCCCCCTGTTTTGGCAGACTGTGACATCAGTACTGTCTGTTCTATCTTGCTGGGGGAATTTTGTGATACGTCTACGTGCCTTGGTGGTGGTGTGTGCTGGCTTGGTGATGAATGCTTGCGGCATGCAGGAGGCCGGACCTCAATCTGAATCTTCAGAGATCCTGTACGCGGGAGCAGTTGTCTCACAAGTGGTCTTTGATGCAGACCATGAACACTTTACATTGGAGTTGCTTGCGGCTTGTACCGCTGGCAATGCATTTTACCTGTTTGGCGACCACCTCGTGCGTCGTTACACCGAATCAGAAGACGGCACAATTGCAGAGGAACTAGATAACACTGCAATGCCTTCGGTTGAGTGCTGCGCAAGTGATGGTAAGCACATACTCGCCAAATCGTATGGGCGGTGGAGCTGGGTGCATCTCTTCGACGTTAGCGGCGAGGAAGTGAGTGAGCGTAGGGTGCAGCAAGAGTTGGATGACCGCATTTGTGGCTTTTCTCCCTGCTCGAATACGGGGTGGGACGGTTTTTTGGTGTGGACGTCTGCGGGTAGGATCGGGCACCTTGACCCTACGGCCGCGGAGCTTGTCCCGCAATGGTCGCGCGGAAAGTTATGCGGAAAAAGTGAAGAACTGTTGGCCTGTGACATGCTTTCCGACGAAAAATGTTCTGTGTCACTTGTACCCCTTGTGGCAGCGGG
>SDBS01002096.1_pt1 | contig 20097 bp, 19 predicted proteins | sample 2277091 | NCBI WGS metagenome assembly SDBS01 (sample SAMN10404972, study PRJNA504765) | marine sediment metagenome | isolation source: marine sediment core GS10_PC15, 163 cmbsf | place: Arctic Ocean: Southern Knipovich Ridge | collected 2010 | reverse complement strand
AAAAATTAAAATTTGGCTTAGCGACTCCTCCTACCGTCAGCGGTCCGAGTACATCTGTGATTATGCCTGATGGGTTTCTAAGTACCTGGAACAAAGCAAAAAACACCGGCATCTGCAGTAATAGGGGAAGGCAGCCGGCAAGCGGATTTACATTGTTCTTCTTGTAAAACGCCATTGTCTCCTGCTGCAGCGCCTGCTTGTCATCTTTATACTTTTTTTGAAGTTCCTTCAACTGCGGTTGTATTTTTTGCATTCTGGCCATTGACTTGGTCTGCGTTATTGTGAGTGGGGTCAATACCAGCCTTACTATTATTGTCAGCAGGATTATATCTATTCCATATATAGGAATATAGCTGTGCAGAAATACCATGAGATGTTCCAGCACATTTTGTATCGGTCTTAAGTACTCTAATATCTGGCTCAAACTTTTTCCTCCTTCTTTACTTACTTGACGGGGTCATATCCGCCTTTGTTTAGTGGGTTACATCTAAGAATTCTATATGTCGCCTTTATACCACCCTTCATCGTCCCATATTTACTTATAGCGTCAATAGCATATTGGGAACAACTAGGATAGAACCTGCAGCTGTCTGGCAGAATCGGTGATATAAATTTTTTATATATTCTAATTAAAAATATAGGTACTTGTTTCACGATCTTCCAATAAACTAGATAACTTCACTCTATGCGCTGGTGAAATATGAACTAAGGGTCTTCTCGAGCTGCTCCTTTATTTCCCAGAAACTTGCACCTGTTATCTCTTTATTGGCTATTAAAAAAAGCTTTGTGCCGCAGGGTATTAAAATTGTAACTTGTCTCAATATTTCTCTTAATACTCTTTTTAACCTATTTCTTATAACAGCTCCGCCGATTTTCTTGCTTATCCCAAATCCTATTTTTGTTATCTTATTACTATTTTCCCCTGATAATATATATAGCCTTAAATATCTATTGCCCAGGCATCTCCCTTTTTTCCTGAGCTTATAAAAATCACTTTTTTTATTGATTGTCTCAAATTTGATTTTTGCCTTTCGCCCAAGATCTTATACCGTTAATTTTTTTCTGCCTTTTCTTCTTCTATTTGTAATAACGGCCCTTCCGGCTTTTGTCCTCATCCTGACAAGGAAGCCGTGGTTCTTTTTTCTTTTCCTTACATTTGGTTGAAATGTCCTTTTCATCTTGCCCGTTTTCCTATTTTGTTATTATTCGAGTAGTCGATTATACATTCTAATCCCCCTAATATCAAGGAACTAAACCCTTAAATCTTATTGTTTGTTCAAACATCTGTTCTTTTAATTTTAACATCTGGAAACCTTTCATTTTTCTTTTCATCTCTACTGTGGTGTTTTCCTGAACTTTTCATATTTTTCCGCTAAGTTTTCCACATCTGTGGAAAACCCTGTTGAAAACTTATAAAATGCCACCATAAACAATGTCAGGCCATGTTAGTTATTAATGCCTGATGCTTAAATTAGTAGCTTTTTTCAAACTAAAATATTATTATAAGCTTGTTGAAAACTACGAGAAGTGGAAACTTTTTGGAAAGTTCATTTTGTGTTTTGTACTCATAATTTATACTATAGTTTTATACTAATATAATTTTAATTAATAGCCTGTATTACCGTGTGAGGGATATTTATTTTGGAATCCAGCGGCACAAAAACAATAATCCCGGTCAGGATAGCCCTGTATGATAATATGAAGAGCCTTCCCCGGATCCTTGACATCAAATGCAGGGGCATTGGTGATTTTATTAATGATGCCCCCCAAAAAGTATACAGCCTTTCCCATGAAATGGGGGGTATTATCCCATATACCATAATAAGGGAGGTAATAGAAAACCTCATCCATGCTGATTTTTCTGAAATAACCATTACCATCCTTGAAGGAGGTAACCATATAATAGTTTCAGACCAGGGTCCTGGTATTGATGACAAGGAAAAAGCTTTCCTTCCTGGTTATACTTCTTCGACCAATAAGATGAAGGAATATATCAGGGGTGTCGGCTCAGGCCTCCCCATAGTAAAAGAGACCATTACTTTTTCAGGAGGCTCGATAGACATTACAGATAATATAAAAAAGGGGACAGTCGTTTCTTTAAAGATCGGTGCCCAGAAAAAGACAGCCGGCCCTGCCGAAGAGGCAGATCTTTCCCCGGTCTCCCCTGTGCCTGATCCTGATAAAACTACAATGGGCTCCGGGGTCTTTGGTAGGCTGGATACTAAAATATTGTCAGACAGGCAAAAAAAGATCTTATTCGTGATGATCGAGCTGGAGGAGGCCGGGCCCTCGACTATTGCCAGGGAGCTTGGGTTCAGCCTATCCACTTCTTACCGGGAGCTGATCTACCTGGAAAAAAACAAGCTTCTTGTTTCCAGCGGTTCCGGAAAGAGAAAGCTCTCTAAAAAAGGCATTAAATACCTTGAATATTATTCAAATAATATTTAATATGGAATTATTATGGCTGATCTTGAAAATATCTGGCAAAACATCTTGATCGATATTAAAAGTAATATCAATATACCCACCTATAAAACATGGTTTGAGCACATTTCTCCTGTTTCTTTAAAAAAAAACTCCCTGACTGTTTCGGTTGGAAGTTCCTTTGCAAAGGAATGGCTTGAATCAAGATATCTCAGCCTGATCAATAATTCGGCTAAAAAAATCGCCGGGCCTTCATGTAAAGTAACAATTATTACCCGCCCCCCTGATTCCGGGGATTTGCCTGAATATCCGGACCAGGCCCTTGGTCCTTCGGGCGGCCGCATTAAAAACGCAAATGCCGGGGCATCAGCCGTGGTGTTTAATACCAAATATACTTTTGACTCTTTTGTTGTCGGTAATAGCAATAGGTTTGCCTGTACTGCTGCTCTCGCTGTCAGTGAAAATCCCGGCAAGACATATAACCCCCTTTTCATCTACGGCGGTGTGGGCCTTGGCAAGACCCATCTCCTCCATGCAGTGGGGCAGTACACTCTCCAGCTTTTTCCTGATAAAACAGTTAAATATGTTTCTGCAGAAAGATTCCTTAATGACTTTATTAATGCCCTGAGATATAAAAATATTCAGGCTTTTAAGGAAAACTACAGAAATAATGATGTTCTCCTGGTCGACGACATACAATTCCTGGAAGAAAAAGAGGCAAGCCAGGAAGAATTTTTCCATACTTTTAATACCCTGCATGATACAAACCGCCAGATCGTCCTTTCCAGCGACAGGTCCCCGCGCAGCATCGCTACCCTGGAGGAAAGGCTGAGGTCCCGTTTTGAGTGGGGTCTTGTTACAGACATAAAACCCCCGGACCTTGAAACACGGCTGGCGATCTTAAGAAAATATTCTGAGAGGGAAAATCTTTCTGTATCAGATGAAATACTCAATCTTATTGCAGAAAGGATAACCACCAATATCAGGGAGCTTGAAGGAGCCCTGACCCGAATAGTCGCTTACAGCTCCCTGACTGATTCTAAGCTTGACGCCGGGATGGCCAAAGACATACTCAAGGATATTCTTCCCGAAGACAAGGAATACAAGATCGGGATCCAGAAAATAGTAAAAGAGGTCTCAAGATTCTTCTCTATACCCATAAGCGACATCCTCAGCACAAAACGGAATAAGTTTATTTCCCATGCCCGCCAACTTGCCATGTACCTTTCAAGGGAGCTTACAAGCTCTTCGCTTCCCCGGATAGGCAAATCTATAGGCGAAAGGGACCATACTACTGTGATTTATGCTGTTTCCAAGATCTCTGCTTTAATAAAGAAAGACAAAAATGTTTATATGCAGATCCAGGAAATAACAAACCGTATAAAAAATGCCCCCTGACAGGTTTTCCTGTTTATAAGATGTTTAAAACTCCCGGAATTATTAACATTTTTTGCTTCTGCCCCCTTGAAAAGTTATGGCTTTTTTTACCCCTGTTGATAACTTCCTGGTTTATAAACAGGAAATATTTTTTTTGTCCACATTATATCTGGCAGATTTTCAGCTAAACGAGGGGTTTTTTTTAGTTATTAACACTTTCAACAGCCCTTACAACTACTACTAACTATTTAAATTAAATAACATATATAATAGAATGTATAATAACTATTTGCTAATACTTCAAATGAGGTAGAAATGAAGATTCAAACTACAAGAAATAATATTTTAAATGCACTTCTTTTCGCAAACAGGGCAATAAATCCAAAAACAACATCTTTTATATTAAGCGGTGTAATGCTTGAGGCCGACGAAAGTTTTTCTATCTACAGCACAGATCTGGAAACAAGTGTTAAAAACACCATAAAGGCAAAAGTATTGGAAAAAGGAAAAACTGTAGTACCGGCAAAAATCCTTATAAACATACTTAGAAGTTTAAAAGAAGCTAAAATAGAACTGGATTTTAACAGCGAGACAAACACATTAAAAATAGAATACCAGAACACCGGCTTTACCCTGAACACGCTTTCAGTAACAGAATATCCGGCATTTCCTGACATCAAGGAAGAAAACAAACTCAGCATGGAGATAAACAAGTTTAAAAACATGGTCTCAAAAGTACAGAGGGCAGCCGCCATTGATGAGAGCAGGGCGGTCCTTACAGGAATACTTTTAGAGGTTGAAAAAGATAACCTTAGAATGGTGGCCACAGACAGCTACAGACTGGCACTGGCAGAGGAAAAGATCAAAAACAGCGGCAGCGCGGCAAAGGTAGTCGTCCCGGCAAGAGTCCTCGATAGCATCCAGAAAAGCGAGTACTCAGAGGAGACAGTTGAAATGAATATAGAAGAAAACCAGATAAGCTTTAATATAAAAAAAGAAAATGAAGTAAAAGACATAATCATATCAAGGCTGCTGTCAGGGAAATTCCCCCAATACAGCCAGTTGATGCCCACGGACCTGAAACATAATATATTGATCGATAAAGAGAAAATACTTGAAGTGGTAAAAAGAATATCGTCGATTTCAAAGGAAAATATTCCCATTAAGTTCTCTATAGACAAAGGGAAGATCACGGTTAATATGAATATAAAGGAAGTGGGAAGCTCAAGCGAGGATTTTGAAGTATCGTATGGCGAGGAAAAAATAGATATCGCGTTTAATCCAGACTACCTTATAGACGGTATCAATATGATGGACAGCAAAAAAATAATTTTATCCATAGAAGAACCCCTGAAACCAATATTGGTAAAACCCGGGGAAAACGAGAACATGCTTTACCTGCTCATGCCTGTCAGGGTTTCTTAGGGGCCGCGCAAAAATATGGCGAAAAACATTTTTTTATCATGAAAAAAAACAATAAGTTAAATATATGCATAATCGGGGCCGGAAGAACGGGGACCACTTTTGCATGTGTTCTTGCCGGGAATAAGAGCGGGGACCTAAAAATCGTTTCGGTTTCTTCCAGGTCAGATGCTTCTATTAAAAGGGCAAAGGAAATATTGGGAGGACTGGCCAAAGATATTAATTTTACTAAAAATAATATCGAAGCGGCCGCAGCGGCGAACTGTGTGATGATCTGCACCCCGGATGATAAAATAAAGGATGCCGCAGAAGAGGTTTTTAAATCCGGGAGCATCGACCCCACTAAATATACAGTCATCCACTCCAGCGGTTCAAGGTCCCTGAAGGCTCTTGAAGCTGCCGGGTCCGCCGGGGCGGGGATCGCATCGGTCCATCCATTAAAATCATTTGCTTCAATACCTGAAGCAATAGAGACCATCCCCGGAACTTTTTTTGGACTGACTTCGGGAGGCGGTGAAGCAAGGAAGGCCGCTGCCAGGATAGTGGAAGGGCTGCATGGGATAGTAATCGAAGTGGAAGACAGCAAGAAGCCCTTATATCATGCTGCTGCCTGTGTTGCTTCAAACTACATGGTCACTTTAATAAACTATGCAGTTTTTCTACATGAAGTGGCGGGTATCAAACCGGACGACTCCCTAAAAGGGCTTATGAGCCTCATTGAAGGGACAATAGAAAATATTAAGAAAATGGGGACAAAAAAATCCCTCACAGGGCCCGTTGCGAGGGGGGACACAGGTACAATAGAGGAACATATTAAAAACCTTGAAAATAATTTAAACCAGGAGGATATCTCTTTATACCGGTTAATGGGAATAGAGACGGCAAAGATAGCAAAACACAATAAGTGGATCGACGATAAGGCGGTCCGGAGGCTTGAAAATATTTTAAAAAACAGATCCTGAACAGGGTGTAGGAATTTATAGGGAGGGGAAATGACGGATAAAAAAATAACCACAGGCATTCTTATAGAGATGAAGGGAAGGGGCGAAAAGATCACGATGCTGACTGCATATGAGCATATTATGGCCTCACAGCTGGACGAATGTGGAATAGATATAATCCTGGTGGGTGATTCAGTGGGCAATGTCCTCCTGGGATATGAAAACACTATCCCGGTTACCATGGACGAGATGATCCACCACAGCAAAGCGGTTGCCAGGGGAGTAAAAAGGGCAATGGTGATAGGTGATATGCCTTTTATGTCTTACCAGGCAAGCGGAGAAGAGGCCGTGAGGAATGCCGGAAGATTTTTAAAGGAAGCCCAGGTGGAAGCAGTCAAGCTGGAAGGCGGCAGGGAGGTCTGCGAAACAGTAAAAAAAATTGTTGATTCAGGTATCCCGGTCATGGGCCATCTGGGGCTTACTCCCCAGTCTGTTCATAAGTTTGGTGGTTATGGTGTCAGGGGAGAAGCGCAGGAAGAGGCCCGGAAATTAATAAAAGATGCCAAAGGGCTGGAGGAAGCAGGAGCATTCTCAGTAGTGCTGGAAAAAGTTCCTGCGGACCTGGCAATGAAGGCCACTGCGGAGCTTTCAATTCCTACCATTGGGATCGGGGCAGGTGTCCATTGCGATGGGCAGGTGCTGGTGACACATGATATGCTCGGGCTTTTTGAGAAGTTTAAACCAAAATTTTCTAAAAGGTATGCAGAGTTGGGAAAAACCATGAAAGCCTCTTATAGAAAATATATTGAGGAAGTAAAGGCCAAAGAGTTTCCTGCAAAAGAGCACTCATATTAAAGCATGCTGCAGGTTTTTTGGGCCGGGCCCTGAAGCCGGCGGGAGATCGTTTTTAAGAAGACACGGGAGAATACTGCCAGATGGAGATCATTAGAGATATAGGCCTGTGCAGGGAGATAGTAGAAAAATTAAGAAGCGAAGGCTGTTTTATAGGATTTGTCCCTACAATGGGCTTTTTACATGAAGGCCACCTGAGCCTTATAAGGAGGGCCAGAAAAGAATGCGACAGGGTATTTATAAGTATTTTTGTTAATCCTACACAGTTTGGGCCCGGAGAAGACTTCAAGAAATATCCCAGGGATCTTAAAAAAGACAAGAAGATGGCCGGGGCAGAGGGCACAGACTATATATTTATCCCTGAAGCTTCTGCGGTGTATGGCCGGGACCATAAGACTTTTATAGAAGTCAAGGACCTTGGCAAGATCATGTGCGGCAGGGACAGGCCGGACCATTTTAGAGGGGTGGCCACAATAGTATGTAAGCTATTCAATATACTTAAGGCCCACAGGGCATATTTTGGGGAAAAAGATTTCCAGCAGCTGGTCATATTAAAGAAGATGGCCCGGGACCTGGACATGGACATAGAACTGGCCAGCTGTCCTACCGTGAGAGAGGCCGATGGGCTTGCTTTAAGCTCCAGGAACAAATATCTGTCTCCGGAGGAGAGGAAAAATGCAGTCATCCTGTATAACTGCTTAAAACTATCGGAACAGTCGGTCAAAAATGGAGAAAAGGACCTGCAAAAGATAAAGGCGGCCGTTTTGGAGAAGATGGGCAAAAATAAATATATAAAAAAGGTGCACTATTTTGATTTCAGGGACCCTCTTACATTAAATGAGAAAAGCAGGGTAAGTGCCGGCACAAAAAAAATACTTGCAGCATCAGCAGTACAGGTGGGTTCCACCAGGCTTATCGATAATATAGTAATAAATATTAAAGAGTAGTAGAATACCTGCTTGAATACCTCAGGGAAGAAGACGAAAAGAGATATAAGTTGATCATAAATGTATTAAAAAGCAAGATCCACAGAGCCTCTGTGACCGGTGCCAATATCGAGTATATCGGGAGCATCAGCATAGATAAAGAATTGATGGACAGTGCTGGAATAATCCCTTATGAAAAAGTCCTGGTGGCGGCCCTGGACAGCGGGGAGAGGCTGGAAACCTATGTAATTGAAAGCAAAAGAGGCAGCGGGGAGATCTGTTTAAACGGGGCGGCAGCAAGGAAGATAAAAAAAGGGGACAGGGTAATAATCCTCTCTTTTGCTCTTATGGACGAGGTGGAAGCAGCATCACATAAGCCGAAGATAGTATATGTAAACGGAAATAATAAAATAACCGCTAAAAAGGACCTGATAGACCCTGATGACCTGTATTAGATTTTCAAAACATGCCTGGAGGATACTTACAGCCATTCTGGTAATAAGCTTTTCTATTTCCGCAGCTGCGGGTATCTCCTGTACAGCTGGAGAACCAGGAATAGATGCAGGGGAAACTATTAAAACCGCGGAAAAAGACCTGTACATGTTTGACTATAAGAAAATCATAATCGAAGAGACATCAGCTCTTGATGTAAAGATAAAAAACTGCAATCTATATCTGGACCTTTATGATGACCTTGTAATATTGGGAGAGATTGAAAACAAATCTAAAATAACAAAGACTGATATCGAGATCACTTATTCTTTCTATGACAGGTCGGGCATCGAGATCATAAGTGCCACCGGACCGGGCCAGGCGGACTATCTCAGGGGAGGGAGCAGGCTTGCTTTTAATTACTACTTCTCTGACCGGGATAGATATATTGATATAGAAAGGATAAAGATAGGGGTAAACTATAAAGACAGGCACGAAAGGTTTAAAGGCAATCCTATAGTAAAAAGGCAAAACTACTATTATGAAGACGATTTCCTCGTGATCGAGGGAAAAGTAGTAAATCTTGGAAGCGGCAGGATAAAAGGGCTTGAACTCTATGGCACTTTTTATGACGACACCGGCCGCGTAGTGTTTATAAAAGAGTGTTTTCTTGAAAGAGAGGAAATGATGTCATCTGAGGAGCAGGAATTTGTCCTAAAGATACTGCTGGACAGATATCTGCCAGAATTTACGGATTACCGGTTTGAAGTTTTTTTTGAAGACGAGATAATGGCAACTTCCTAAAAGCTCACAGCCAGTCCTTGGATTTAAAGTATATTAACATGCCGATGGAGACCAGGATCATGGCAACAACAATTATTATAAATGCGAAGGTATTGCCTTCCAGCGGCAGGCCGATATTCATCCCATAAACACCCGATATCAGTGTAAGGGGGAGTATGACCACCGAAAAAATAGTAAGTATGCGCATTATATCATTGATCTTATTGGAGACCAGGGACTGGTGCGCATCATGCACACCTTCAACAATCTCCTTGTAATTCTCCAGTGTATCCCATATCTTTTCAATGTGGTCCACCAGGTCGCTAAAATAGACTTCCAGTGCCTCGGCCAGAAAATCCATATCTTTAATTTCCAGGGTTTTGAGCAATTTTCTCTGGGGAAATATAATATTTCTAAAAGTCAAGATATTGGTCCTGATCAAAAGAATGGTCCTGACATTTTTAGTGCTTGTCTTTTTAAAGATGGCATCCTCGACATTCTGGATATTCCTGTAGATCTTATTAAGTATGGGGAAGTTGTAATCTATTAAAGCATCAAGTATTTGATGCAGCAGGTAACCAGACCCTTTTTCCAGTATTTCATTATTTTCAATTAAATTTTCATAGGTGTTCTGGATGGGCTTGCAGGATCCGTGGTGGACAGTGACAAGGAAGTTGTTTCCAATAAAGAGGTTAACGGTAAAAGGAATAAGCCTCCGGGTAGCCTTGACAAATAAGGGAATATGCAGCACCAGGAAAAAGTAATCATCATATTCATCCAGCTTTGGCCTTTCAATGATGCTGATGCAGTCTTCAATATCCAAAGGGTGAAAACGAAAATAATCCAGTAAAAACTGCATATTTTTCTTGCTGGGGTTCTCAATATCCAGCCATATGAGATATTCCGGATCATTAATATAAGAAGGGAGATCAGACAGAGAAGTCTTTTTGATCACTTTTTTGTCTTTTCTGTTATATATCAGAGTTTTCATAAAACCTGCCCTGTATGATTAAACCTGTATAAAATTTTATAATGTTTTAAAAAAAAAAGAAATATTAATATATTGATATAATATTGCAAATAAAATGATAGGGCAAAGGCCCCGATCATGGTCAACAGCACAAGTCTTAGATTTTAAATAAAACAACGTTTTTAAGTCCTGGACAGGCTTACGGCACAGGCCTTAAATTCAGGTATCTTTGCCAGGGGGTCCAGGGCCGGGTTTGTAAGCTTATTGGCAGGCGAGTCAACGAAATGGAAGGGGATAAAAACAACTCCTTTTTTGATCTTAGAATCAACAAGGGCAGTAGCGCTTATTGAACCCCTTCGTGTTTTAAGGGAGACCTTTTCTTTATCGCCTATTCCCAGGGCCAGGGCATCTTCACTGTTTATATGGGCCAGGGCCATGGGGGCCAACTCGTTTAAGCCATTTACTTTTCCAGACATTGTCCTGGTATGGTATTGATGCAGGATCCTGCCGGTCGTAAGTATAAATGGATAATCATTATCAGGCTCTTCGTCGGGTGGTGTTTGCTTTACAGGGATAAATTTTCCCATGCCGCGGCTAAAGTTTTTAGAATGAAGTATATCGGTGCCCATATGGGCGTGATCAGTACAGGGCCATTGCAGGGTAGAAGTTCTTAATCTCCCGTAATTTATTCCGCCATAGATAGGGGTCAGTTCCGCTATTTCATCCATGACCTGGGAAGGGGAGCTGCAGCCCATGTCATACCCCATAGCTTTTGAGAGGTCACAGATGATCTTCCAGTCCGCCCTGGCATCTCCCGGGGGGTCAACAGCTTTTTGGACCATCTGTATTCTTCTTTCAGTATTGGTAAAGGTCCCGTCTTTTTCAGCAAAACTTGCACCGGGAAGGACCATGCTGGCAAATTCAGCAGTTTCTGTCAGGAAAATATCCTGGACCACCAAAAACTCAAGTTTTTTAAGTGCCTGGGCCACATGTAAAATATCCGGGTCACTGAGCATGGGGTTTTCGCCCATGATGTATAAAGCCTTTAAGCTGCCCGAAGCCGCGGCGGCCATCATTTCAGTTACAGTCAACCCTTTTTTGGAGGGAAGGGCCTTATTCCACCGCGCCTCAAATTTTTTCCTTGCTTTTTCATCTTCAACATACTGATATCCACTGAACACATTGGGGAGAGAACCCATATCACAGGCCCCCTGAACATTATTCTGCCCCCTCAGGGGATTTACTCCGCCCCCCCGCTTGCCGACATTGCCTGTCATCATTGCCAGATCGGCAATAGCTATTACATTATCTGTACCGCAGCTGTGCTGGGTGATCCCCATGGAATAAAAAATAGATGCACTTTCAGCGGAACCATAGATCTTTGCAGCTTCTACCAGGTCATTTTTATCGACCCCTGATATATCTTCAACCTTCTGGGGGGTATATCCTGAAAGAGAATCCACCAATTTATCAAAATCCTCTGTCTTCTCCTTTATATATTCTTCATCATATAACTTATTTTTAAGTATAATATTCATGATCCCCATCAGCACCGCGATATCAGTACCGGGCTTTTGCTTCAAGTGAAGAGCCGCATATTTTGTTATAGGGATCTCCCTGGGATCGATGACAATAAGCTTTAATCCTTTTTCAATGATATTCTTTATGATCTCATATCCGATCACCGGATGTGCTTCAGTCGTATTGGATCCAATAATAATGGAAGCCTCGGAATATTTAATATCGCCGATAGAGTTGGTCATGGCTCCACTGCCGAAGGTAGGGATAAGGCCGGTTATGGTGGAAGCATGGCAAAGCCTTGCACAGTGATCAATATTATTTGTACCGATGACTGCCCTCGCAAATTTTGACATGAGAAAGTTTTCTTCATTGGTCACTTTTGCAGAACTTAAGATCCCGATAGAGTCAGGGCCGTACTGGCGGGCGATGGCAGAAAACTTCTCAGAAACAGCCTTAATAGCCGCATCCCAGCTAATTTTTTTAAATTTTTTATTGCCTTCTTTTTTTAGCGGGGAAGTGAGCCTCCTGGAGTCCCCAACAAAATCAATTCCAAACCTTCCCTTGGAGCAAAGGTTGCCCATATTGACATTTTTCCCGACTTCGGAGGAAACCTTTATGATTCTGTTATTCTTTACATGCAGGTCCAGCTGGCAGCCCACTCCGCAGTAAGGACAGGTAGTCCTTACTTTTTTAACCTGCCATATCCTTGCTTTTTTCCGGTACGGCTTTGGCTGCAGGGCCCCCACCGGGCAGGTAGAAATACAATTTCCACAAAAAACACAATCGGTATATTTAAGAGACTGTTCAAATGCAGGGATTATTTCACTCTCAAAACCTCTTCCCGCATAACCTATTGCATTGGCTCCTACTACCTCATCACATATCCTTACACATCTTCCGCACAGTATGCATTTTTCATTATTCCTATAAATAAACGGGTTATCATCCAGGACTTTTTTTTCATGGATCTGGCCCTTAAACCTGGTTGCTTTTATGTCATACCGGTAGGCAAGGTCCTGTAGCGTACAGCTCCCGGTTGAATCGCATGTCATGCAATCAAGGGGATGGTCCGATACGATAAGCTCCAGGTTCAACTTTACTATTTCATTTATATGAGGAGAATCGGTTGTGACCTTAAGCCCTTCTGTTACTTTTGTAATACATGAAGGTACCGCCTCGCGGGCTCCCTCGACTTCCACCATACAAAGCCTGCAGGCACCCTGGGGCCTGAGCCTGGGGTCATAACACAGGCGGGGAATAAATATATTGTTTTGGTCGGCGGCTTCCAGTATGGTCTGGCCCTCTGAACCCCTGTACGGCTTTCCATTAATAAAGAGCCCCAGCCCTATTTTGCTGTCATTTATTTTGGAGGTCTTAGCCATTGTTTTGGAATCAATTTTTTTATTATTCATTTTTTAAAAAAGGTCCTTTGGCCCATTAACATAAAAAAGTGCTAAAATGACCAATATGCTAGTAGGTTATAATAAAATATTTCAGCGGTTTTTACAAACTATTCAAAAGGGTCTTTAGGGGTAAAAACACTGCCTTCTTTATTTTAAATGGCTGAAATACTTCTATATTTGAGGCTTTTAGCAGCAGAGCAAGAAAATTGATGCGCCGGACGGCTTATAATAATTTTCAAATATAGAATGATAACTTTATTTATAATATAATTAGAATAAAGCTAAACAAGCACCAGAAGAGAAAAAGGGAGTAGAGTGCATACAAACATGATTAAAAATTTAAAAATAAAAATAGCCTTAATGCTGGCAATAAGTCTTTTTGCAGCCCTGGTGCTTTTACCGGCGCTGGTATCGTGTGAATTACTCGAATCACAGGTAGAAAGGGCCGTGGAAACACAAGAGATAGAGGAGAGCGGGGAAGACACAGGGGAAAACACAGAAGGGGATGAACTCATAACAGTGATCACTCTCTGGGATTCCATCGATCCAAAGGAAAGGCTCGTCCTTCTGGAAAGCAGGGATAATTTTGTAAGTCAAAACCGGGATATCAATATAGAAATAAGGCATTTTAGAAACCAGGAGGAACTGGAAGACCAATTTGAGGCATCAAGCCTTGCAAGTGCGGGCCCGGAACTGATACTTCTTGATTTTGATGGGGTAAGGAGGCTGGCACCGGAAAATGTAGCAAAGGCCATTGAAGACGAGGTAGATTATAATTTAATAATTGAGGGCCTTGAAGAAATTTCCAGTTTTAATAATAATAATTATATCATTCCTTTCAGGAGCATAGACTTTCTGGCCTTATTTTATAATAAAGACTTTATCGACCAGGCTCCCGGGGATTTTGATGAAGTAATGGAATACAATCTTGAAGTCAATGATCCCGGAGAGGGCCAGTATGGATTTTTATTAAATTCTACCGAACCTGATTGGATAATACCATTTATTGGCGGGTATTCAGGATGGATCGTTGATTATAGTTCAAATTCCCTAACGCTGGACAATAGGGCTACCCAGAAGATGCTGGAGTTTTTAATAGCTGTCCACGGTGAAGGGGGGACGATGCCTTATGGCCTTGAGTACAGCGAGATAGACGAGATGTTTGCCGCCGGCAGGGCACATATGATAATCGACAAAGTAGGGTCACTGGGCCAGCATCAGGAAGCAGGGCTTAATATCGGCATATCAAAAATACCTAAAGTAATGCCTGCGGGAAACTATCCCACTCCTATGATCTCCGGACTGGGTTTTATGATCAATGTGAATTGTTACGGCAGGCAGCTTGAAGCAGTGAAAGATTTTATGAAATATATGCTTAGCGAGGAAGTCCAGATGAGCTGGACCATAGATACCGATACTTTCCCGGTATTAAAAGACATCGACCAAAACGAAGGATTTAGCAGTACCGGCCTTTTATTTGATGCTTACCAGCAGGCCAAGATAAGCCGCGGAAAGCCGGATGATGAGATCATAAGGGTAATAAGGGATGCCATTAGAGATAATATTGAAGGTGTCATTTCTGGAAATATCCTGCCGGATGAAGCATCCTTGAAAATACAGGAAGATGCCATAAGATTAAGGGCAGGCATTGTTTTAGAGGAGGAAGATGAGGAAATACAAGCTGAGGGTTGAGGCCCTCTTGAAATAAAAACAGGCAGGATAATAAATAAGTACAGCATTGATTTATGGGAACAAGCATTAAAAAGAAAGGATTTCAATGAACGGAGATGATTTTGAAGATCTTAACCCTTTAAGATCTTTTTTCATAAAAGGAGTAATAGTGATAATTGCAGCTATATTATGTTTATTCCTGGGGGCCCTGTTCATGCTGGGCATGTTATCAGTGGCTTATAAAGTCCCCATGGATGGCCTGCTAAAAGGAGAAGCCTGGCCCGGAGAAATATTGGAAGAAGAAGCTGCTGCAGCAAGCGAAGAGCCGCAGGGAGATATAGAACAGCCCCGAAAGGAAGGATCCGGCACGGAGGAATCCTTGATGGCCGAGCTTGACAGGGCGGTAAGCAGTATAGTAAAAAGAATCGCTCCATCAGTGGTAAATATAAAAGTCAAGATCACGAAGGAGAATATTTTTGGAGATGATATTCAGGGCGAAGGGCTCGGTTCAGGAGTGATCTATGATAGCCGGGGCTATATTATTACCAATAACCACGTAGCAGGAGAAGCTGAAGAGCTTATTGTGACATTATGGGACGGAAAAGAATATGATGCAGAATTAATAGGAGGTGATAAGAATACTGATATCGCGATTATAAAAATAGAAGACGGAGATTTAAAGGCAGCAAGCTTTACTTTTATTGAAGAAGTCGAAGTAGGGGAAGTTGTAATTGCAGTGGGAAGCCCTTTTGGGCTGCAGCAGACAGTTACCCGGGGAGTAATAAGTGCAAAGGGAAGAGAAATAACCATATCCCCGGAAACCCTCCCGATGGTCAACCTTATTCAAACTGATGCAGCGATAAACCAGGGAAATAGCGGTGGGCCGCTGGTAAATTCTGACGGAAAGGTAATAGGAATAAACACTATAATCCTGTCTCCATCAGGAGGCAGTGCAGGTATTGGATTTGCGATCCCAAGTGATACCGTAGTCAATATTGCTGACCAGATCATTGAATTTGGAAGGGCAAGGATTCCTTTTATCGGTGTCGAGATGGCCGATAACCAAACAGAGGTTGCAGGGATTTATATCCAGGAGGTCCTTGAAGGATATCCGGCTGAAGAAGCAGGCATAGAACCAGGAGATATTATCACCAGCTTAGACGGGGAAGCGGTAAAATCATCGTTTGATCTGTTTGCCCATATCCTCAAACGAAATGTCGGCGATATTGTAGAAATAAAAATATTCAGGGATAACCGGGAACAGATCATCACGGTGCAGCTGGTAGAGGCACCTATTACAGAGAATGCAGAGAAGAAATAAAATAATATGGGAATATATTTGGACGGACCCAATAAAGACAATAAAAACCTTGAAGAAAAAAACCTGGTAGCCAGGTCAAAAAAAGGAGATAAGGCTGCCTTTGAAGGGCTGGTAAAAAAATTTTCAAAATATGTCTATACCACAGCCTTTTTTATTTTAAGGGATTCTCATGAAGCTGAAGATGTAAGCCAGGAAGTATTCGTGAAAGTATATCTTTCTATCAAGGGCTTCAGGGGGCTGTCAAGCTTTAAGACCTGGATAAGGAAACTAACAGTAAATACCTGCATAGACAAACTCAGGCTCAGGTCCAAGATCAGGGATAAAAAGGTCAGCCTGGACAAAATAACGGAAGAGTATGAAGTGGTTTTTACTAAAATGAGTACCAGCCTGGAGAAAAGTTTTTTCTATAAGGAAGCAGTCAAGGATGTTTTAAAGATAATTGTAAATCTTGAAGAAAATTACAGGATACCCTTAATACTGAGGGACCTGCAGGACTATAGCTACAGGGAAATAGCAGAACTTACCAGAAAACCCATCGGCACTGTCAAGACAAATATTCACAGGGCAAGAAAAATAATAAAAGAGAGACTCAAGGACTATAAATAGAATCCAGCCCGCCGGGCAGCAGATATACTTTTAAGGGCATTAACTTGAAACAAAAATAATTTATTTTAATCTAATATACTAAAAGATATTATTAAAACAGACATGGCCGGAGCCGGTAATGGACGATGTAAATAAATATTTAAAAACAGTAAAAGATGCAGTTATAAAACCATCTGACAGTATTGAAGAAAAGATAATTGACAGGATCTCCCATATTGATGAAAAGGATAAAGAACTGCTGGATGACAAATACCTGGATTATTTTAAGAAAACCAATTCCAGGGTCTACATGTTATCTGAAAAAATTAGGAACAATCCAGGAGGTTTTGCAGTTACGGCCCTGGCAGTATCTTTGATCTTACTTTTTGTGGCTTATATATTAAAGGTTTTTTTCAGCGAGGAAAATTCCCGTGGACGGAAAAATAACCTATCTTCTCCTGAAGGCAAAAACCAATACGAGCAGGAGGATTAAAATAATCCAGAACCATGGATTCACCAGCAGATTTCTCAAGGGCGCATACGACAGTTCGCCGAATACCCCGAGCAGGAAACCTTCTAACCGGGAGTACAGTCTATCAAAAAGTGATAAAAATCTTTCTGTGGAAAAAAAATTTCTTATAAATTCCATAATTTATAGATTCTAACCATAAAATATTATTTTGTAAAATTTAAAAAAATATTTTAGGCAGCTGGCACAAGACATGAAATTAAATAATAAGATATTGTTAATAAAGGTATAAATAAAAAAAGGAGGTGTACGAGTTGAGCTATTTCAAGCTGAAAGAGAGAAATACGACCGTCAGGACAGAAATTGTTGCCGGAGTGACCACATTTATGACAATGGCCTATATCATATTTGTGAATCCGGCAATCCTTTCTGCTGGCGGGACCACAGGAATCCCGTTTGAGGCAGCAGTAGTTGCTACATGCATCGCTGCAGGGCTTATGAGTATGGTGATGGGGTTACTCACCAATACCCCATTTGCCCTGGCTTCCGGAATGGGGATCAATGCAGTGGTAATATTCACCATTGTCTTTGGCCTGGGGCTTACATGGCAGCAGGCAATGGGGATCATCGTTATCGAGGGGATAATCGTAACAATATTTGTGCTGACCGGTCTTAGAAGCATGATAATGAGAGCAATACCGATGGGCCTGAAGTATGCTATTGGAGTAGGGATCGGGCTATTTATTGCCTTTATAGGGGCACAGCAGGCAGGTTTTGTGGATATGGATCCTATTACTGCAGTAAAACTGGGGGATTTCACCATGCACCACACCCAGCTTGCAGCATTTGGCCTATTGGTCACTACGATCCTGGTCGCATTCAGGATAAGGGGCGGAATACTTATCGGTATCGTCGGTACGGCTATTGCAGGTATGGCATTCAGGATAATCCCTATACCCACAAGATTTGTAAGCATTCCCACCGGGGAAAGCTTTGCAACTTTTTTCCAGGCAGACCTGGTCGGGGCAATATGGAGCAAGGGGATGTTGAATGTAGCGGCCCTGATCATGATCTTTGCCCTGTTTATGACAGACTTTTTTGACACTATGGGAACGGTCATAGGAGTCGGGGAAGAAGCAAAACTGCTGGACAAAAAAGGAAATCTTCCTAATTTGAGGAGAGTGCTCCTGGTAGATTCACTGGCAGCTGTAGCAGGAGGCCTGTTTGGTGCCAGTTCGGTGACCACCTATATTGAGAGCGCATCCGGTGTATCTGACGGCGGAAGGACCGGCATCATGCCCACAGTGACCGGTTTCCTGTTTATGGTATCAATATTTTTTGCACCGCTTATCGCCGTAGTCGGCGGGGGAGTGGAAGTAGCAGAAGGTGTTTATAAATATCCGGTCACGGCTCCGGCTCTGATAATAGTAGGTTTTTTGATGATGACTGTAATGGCAAGAATCGATTTCAAGGATTATGAAATAGGCATACCTGCTTTTCTGACCATAATCATCATGCCTTTTACCTACAGCATTTCATACGGGATCGGCTTTGGATTTATTAGCTATACACTAATAAAATTGATCAGGGGCAAGGGCAGGCAGCTTCATCCGCTGATGATAATAGTAAGCGCACTATTTATCGTTGCATTTGTTGCGGAAGCAATAGCCAGGAGATTTGTAGGAAGCTAGGAATATATAGAGGCTGTTGATTTTATATAAAAGGGCAGGGGGCTTTTTAAATGGATCCTCCTGCCCTTTATAGATTATAGAAACCGATGCAAAAATGATTAAAACAGTTATTTTTGATATAGGAAATGTTATTGCAGGTTTTGACCACAGCAAAGCCTGTAAAAGATTAGCTAAAAAATCATGTCATTCACCGGGGGAGATATATGATCATATATTTAATACCAGCTTGATAGAAGACTATGACAGGGGGATGATCAGTTCACGGGAATTCTACGGCAGGAGCGAGAAATATATTAAATCAGGCATGACTTATGATATATTTATCAATATATGGGGGGATATATTTACACCTGACAGGGCAGTTGAAGAAATAATAAAAGATCTATGGAAAAAGGTGGACCTTTATTTATTATCCGATACTAATGAACAACATTACAGGTTCCTAGAAAAAAATTATGAGGTTTTCAAATATTTTAAAGATAAAGTTTTATCTTTTGAGGAAGGCTGTAAAAAACCGGACAGGCGGATTTTTAAAAGTGTTTTAAAAAAGACAGCTGTGGCGCCGCAGGATATTCTGTATATAGATGACAGAGAGGAAAATGTGGAAGCTTTCAGGAAGCTTGGGGTACACGGGATCGTATTTCATTCAGGGATAAAGCTAAAAAAGGAGCTTTTACGGTATAAAATATAAACCAGGGACAAAAACCATCAATACAAATGAAATATAAGGCAGCATCTTTATCAGCAATCATCATTTTAACTATTTTTATTCTGGTCTCAGCCTCAGGATGTTTCTCTTTTATAGACCTGGACAGCCGGGGTATAGTTCCGCCCGGGCAGGACCCCACAGGCGGACCAAATGGCGGGGAGCAGGGCGATAGTGATTTAAAAAGGATAGAACCTGAAGACACAGCACCAAAGGCTGTAATGGAAATATATCAAAATAATTCTGACGGTGTCCATTTCAGGGTAGGAAACCCTGTATATTTTTCTGCCTCCAGTTCCTATGGTACCGGCAGGGAGACCTTAAACTTTTCCTGGTATATTGAAAATGAGAAAAAATTATCAGGGGAAGAGACATCCTATATTTTTAGCAGCCCTGGAGATTATAAGGTCACCCTTTCAGCCAGCAATGGGATAGAAACAGATTCCGTGTCAAGAACGATCCACCTGGTGGAGCAAAATGAATTTATTTCTGTTACGGAGGGTTATGATATGACCGTCGGAATAGAATACTTTTTTAAAAATAATGGTCCCGGGGATATACTGGATTTTGTGGCCCTGATAGATATCCCGCAGACCTATAGGC